>Ga0114970_10003728_pt1 | contig 11128 bp, 9 predicted proteins | sample M_140205_XF_Meta_FD_87030 | JGI IMG/M metagenome (GOLD analysis project Ga0114970, IMG submission 87030) | Freshwater microbial communities from Lake Montjoie, Canada to study carbon cycling - M_140205_XF_MetaG | ecosystem: Environmental > Aquatic > Freshwater > Lake | place: Lake Montjoie... | reverse complement strand
GGTAGCCTTCGGCAGCGGACAATTGGGCCGCTTCGCCCGCGCGATGTGCAAGACCCTGAAGGGCCCCACCGCCACCGGCCAGCAATGCCCCGAGGGCTGGAGCTTCTTCGACATGCCGGGCCCCAAGGTCACGGGTGTGGCTGATGGCACCGCCGACTGGCCCTATCTGATCTGGACCGATCTGCACAACATCCTGGGCCTCGGCAAGGACGTGCCGATCCTGACCGGCAACAACTCCGACGCCCTCATCGCCTTCCTGCCCGACCAGCAAAAGTGGGTGATGATGCGCGTGCCCAGCCCCATGGGCTTTTTCCCGCGCGGCATGGATGGCCGGATTGATGATGCAAGCGCCGGCTGGAAAGGCCGCGGCCTCTGGGCCAACTTCGGCATGGCGCAGAACGCCAACATCCACATCGAAGGTGTCGCGCTGGGCAAGCTGGTCAAGGTGCAGCTGCGCCCCGATCCGCTGGCACGTTAGGCGCCGACGAGACCGGGCAGGTCCGCAAGTGTCGTGACTTCGATATCGGGTTTGCCCGGCAGCCGCTCCGGCTTCTGGCCGTAGCGGTTGCACCAGACTACCTTCATGCCAAAGGCTGAGGCGGCATAGGCATCCCAGGCGTTGGAGGACTGAAACGAGATCGCGGCCGCGGGAACGCCCAGGCGGTCAACCGCGAGCTGATAGACCCGCGGATCGGTTTTAAAAACGCCGACAGCTTCCACCGATAGCACCGCATCGAAGAGCTGCGAAAAGCCGGCGGCGGTCACCACCGCATCAAGCATGGCAGGCGTGCCGTTGGACAAGATCGCCGTTTTCACACCCGCAGCCTTCAGACGCGCCAGCATCCCGGCCACTTCGGGAAAGGGCTTTAACGTCAGAAAGGCGTTCATCAGGCGCGGGCGCGCGCCCTCGCCGTCGATGTTCAAAGCTTCCAGAGCGAAATCGAGCGCGTCGCCGGTCACCTGCCAAAAATCGGCATGCTGCTTTTGCAACGAGCGCAGCCAGGTGTACTGCAACTGCTTGTCGCGCCACAGAACCGCCAGCGGTCCGACGCGCTCGCCAAGGATGTCGCTGCAAGCCGCCGCCGCCGAGGCATAGTCGAACAGCGTGCCGTAGGCGTCAAAAACGCAGGCGCGAATGCCTGTGAGCGCGGCCATGACAGCCCCCTAGCTCTTCAGCCGGTATCCGGTTTTGAAGATCACACCCACCACCGTCAGGCAGGCGGCGAAGAAGGCCAGCGTCAGGCCGACACTCAGTGCCACGGGCACGTCGGCCTTGTCGAAGAAGGCCCAGCGGAAACAACTGATGATATAGACCACTGGATTAAATAGCGTGATCGTGCGCCACGCCGGCGGCAGCATCTCGACCGAGTAGAAGGCCCCGCCCAGGAAGGTCAGCGGCGTCATGATCAGCATCGGCACCACGTTTAGCTGTTCGAAGCTGTTGGCCCAGATGCCCAGGATAAAGCCGAACAGCGCGAAGGTCACCGCGATGAGCACCAGGAAGCCGACCATGGCGACGGGGTGGACGATGTGCAGCGGCACGAACATCGACGCCGTCGCCAGGATCACGAGTCCTAGCACCACCGATTTGCTGGCCGCGGCGCCGACATAGGCCAGCACCACTTCCATGGTCGAGACCGGCGCCGATAAGAGTTCGTATATCGTGCCGACGAACTTGGGAAAATAGATGCCGAAGGAGCCGTTGAAGATGCTCTCGGTGAACAGCGTCATCATCATCAGGCCGGGGACGATGAAGGCGGCATAGGGCACGCCGCCGACATCGGACATGCGTGAGCCGATGGCCGAGCCGAACACCACGAAGTACAGAGACGTGGTGATCACCGGCGTCACCAGGCTTTGCCAGACGGTGCGCATGAAGCGCGACATTTCAAAACGGTAGATGGCGGCCACGCCATAAAAATTGAAGGTCATGCGGCGGCTCCGTTATTTTCGTGGCCCTTATCCTTGTGCACAAGGTCGACAAAGATGTCCTCAAGCGAGCTCTGGCTGGTGTTCAAGTCCTTGAACGCAATGCCCAGCTCGTCCAGGCGCTTGAGCAGCGAGGATATGCCGCCGCCGTTCGGCTGCTGGGCATCGAAGGCGTAATGCAGCTCATGGCCCTGGACTTTCAGCTCCAGGTTCCAGTCGGCCAGTCCCGCAGGCACCGCCGCGAGCGGCTCCTGCAGCACCAGGGTCAATTCCTTCTTGCCGAGCTTTTTCATCAGCGCGGCTTTCTCCTCCACCACGATCAACTCGCCCTTGCTGATCACACCGATACGGTCAGCCATCTCCTCGGCTTCTTCGATGTAGTGAGTGGTGAGAATGATCGTCACGCCGCTTTCGCGCAGCTGTCGCACCATGTTCCACATATCCCGGCGCAGTTCCACATCCACGCCGGCGGTGGGCTCGTCGAGGAACAGGATCGTGGGTTCGTGGGACAACGCCTTGGCGATCATCACGCGGCGCTTCATGCCGCCCGACAGGGTGCGGATGGTATCGTTGCGCTTTTCCCACAGCGACAGGTCGCGCAGCACCTTCTCGACGTGCCCCGCATTGGGCGCGCGGCCGAACAGGCCCCGGCTGAAGGTGACCGTATGCAGCACCGTTTCAAAGGCGTCGGTGTGCAGCTCCTGCGGCACCAGACCGATCTTCATGCGGGCGGAGCGATAGTCGCGCTTGATATCATGGCCGTCGGCAACGACGCTGCCCGAGCTGGCGGTGACGATGCCGCAGACGATGTTGATCAGGGTGGTCTTGCCGGCGCCGTTGGGGCCCAGCAGCGCGAACATCTCGCCCCGGTTGATCTCGAGGCTCACGCTCTTCAAAGCCTGAAGACCGGACTTATAGGTCTTGGTCAGATTGGAAATTGAAATGATCGGCGGCATGCAACCCCTCCCGGCGAGGGGCAGAAACTACTTGGCGGGCCTGGGTCGCTCAAGAGAGATTTATTTCCAGGCGCCTATTGCAAAGAATGCCCACCCTTCATTGTGGCGCGCACACGTTCGTTGGCCGTCTCGAAGTCGCTTTTGAGGGTGCGGCAGGCGTTTCGCGCCCCATTGCACACGAACTCCATCTCCAGGTGGATATAGTCGCCCTCGCCGCTCACTGTGCGGCAGGACACCGCCGGATTGGCGCGGTGCTTCTTCTCGGTGAAGAACCACACTCGGGCCACCTTGTCCTGGCTATAGATGGTGGCCGAGCCGTCCTCTTCGGGCTGCTTGGTGGTGCCCGGCGTCTTGGCCACCTCGGCACGCAAATCCTCGATGTTTAGGGCGGAAATCCCGCACATGGTGAACGGGCCAATCGTGGGGCCGGTATAGGGCGTACTCAGCGGCTCGTCGGACAAGCGCGCCGGCGCCTGGCCGGGTTTCAGCTTGGCGGCAGGTTTGTCCGCCGCCAGAGCCGGTAGGACGAGCGTGAGGCTCATCAGCAGGATAGGAATGCAACGCATGGGTCTCAGGCCTTTACTTTGTCCGGCATCACGAACCGCGCCAACGCCGGCAGCAGAATGATGGCGCCCAACATATTGGCCATGAACATAAAGGCGAGCAAGAGGCCCATATCCGCCTGAAACTGCAGAGCCGAGAAGATCCAAGTGCCCACACCAATGGTCAGCGTCAGGCCGGTCATCACAACCGCGTTACCGGAGACCTGCAGGGTATGGAAGAAGGCCTCGTTGAGGTTCATGCCGCCGGCCATCAAGCCCTTGAGCCGAGCAAAAATGTAGATGCCGTAGTCGACGCCGATGCCCACGCCCAGCGCTGCCACCGGCAACGTCGAAACCTTGAGGCCGATATCGAAGAAGGCCATCAGCATGTAACAGAGCATCGAGACCAGGATCAGCGGCAAGATGATGCACACCGTCGGCCGCCAGGAGCGGAACAGCGCGAGGCACAGCACAATGATCGCCGCGTAGACCCACAGGAGGATCTGGAACTCGTTCTCGGCCACCACTTCATTAGTCGCCGCCATGACGCCGACGTTGCCGGTGGCCAGCTTGAAGTGGTGCTTATCGGAATCGTGTTCGCCAGCGAAGGCCTTCACGGCGTTCACCACGCCCGCGATGCTCTCGGCCTTGTGGTCGGCCATGAAGATCACCACCGGCATCACGCTGCAATCGCGGTTGAGAAGTCCCGTGACCGTCTCCACGCCCTGGGTCGCCTGTACCAGGGTCTGCGGATTGCGCGGCAGCACGCGCCATTTCAGGTTGCCCTCGTTGTAGCCCGCATTGGTCAGCTTGGCGGCCTGGGGCATGGACAGCGTCGAGCGGACCGACGGCTGGTTGGCGATCTCCCACTGGAAGCGGTCGATCATGTCCATGACGTCGTATTGGATACACCCATTGGGAACCGTCTCGACAATGGTTTGGATGATGTCGGTACCGATGGAAAAGGTGCCGGTGATCAGCGCGTCGTCCTTGTTATAGCGGCTGTCGGGGCGCAGCTCGGGCACGCCGGCCAGCACGTCACCGATACGCACGTCATGGGACTTCACGTAGGCGAAGCCGCCCAGGGCGACGCTGATGGCAATGGCGATGATGGCCCGCTTGGGCTGGGTGAAGGAGGCGAAGAAGCGCCACAGCGGCTCGCGCCGGATGGTGGCCTTCTCCAGGCGCTCTTTATAACCCGCGCCCGGATGCATGAAAGACGCCAGCAGCGGGATCAGGAAAATATTGGTCAGGATGACGCAGCCCACGCCGATGCTGGCGGTGATGGCCACTTCCTGGATGATGCGGATGTCGATGAGCAGGATGGTGAGAAAGCCGAAAACGTCGGCGAGCGCCGCAACCGCGCCCGTCAGCACCAGCTTACGGAAGGCGTTCTTGGCGGCGGAAAAGCCATCCATACCCTCCATGATCCCTTCGCCGATGACGTTGATCTTCTGCACGCCGTGGGACACGCCTATGGCAAACACCAGGAACGGCACCAGGATGGACATGGGATCAAGACCAAAACCGAACACCGTCAGCAGGCCCATGTTCCACACCACCGCTATCAGTGAGCAGATCAACGGCAGCAGCATCATGCGCACAGAGTGGGTGAAGTAGTAGACCAGCACAGCCGAGATCAGGAAAGCCACGCCAAAGAATGCCACCACGCCGAGGGCCCCATCCGCGACATCGCCGATGACCTTGGCGAAGCCGGCGATATGGATGGTAAAGCCCGGCTTCTGGAATTTCTGGCGGATATCGGTTTCCAGCTGGTCGGCGACCTTGAAGTAATCGAGTTTGGCGCCCGTGGCGGGGTCCACCTCAACCAATTGGGCGCTGACCAGCGCGGCCGTGAAGTCATTCGCCACCAGGCGGCCCACCTGGCCGGACTTGAGAACGTTCTCACGCACCTCGGCCAACTTCTCCGGCGTCGGCTGGAAGTCGGCGGGCACGACGTTGCCGCCGGCAAAGCCGCCCTCGACGATCTCCACAAAGCGCACATTGGGCGTGAAAATCGAACTCACCGTCGAGCGATTGACCCCCGGCAGCAGGAAGACCGCGTCGCTCACCTGCTTCATCACCGCGAAGAATTCCGGCGTGAAGATGTCGCCCTTCTCGGCCTTGACCGCGATCAGCAGGCGGTTGGCGCCGCCGAACTCGTCCTGGTACTTGAGAAAAGTTTGGATGTATGGATGCTTAAGCGGCAACTGCTTCTCAAAGCCCGCATCCACCTTCAGCTGCGAAGCCTCGTAGCCCAGCACGAGGGTAATGATGGCGAACAGCGCCAGCGTGACCGCGCGGTGGCCGTAGATCAGGTCGGCGAGGCGATCAACAAAACGGTTCATTGTTTCACCGCCCCGTTAAAATTGGGCGCGCCGAGCGTCAGCGTGTGGGCACCTTTCTCGCCGAAAACCAGCATCTTGCCTTCGCCGCTTTCGACCGCACCGCCGAGGGCTTCGCGATCGGGCAGCACCGCATGCGTAAACGCGCGCCCGTCAGCGCTGGTCAGCACCGTGCCGGACAATCCGACCACCACCACGCCGCCGCCGACCCATTGGGCCGCGCCCAGCAGCGAGGTCTCGGTGCCGCTTTCAATCTTAGTCCAACTTTTACCGGCGTCGTCGCTGCGGAACAGATTGCCGCGCAGGCCATAAATCAGAACACCGCCATCCTTCAGCACCAGCGCGCCAAAGAAGGTGCCTTCATAGGGCGATGCCACCTTGGTCCAGGTCGCACCCTTGTCGGCGCTTTTGAAAATCGCACCCGCCTCGCCCACGGTGATCAGGGATCCGTCGGGCAGGGGCGCGATTGTATACAGGTGCAGCTCATCCTCGCTGATACGCCGCTCGGTCCACGTCGCGCCGCCGTCGGTGGTTTCTTGGAGTAGGCCGTAGCCGCCGACGGCAATGCCATGCTGGTCGTTCTCGAACCAGATATCAAACAGCGGTGTTTCCAACTTGGCATCCTGGAACTTCACGTCCCAGGATGTGCCGCCATCGTCGGTTTTCAAGATCACCGCATCGTGTCCCACGGCCCAGCCGGTCATGGCGTCTCGCATGCGCACCGCGGTGAGCATGACATTGACGGGCGAGGCTTGCTGCGCCCAGCTTTCGCCGCCGTTGGCCGAACGCAAAATGAAGCCGCGGTCGCCCACGGCCACCAGCGCCCCGCCGGCCGCAGCCACGTCGAGGATCAGGGTTTTGGAGGCAAGCGGATATATTTTCGTGGCCGGCTCCGCCGCCTGAAGGGCGGAGCCGAGCAAGAATACGCCGGTTAGCGCGGCGTGAAGGCGGCGCAAAGCCCCTTACCGCATACCCTCGCGCCGCAGAGAATCCGGCGAGAAATCGCCGATCTTCAGCGGCGCGTCGAACCGCACGTAGTCGTCCTTGTCCTTCAGACCGAAGGCCAGGTAACGGCCGTTCTGCAGGTCGTAGTGGGCGTGCACGGTGTCCCAGAATAGCGGCTGTTCGTAGTACTGGATGGGATAGGCCTCGGACAGACGCCAAATCTCGCCGCGGCTGTCATAGTTGTCGACCACCAGCGCCTGCCAGCTGTCTTCGTCGAAGTAGAAGATGCGCTTGGCATAAACGTGGCTGGTGCCCTGCTTCAGCGTGGCCTCGGTCACCCAGACGCGGTGCTTTTCGTATCTCAAAGCTTCCGGATTCAAGTGCCCGGCCTTGGCCACGTCGCCCACGGACATGCCGCCTTCGAGCTTGTAGGTGTTGTACGGCACGATCATTTCCTGGCGGCCCTTCAGCGTCCAGGTGTAGCGGTCGGGCGCGCCGTTGAACATGTCGAGCTGGTCATTGGTGCGCTGGCCGTCGGATGCCGTGCCCGGATTGTCGTAAGCGACGTTAGGCGCGCGGCGCACGCGGCGCTGGCCGGGGTTGTAGGTCCAGGCGTTGCGCGGCTCGGCGGCCTGATCGAGGGTTTCGTGCACCTGGAGAATGGTGCCCGCCAGACGCGCCGGCGCGGTCACTTCTTGCAGGAAGTAAGCCAGACGGTTGTTGATGCCCTCGATGGTGGCGCCTTTTTGGTTATAGGCCCAGAGCACCTTCTCGCTGAACTGCACAGGACTGAAGGCGCCGTCGGGCGTCGGCGTCACCTGCTTGACGTTGCGCTCGGAGGTCTCGCCGCGGTAACGCAGCAGATGGTTCCAGATGGTCTCAAGGCCGTTCTTCGGGATCGGGAACGGGCTGGTGCGCGTCGCACTCTTCACGCCGTTGCCATCGGGCGTTAGTTCCGCCGTCGTGGCATCGGCAATGGACGCATCGTAAATGTCCCTGGGATAAGCGGCCGTGCGGCGCGACGGATACACCTTGATCTTCCAGGTATTGGGATAGCGCTTGAACATCGCCTGTTGCCCCGGCGACAGCATGGCGGCGTATTGGCCCATGTTGGCGGCGGTGATTTCATACAGGGGCTTGTCGGCGGCGAAGGGATCCGGATGGGCCTTGCCTTTGACGAAGCCGGCGGGCGGAGCGGTGAGGCCGCCGTTCCAGGCGGGGATGCTGCCGTCGGCGTTGGCGGCTTTCACGGCGCCCATGGGCGTCATGGTGCTGTTGAGGGCGGCGGCTTCCTGGGCCGTGACCTTGGCGTCGGCGCTATGGGCGAGCAAGGCGACCGTCGCCGCGAAAGTGGCGGCGAAGGCGGCTTTATAAAGCGGGCGTGAGATGTTCATGGCGCTCTCCCTTAGAACGAGTAGCTGACGGTGAGCGACACGAAGTCGCGGTCCCGCAGCATGTTATATTTTCCGCCGCCCCAGTTCGTGGTGTAGCCAAGGTTGGCTTGCCAGTTGTTGAGGTAGTTGGCGCCCATGCCCAGGAACAAGGACTGGCGGCCCTCGACGTAGCTCGAGATCGGCGTGGGTGACGTACCGTTGACGTCGTGGTTGAAGGCCACCGTCGGCTGCAGCGTCACCGCACCGATGGCGTTGCTGATGTCGCCGCGAATCGCCAGGCGATAGCCCCATGAGAAGGCGTCGGCAAAGCCCTGCATGGACTCGGTCGCCGGCTGGCGGGCGATGGTGGTGTAGAAGCCGTTGGCATTGGTGACGGTGTTGGGTCCTTCGTAGCGCAGCACGGATTTGCTCTCCATACCGTGAACCCACATGCCGCCCACTTCACCCAGCACGACGATCTGATCGAAGAAACCGATCGTCGGGAAGATGTCAGTCAGGGTGGCTTGGCCCGTCGAGTAGGCCTTGCGGCGATATCCGGGCACGTCGGTGTTGAAGGCCTGCGGGCCCAGCTGGTTGCGCCCGAACACCGGCTGGATCGCCGCCGGGAAGCCAAGGTATGGGTCGAGCGGCGACAACGCGGCAAACAACAGCTCGACATCTTCGACCTGGAGCGGCTGATCCCAGTGATAGGCGTACTCGCCCTGCAGCGCGATGCCGCTTTCGCCCAGCGCCGTCGACAGGCTGCCGCCGACGAGTTTGATGCCGTTGGGATACTCACGATAGTAGTTGGCCGTGGCGGCGTAGTTGCCGGTGGCGAGCCCCGCCAGCGTGCCGGTATGCGCGCCGACAATCGGCAGGCGGCTGTTGTAGCGCACGAAGTAGGCGCCCAACTCGGTGTCATTGAGATCGGGGATCAGGAAGCGCGCGGCCAAGCCGAACTGGCCTGAGTCCTTGCCTTCGCGATCCGGTCCGCGGTTGACGATGTTGCCGACGGGCAGGCCGGCGTTGGTCGACGGGTTGTCGCGCGGACCCGAGGGAATGCCGAAGCCGAGGTAGACGAACTTGCCGCCCGGACTGGCGAAGTCGTTGTTGGAGAAGAAGGTGCCGGCGGCTTCGATTTCCGTGGCCTTCCAGCTGGCCTGATAGAACGCTTCCACCGAGAAGTTGGGCGTCAGGCTCGCGCTGAACTGGGCGATGGGAACAGGCAACAATCCTTCGCGCAATTCGGAACCGGCCGAGCGCAGCTTGGTCACATCGGCGGGGTTGATGACGTTGATGCCGTTCTGGATGAACGTGCTTTCGCCCCAGTTCAGCACCTGATTGCCGATGCGCACCGACATGGGAACAGTACCGGCGTTGAACTTGCCGGTGACATAGAGGTCCAAGAGATCGATGCGCAGGCCGGCGCGATGCTTGGCGTAGGTGTCGAGCTGGGTGCGTGCCAGCGCCTTGTCGTTGTTGACGTAGTCGTAGAAATAATTGACGCGGCCGAAGAACTCCAAGTCGCCGGCCTTCAGGCTCAGCTCATTGATGCCGCGCACAGCCAGCGAGGTGAAATCGCCTTTGTCGAAGTTCAGGTCGCCGTCATCGATGTTGATCGAGAAGGCCGAGCCGCCGTTGACCACACCCACCAGGCGCGGATCGCGGCCCGAAGTGCGGATGGCGCCGCCGATAGTGTACGTGCTGTCGAAGCTGCCGGTGATACCGCTGTCGAAGTTGAGATCGACTGCCAGAGCCGGCGCGCTGCCCGCAATCGCCAGAGCCGCGACGCCTGCCAGATATGTGCTGTTCTTCAAAATCGCTGTGCGCATGGAACGTACCCTCCCGCTATGTGGCGACATGCTGGGAAAAGGCCACCGTCTCGGCTCACCCAGCCCGTCGCGATGTGGCTGTAGTTTAGGGTGTTCGCTCAAGCGGCGGCAAGCCCGCGCGCGTAACAACTGGCGATTTTATATTGCACCGCAACCAGTTAGCGGACTGATTCCAGTGGTTCTAAAGTCAGAACCGAGCCGTAGGGGCCATCCGGGGAAGCCGGCGCTCGCGATTTGGGCACCTTCTGCATACGTCGTTCAGAAACGACATAGGCCGGATCGCATAACCCTACAGCTGAACTCTACACCGCGTTTATTGCAGTGCAATATCAATAATGCTGCACTGCAATGAAACCGTTCCTGCCCGCGAGGCGTTCGGGGTATTGCTGACGTGCTTAGGGAGGCTCCAATCCATTCACACAAGGAATTGAAGCCATGAAGTTTGTTACCTCAACGTTTGCAGTATCCCTGCTCCTCCTCTCCGCGTTCTCGGCCCAGGCCGAAACCCCCGCCACCTTCGAGACTTTGCTGGCCAAAAGCGCAGCGGCTGCGTCGACCAGCGACTGGCGTATCGGTGCCAGCATCAGCCGCCAGATTCTGGCAATGCCCGGCCTCACCAAGACCCAGACGGCCGCCGGCTGGAGCCACCTCTGCACGCATTTGACCAACGACGCCGATTTCGACGGCGCCACGGTTGCCTGCAATAAGAGTGTCGCCTTGGCGCCCGCGTCCTACGCCGGCTACCTCAACCGCGGCAACCTGCTGCTGGCCATGGGCGACCGTGCCGGCGCCCGCCGCGAATACAACAAGGCCGTCGCCCTGAACCCGACCTCGCCGGCGCTCAGCATCGCCGTGTCCTTCGCGAGCCCGGCGTCGTGGGTGATCCCGAGCCCCAGCGACGCGGCACAGCTGGCCGCCGTTCCGGCTCCGTAACCCTTGAGATAAAGACTGTTCAGATAGAGACGGCGGCGGACTCAAAGGGGTGTCCGCCACCGTTACTTTTTATTTGGCGAGATCGTCGCCCGCAATCGCCCGCTCTAACAGCGCGATGCTTTCCTTGACGCCATACAGCGCGATGAACGAGCCCATGCGCGGGCCCTGATCCTGGCCCAGCAAAACCTGATACAGCGCCTGGAACCAGTCACGCAGAGACACAAACACCGTCGGGTGTTTCTTGCCCACTTCAAACACTTCGGTCTGAAGGGC
>Ga0114970_10003727_pt1 | contig 11131 bp, 12 predicted proteins | sample M_140205_XF_Meta_FD_87030 | JGI IMG/M metagenome (GOLD analysis project Ga0114970, IMG submission 87030) | Freshwater microbial communities from Lake Montjoie, Canada to study carbon cycling - M_140205_XF_MetaG | ecosystem: Environmental > Aquatic > Freshwater > Lake | place: Lake Montjoie... | reverse complement strand
TTTTTGTGCAGCTCTAACAACTCGAGAAATGCTATCCCGTGTAGAATCATTATAATAGATATCTGAAACACCAATTTGATCTATAGCTATGCTTCTAGAATATTTTCTGACATCCTGACTTTTTAGAATTATTACATTAGCAGAATTTTCAAATACCAACACAATAAACTTTTCTTTCTTAGTTTGTTCGTTTACCACCATGAACATATGCTCCAAATTCCTGATAGGAATAGAGTTAATGCTATACAAAATATCTAATTTGTTTTCAAACCCATCAATCATCTCTGATAGTAATAGTTCGGTCAGCACAATTTTTTGTTGACCAGTAAATGCTTTCTCTTCATCCATGTATGAAATTAAATGCGAAACATCGTAGTCTTCATCTTCTAAAAATCTTTCAATCATCATATACGTCAAGGGCACAAATACCAATCCGCCCAGAATAAAATAACTTGGCGATGCTTGATAAGGCAAAACAGGTACTAGGAAATCACGCAATCTGGTTTTAAATGAAATTGTTTTTGCTTTACCATCACGCCAAATAATTAAATCTGCTGGATCATCTGGAAGAGCTAAGCTAGCTAAATTTAGAAAAGATACTCGCTCATCAGATGCGAGTGTCATAACATCTGTTTTTTCTTTGGCCATAATTACGTCTTTCATAGCAATAGTACCATCTGTATCTATGGAAATACCATTTAATTTCATTATAATATCACCCGGCATCACTAACTTATGTAGAGAAGATGTATCATACACATGAGAAACTAATACACCAGTGCGGTCAGGTGGCAAATTATAGTATTCACGCAATGTAGAATTATGCATGTCTTGATATTCAATCCCTAAATAACATAAGCCTTTAAAACTTTTGTATTTCTGGATCATTTTAAGGAAAAATTCTACAATGATACCTGGAATTAGATAACCCATGTTTTGAGTTCTGGAATCATCTTCACCGGCAAATGCCACACCCACTACATTGCCAGCATCATCAATAGCAGGTCCGCCAGAATTACCAAAATTAATAGGAGCATCAATTTGAATTGATATTCCTTTTGTAGTATTAAAGTATGGGATAATTTGAATTCGATTTACAACTCCCTGTGTAATACTAATATTATGACCACCGAGGGGAAACCCATAAACTCGAACATTAGCTAATTTTTGTGGAGTTTTGCCAATTTTAATAAGTGTAATATTTTCCCAAAACTTATCATCCTTAACTGATAATATCGCCAAATCTACTTCATATCCTATAGCTTCTATGTTCGCCTTAAATGTTTGTGAAATTCCTTGACGTCTGACGGTTGTATACGACGAATCGTTTACACAATGCGCATTTGTTAAAATATATTTTGTAGGCTTCAAAAATCCTTGTAATTCAATTGCAAATCCACTACCACTAGATCTTTCTTTGTGCGAGAATGTCCATGGATGGGAGTAGTCTACTATGGTTTTATCACTAAACACCTGCACTATACCGCGTTCTATATCCATTTACTAAGTAATTAGATTATATTAGATTATATTAGATTCTTAATAATATTTATAATATTTTATTCCTTTTCTTTAATTCTAAAAATTTTGTTTTGAATTTACAAAAAAGAGAAGAGTATCAAGCGATAATTTTGTCTAGTAGAATTTTTATATCATCTTGAGTTTTTGCAAATAGCTGATCGTAATTCGTAAGAGTGTCACATACTCTCTTCCAATAATGTTCAATATGATCATCCGTTACTGGCAAATTATGTTCTTCAATAACCTCCTGCATTAACTGCCACAAATTTAAATAATCTATGTTATATCCAATATCTCTAAAGAGAATCTTAACAGTACTTGTAATTAAATCTGCCGTATAAACAGATTCGAATTCCGTTGGATTCAAAACATCAGACATATAACTTGCCAATATGACGGCTGCTAATGAGAAAAGCGTCAAGTCCTCACTCCCATCCGTTATCATCAACCATCTATCATAAATGTCTACAGCTAATGCCAATGTTGATCTTGATACCTCATAATATCTATCCATTTCTAACATGTTTGCCACAATCACATAACGAATATTTGTATCAACGATTATAGTTTTTCTCAATACATATGTTGGAGTCTTCATTAGTAAAAATGATTTCATGACATTTGCATAATTAGAATCTATTAGATATAAACATCCGGCTGCGGATTGACGATTTTCGGGATCTCTAACTAAAGTTTGTCGTAAAACTTCAACAATATTGTTAACTATTGGCTGATGTTCTTTAGCATGTCGTGTTGGATCAGCAATATATGTAATTTTATGTCCGTCATCAAGACATTCCTTTATTTTTTGGTAAATTTCTTTATTATCTCGGCCTCTAAATAAAACTTTATTTTCTATATACTCATATACAACACATCCCATTCCCCAAATATCTATTTTTTCATTGTAACTATCGTTTGCAAGTACTTCAGGAGCTCTGTAGGGCGGTGTAGAAGTGTTTGGCGTCATAATATCAGTAATCAATCTTCCTAGTCCAAAATCACATATTTTAACTATTGGATCTGGTGGAATTACACTATCATTCATTCTAAGAAGAATATTAGAAGATTTGATATCTCTGTGAATAACGTTATTGGTATGTAGATAGTTCAGTCCAGCAAAAATTTGGCCAAATATCCTTTGAAAATATGCGATTTTGTAATGTCGAGATGTACTTGCAGAATAATCCCATAACGTCCCGCCACCATGCTCCATAACGAGCACGGGTAAGTCTTCATCTGGCCAAATTTCAAGTAATTTAACAATATTTGGATGATTTACAGTCATTAACATTTGCACTTCTCTAACAACAAATTCAAGTGTCTGAGTAAAAACCTGCGAATCAAATCGTTTAATAATAACTAAACGATCATATGGTTCAATACGTGTAGTGTAAATAGTTGATCCCTCGGTTTGTGCGATTTGTTTTGGGGGATACTTTGATGTGCGACGTGCCTTAATCATTCTATGATTTATAATATCCTTAATAATCTATTCATTTTTTGTTTTGTGGTATTATTCTCCAGTGATTTCTCCACCTGAAATAAATATTAATTCAGCTATTTCCTTACCTTTATCAAAGGCTTTAAATGTTATTCGTTCATAAGGAACAAGATCATAATTTAGTGTTAATTGTATGTTGTCTCGTTCTGTATGTGATCGAACTTCTGACCCACTTATTTCATCTAATGCAAATTCCATGGATTCAATGTTTCCTTCGGGAACTATTGATATTGTTTCTTTTGTTTCTCCTAATGCAAATGTTACTTTATTTTGTTCAAATGCTTTTGCAAACTCGTTTACGCGTGGTCCTTTCCAAGAATATAGTATCCAGTAATTTTCGAACATAGGATTAGGATGCACTATAATCCATGCTGTGAGGACCAATATACATATAACTATAACGATCACAAGTGGTGGCATCATTTTTTTGGAGATTATTATTCCCTACACAAATACTTAAATCTTTTTTAAAGGTTTGATTTTTTTAATTATGATATATAATATATAGTGTCATATACCAGACATGAAAGGTGTGGTCATCGGAGTAGTAGTTATTTTACTTGTGTTAGTTACTGGCATATATTTTGCAGTGTCTAATGCTAGTGCTGCCACCGCTGCCGCAAAAAAAGCTGCCGATGATGCCGCGGCCGCACAAACTGCTGCTGATACCTCGGCGGCTGCCGCAAAACTAGCTGCTGACCGAGCTGCTGCTGCCAAAGATGCCGCGAATAAAGCTGCCTCAGATTTAGCTGCTCAACAAGCTGCTGAGCAAGCTGCTGCAGCCGCAAAAGCTGCCGCGGATAAAGCTGCCGCCGATAAAGCTGCTGCTGATAAAGCTGCCCAAGCAGCCGCTCTTGCTGCTAGACCATGGCACTGTATTTTTAGGTATCCCCCAAATGGCCAAGACTATACAGTACCAGTATTAAATGGAAACAACGCTGCTGAACAACAGTGGAACGCTTCTCAAAATCAATCAACCTGTCAAGGATTAAATGTAGGAAGTACTACTGCATGTCCAGCAAATAATTGTTTCCGATGGACACAAGATTCGGGTTCAAATCCAGATGGTACTGTAACCCAGGCTGAACAAGATGCTTCTTGCGTTATTTTATAACAAAAAACATAAAAAATCGCTAACAACCAAATTTGTAATATAAAATTCAACTAACATTATTTATTTATTTTTTATTTAGATTGCTTATTATATACGATTGCTTTGTTGACAATAGCAATATTTAAAGATTTTTCCAAATAGAGTCAAATTAAATAAAGCCGAAAAAAATATTGTAAAATGGTAGAAAGTTCTCTCTTATTTGCAATCACAATGGTTTATGTGATATTAATTAGTTCAATCTATTTTGAAACTTGTTCAAATCATTTATCTACGATTAGATGGGAACATAAAAATTTCTATGCCAGTTTAGTTGAAAAGTTTGGAATACCAACCACAGTGGATCCTGACAAAGGAGGTGGTGCTATTTGGAATTTAGATAATCTTGACAAACATTGTATTACTTTATTTGATAAAACTGCAGAATCTGAACTAACTGTTCATGTTACAACACCAATAAAACTGTTCGCCGGAATTAACTCCGAAACAGTAAAAGTTTCAGATCAGGGTATTCAAAAACGTATAGCAGAAATTATCGGAATCTTACCCAAATTTATTTCATATAATGCAATTGATGAAACCATAACTACACGCTTCTACAATTATCAAATCGCACAATATCTTACTATGTTATGTATGAAGATCACAACCGGGGAATTAAATCAAACCAATGCTCGAAGTATGTTAGCCGACACTTTAAGCAATTTTTCCAAGGTGATTGACTTCAGTGAGTCTCATGATTACATTAATGAATATACTGGCGTCGTCGCCGAGGTATTTTAAAAATTTACAAAAGTTGAATATTTTTCTTTTTTTCAAGGAAAGGTCCACACAATTCCAGAATCATGACTAATTTACTTGTCTACAGAGATGTCATCCGCATCATTGCCGGGTTGCTTGATCTAAAAGATATTGTCGCTGTCGGCGTCACTTGTTTAACCTGTTACCATGAAATCCTCCAAGATGAACGCATATGGTATGCATATATCATAACTAATTGGCCATCGTCTCTACCACAAGTCTATAGGGGATTTAAAATAGATTTCCTTTCTTGGAGACGTCTCATTGTTTTAGCAACCAAATTTGTTAATGAAACACTACATAAGCGTGTTTATTCACCAATGGATGACAAATTATCTGCTGAAGAAAAAGAAAGTTTATCAAAGAAATATAGAGAAGAAACAGCACGCGCACAATTATTCAATTATGTGTGTGCTCAACTATGTAAAATACATTTGCGAATACGTTTTGAACAGCCTCAATCCTCTAAAGAGTATTTAAGATTCTTCATTTCTGTCACTCAAAAAGGAGAGAAGGCTAACCAGTTGCCAATAATAATTCTTAACAGCAAGGAAATCGATGAAGATGATTTGCACATGGTGTTCGAGTTAACACACAAAGATGGAACTTTTATGTATTGGCGTGGGGAAGGCGATATCTATTCAGAATACGATTACTACATGATTGATAGAATGTCTAATCCTGTGAAAGTTCTTGCTGGCGCTTGCGTACGTAGAGCAACTTCAAACTCATCTACTCTCAGTAAAAAAAATTACGCATTTGTCGGAGAACTACTTCACGGAGATCCCCAACACTACGGATCAATCGGCTCTATCGACTGGGATACTGCTCATAGTTATCACCGATTAGGAAATGCGCCAACAGGATTTGCATCAAGCACAAGAAGCATAACTATGCCAAATATTAACATTGATGCAATTACTCGACAGGTTATCTCTTTCGATCCAATTGATCTCTACAACCGCTTTATTATTTATGAGGCGCCGAAGAAACAAGACCCAGTTGTACAGTGAATAAGACTTTAGCGTTAATAGTTAGATTTATGTTTTATGCAAAACGCGCACCGTTATACCATTTTTGGACTATTTTCGCCAAAAAATGCATCCTATTCACTCCGCGCGTTGGGTAAACACAAACTCTCAACGAAAGGACCTGGTATAGGGCACAAAAAAACATTTAGTATTTCGTTTTTTTGAATGGCATGTTGACGTAGTCAATACCGCTGAGGAAAGTAACAATCCAAGGTTCTAGAACCGGACGCATCGTCTCAAAGTATTTTTTGTACAGCAGCTCTTCCATTTCCGGATCTGGTACTGGAAGAGTTTGCTCATAGTACAAACCCTCTCCGAAAAACTCGTCACACCAGTCACAATACACCGTCGTTGTACGATATGTCTGAGTTGTCTCAACCATTCTCGTCTGAGTAGGCAACAGTGGAAATACTGGTCGGGCCGTAATGGGTGGCACACATGATGTGTGGACCAACATACGCGGAGGCGTCGGGCTGCGAGCTTTTTTGCTAGCTTTAGACATGGCTCTACGATGCGGTCGTTGATGCGATTGACTTGTAATATAAAATTCAAATTTTTGCAAATTTCCCATCTACATATCACCCTTCGTTAACTGATACCCCCAATGTTGTAATCCCTGTCTAATGACCGGACTCACCCTGTAATCATTGTATTTAGTACGCTTTTTCTTTATCATATGTATGAGCCTTAAACGAAATCTACCTTTAGGACCAGCGAACGCCAGCCATCTAGCAATCTGTCTCTTATCATCTTTAGATCTTCTACCAGCATAAAATCTACAATACCACTGAACCCATCCATAAGGGTCTTGCGATTTTATCCATTTTTTAGACTCCCAATATTTCAAAGAAGTCCCGCTATGAACCTTATATTTATTTATAGATAAATCATATTTCGATGATGACATCTTGTCCTCCGGTATACGGCTCAAAAATTTAAACTCCTTATGCTTATTCCTATAAGACTTCTTCGTTACGCCAGAATGTATTTGCCGCCAATAAGTACCACCAAAACTACCCATCTGGAAAATCTGGGCAGGTGTGAGATTCGGGGAAAATTCTGGATAATCACGAAAATATAGCTTACCCCTCTTTTTAACTGGACGCATTTTATCGCCTATATTTAGGAATATTTTTTATCAAGCAGCACGCAAAAAACACAAAAAACAATCATCTCTGTCTCCATGTTCGAAACAAATAATTCGAACTTACCTCACAAATCATTACCTCTTGAGTAATCGTTGGAGCCCCTGATATCTGTTCATACCAAGGAGCGTCCAAGTACCCCTGATACATTTTCAACTGTTCGGCATATCCTCTTTGCTCCATGGTATATTTTGCCATAGTAACACTGTCGGCAAAGGAACCAGGCTTCTGTAACAGCCAAAGTTGATGTATTTTCTCTTGGACAATGCTTCGTTGGCCATGCAAGAAATGTCGAACTGCCAAGCAAATCGAGTAGAGCACGGAAAAGATGCCCAAAACAGCAGGACCCCACATTCTTGACGACTTCTGGACTGCATATAATATCTAGTAAATAATCAATTTTATTTCTTTCCATTCTTTTCCGCAGCATTAATGTCCGTAAGAATCTTATTAAACAAATCAATACCCTTATTAAGTTTCTTCTCAGCTTCCAACTCCTCCGGTGTTTTGTTCAAGTCTGCGTCACTAACAAACCTGTACTGCTCCTTAATCTTCTTATCGTCAGCAAGCAATTCACTAATTTCATCATCATTCGCCTCACCAATCTCAGTCATCTTGCCATGAATTTCCTTATCTAACTCCTCCCAGCGAAGTGGGGCATTTCTTACATTCGGAATCTCTGAATTTACAAAATAATTAGCATCATGCTGCTTCGCCTCCGTGATTTTTTCACTATATTGTTCTCTTATTGTTTCAAACATTGTTAGAGCATCATCACGCAATGCCTTAGTTGAATTTGGATGGCCTGCCGCCTCGAAACCCGTACGAAGAAAATTATAATCACCCGTTGCAAAGAAAATGTACCAAATCTGATCGAGAAGCGTTGATGTTGGTCTTTGCTCAAATTTTTTCATTAATCTTTGAATGTCTGCCGCATATTTCAGCAAGTTCTGCTCCTTCGGAAATGTCGGACTAAAAACGCTCCAAATTTCACCATACTCCGCTAAACATGCATTTTTCCATACATCAATCACGTTACTTTGCTCACTACATAATTTTGCGTTAGATACAATTTCCTGGTAATTCTCATACTTAGGATCCAAATGGAAAAACTGCATTCTTAACGTTAATGTCTCTACATTCTTGCGCATTTGATCGATCTTAGATCCTGGTTTAGCGCCTCGTTTCATTTTGATAAAATTGATAAACCTTTTTATAAGAAATAATATTTGTTTAAATCAAAAATTTACTTTCAAAAATGAAGCCCACGAATATTTCTGAATCTATGATAAAATCAGTACTCATTCGGGCACGATATAGAGATTTAAAACTAGAAGAACTAAAACAATTAAAGGCGAAACTAACATTTTGTTGTGCATGCGAAAATGTTATTACCACTGGATACAGCCGTTGCGATAGATGTAATAAACCGGTATGCCCAAAATGTAATATAGAGTATGTCTTATATTCTGTATGCCCTAAATGCGATCAAGAAAAATGTGTCAACTGTCATGAAACAAAACCTTTTGTTTCTTTACTATCATGCACAAATTGTACAGCATATATGTGTAAAAGATGCACTTATGAAGGGGGTGATTATGACTTCTGCTGTAAAAAATGCTACGATAGATATGATGAACACTATCTAAGAAAATGAGCTATTAAAATTTGATTTTTTGTATATGTAATTATACTCTTAAGGCATTGTTAAACAATGCTTTGGAGACAATATACTTTAGAAGAATTCCAAACTATTAACGACTCTTTTGGAATATTGGATAGATGGTGGAAAGGATATCCTCTACGTGTTTGGGAAATAGCACATATGAAAAAATTTCGACTAGGAAACATGCCCGAAACAATCTCGCAATTTCTTGAAGTAGAGTCCGATGTCGTCAACAGATTCATGAATGGTGATGAAACTGCGATTTTGCCTTTCTTAATTTTAAGAAATGTATATCAGGATCATAGAAAGGCGTATGATGTTTGCATCCGCGATGTTCGCAATGATCTAACAATTGCACTGGAATTTCATGATATACTTAACAATCATTTGTTAGAAATCGTTTAATATTTTTTTTTTCGAATTATTAATGCCTATTAAAACACATAAAGATTCATAAATCATAAATATATAGGTTCCAAAAATCACAATAGCAAAATGAATCCCTACTTATATTTCGGATTGATCATTCTATCTGCCATCATTATTGTCTACTTTTTATCATATTTGTATAACAATGGGGAACTACCATCAGCACCATTCGATGAATACATGTCTAAAATGAAAACATCCGCTTCAACTACTTATGACACATATTTTACATCAGCAGCAGATATGTACGAAAAAACCGTCGGATATGTAAATGACGAAGCCGCTAAAATGGCTTTAGATAAATCTCTACAAAAAGAACGAATGTACGCCCGAAATGAGCAACTTGGCAGATTAAGTGATAAAACAACTGCAGACGCCGCGGCAACTTCATTCATGATCGCAGATTTATATCGATTTAATGTTGCACCCAACGAAGATAATCCAGCTATCGCCAACGCTGCCGCTGCTGAACAATATGCTGCCGCCATGAGACGCGTTGCATTAAATCCCCTTGGTGCTATTACTACACTTGATCCTCACATGCCACCCGCCGAATTTATGATTGATCGTGCTGAAGATTTCTATGATGATTATGTGGCTCGCCAGACTCTCGATCGCGATCCAAATGTTCTTAATGTATTAAATATTCCCAATCTATTGCAATTACGAAATGATGTGCGACAGGCGCGTGTTACTGTTGCTGGAACAGCACAAGCTCCCAACGCATTACCACCACGCACACGTACTACCCGCCGCAAAAAAAACCAAACTGAACGCGAAAGAATGCGCGATATTTACTATGCAGACAGGGATATTCGAAATGATCCTCAAAACGTACATGAAACACAAGTAAACAAAGATATGGCCCGCATTTACCGCAGTATTGTCCAACGTAATACCACCGAAGATGACATCATTGTACCTGGAGTAGATGATAAGGCACAAACATTCAAAAATATTGCTGCCATTCGAGATTATGCGCACACATATAAATTCGAAGATCCAAAACAACGTGACCGCGCTATCAAAACCATTGAAACCATGGCTGCTGGAAACTGGATCTCCGGATTAAACGCCCGCGAAAATGATATATTAAGCAACGTATGGCAACGTACTGGAAGTGCCGAAAATGAAGGAAATCGCGCTAATCTAAGAGCAGCACTTATGAGCGGATTGGCCGATTGTATTGAAGAAGGTTACAATGGGCAAGATTATCAGGTATGTGCAAGTGGCCGAACCGGGCGCGTACTTGGTTCTATGACATTATTAGATGCTAACGAAACGATTTCAGAACCTATCAAAACGGTTGAAGTTTTGCGAAATGAAGCCTTTGCCAAAACATTTAAGATTATTCAAGACGCCTTAAAGGAAACCGATGAAGAAACCGTGCGCGGATATAACGGCACATTGGAAACGCCTGCGCCTGATGTTGCGGCTAAAGTTGAAGCTTTTGAGGAAGCATTACGTGATAGAATTGCAACAACTCTTCGTGCAGAATATGCTGATAAAACCGATGAAAAAGTATTGAATAATTTAATTAGTGATGCTGAGGCGGGCGTTTAAAAAAATAAAATTTTTATAGATTACAGAAATAATTATATATAGCATGTTTATCTAAATGCAGTTGATAACTTTTCGTATGAAGTTAACTTTTTTTTATTTATATTGTTTACACGTGATTTACCACTAAATAAAGTTCCATTTAGCTGTTTAGATATTACATTTTTACTAGTGACCTCATCATTAAAATATTCTCTATATGCTCTTTCGATTACTGTGATAGATACATAGGAATTTTCTACGAACCAATCAGGCCTCGTATCGTAAATGTGTTTATAAAATGTCTTCAATGTTTTTTTTCCTACATTTTTAACAGCTATAGCTGCTAGTTTTAAAATATTATTTAAAGCTTCTTTCGAATCT
>Ga0114970_10003726_pt1 | contig 11132 bp, 10 predicted proteins | sample M_140205_XF_Meta_FD_87030 | JGI IMG/M metagenome (GOLD analysis project Ga0114970, IMG submission 87030) | Freshwater microbial communities from Lake Montjoie, Canada to study carbon cycling - M_140205_XF_MetaG | ecosystem: Environmental > Aquatic > Freshwater > Lake | place: Lake Montjoie... | reverse complement strand
GGACATCGGATTTTTAAACGACTGTCACAACTACCCCAAATTACGATCGCATATCTCAACGGTGATGTTTTCGGTGGAGGCCTAGAGCTTGCATTAGCGTGCGATTTTCGAGTGGCCCAGCATGAAATTTCTTTGGGTTTTCCCGAGGGTAAAATTGGAACCATTCCGGGTTGGGCTGGCACTTCGCGTGCTGCTGATTTAATTGGCCTAAATAGGGCCAAATACATGATTTTAAGCGGAGCAACGATTGATGCTAAAACTGCACTGCAATGGGGATTAATAAATCATGTTGGTTCACTCGAAGATTTTCTAAAGCCATTTTCTCAAGTAAGTCCAATCGCCCAACAAATCTCAAAACAGTTAATGTCCACTTTTGAAAACCACAACAATGCAGAAGTTTTGGAAGCCTTTGCTGGTGCTTTGAGCAGCGTGACTGAAGATTTCAATGAAGGCATTGCCGCCTTTAAGGAAAAACGTCCATCACAATTTAGGGGGAAATAATGTCAACTTCGGCTATCAAAGCGATCGATTATCAAATACTAATTAATGGCGAATTCAAAGAGGCACTGTCTGGAAAACGCTTTGATCGAATAAGCCCTGGGCATGGAGCTGTTGTTGGAACTTACCCGCAAAGTGATATTGCTGATGTTGATTTAGCAATCGCATCAGCTCGTAAAGCTTTCGATAAGGGTGATTGGCCTAAATTCAGTGGTGCTCAAAGAGCACAGGCTTTACGTAAGGTGGCAGAGTTAATAGCTCGTGACGTTGAAAAATTGGCCCGCATCGAAGCACTTGAAAGTGGTAAGCCAATCACTCAAGCAATAGGTGAAATGACGGCAACGGCGGACATTTGGTACTACGCGGCGACTTTGGCGCAACACACTTATGGTGATTCTCATAACGCACTTGGTAATGATTATCTTGGCATTATTCTTAAGGAACCCATCGGTGTTGTCGGAATTATTACACCTTGGAACTTTCCCCTGTTAATTGTTAGCCAAAAACTCCCGTTTGCCATGGCGGTTGGATGTACAGCTGTTGTGAAACCGAGCCAATTAACTTCTGGAACAACTTTGATGCTTGGTCAATATATCAAGGAGGCTGGAATTCCTGATGGTGTTGTCAATATTGTTACTGGAGGAGGGACTATCGGGGCAAGACTGGCCGAACACAAAGACATCGACATGATAACTTTCACTGGCTCCACAGCCGTAGGAAAAATGGTTATGACAGCTGCAGCCCAGACCGTTAAAAAAGTTGAACTTGAATTAGGTGGCAAAAACCCACAAATCGTCATGGCCGACGCTGACCTTGAGAGTGCCGCCGATGCTGTTGTTTTTGGAGTTTATTTCAATCAAGGCGAATGCTGCAACTCTGGATCACGCATCTTGGTGCAACGCTCAATTGTAAAAAAGTTCATGGAAATTGTGACTCAAAAAGCAAAACTTGTAAGTGTTGGTGATCCGCTTGATCCCAATGTCTTAGTTGGTGCTATTGCTAGCGATGAGCAACTAAAGACAATTGAACGCTACATTCTAGAAGGGCAGAAAGATGGCGCTACTATGGTCATGGGTGGCTCCGTCCTGAAAACCGGAACTGGTCGCTATTTTGAGCCAACGATATTTACTGGAGTAACACCAGAAATGTCGATTGCTAAAGAAGAGATTTTTGGGCCAGTTCTCTCCGTATTGGAATTCGACTCTGTCGAAGAAGCAATTGAAATTGCAAACTCCACTCTGTACGGGCTTTCTTCCGGAATTTGGACTAAGAACATCAACGACGCCCTGATATTTGCGAAAGGAGTTCGCGCGGGAACGGTTTGGGTGAATTGCTGGATGGATGGTTTTCCAGAAATGAGCTTTGGAGGATATGGAGAAAGCGGTTTAGGCCGCGAACTCGGTCGCCATGCTGTTGATGAATTCACTGAGTTGAAGACTATTGCTATCCATACTGGTACTCGTGGGGCATGGCTTAAGTGAATAGACTAAAGAATGAAGTAGAAGTTCCTAGTAATTTAGCCGCCATTGCTAAGGATGCGCTACATGTTTTCGATGTGAAACTTCGTAAATTAACTACAGATCATCCTGATTATTTTCCGCTTTTCACTGAAAATGGAAAATGGAAGCACGGAAAAGAAACATGGACGAATTGGTGTGAAGGATTTCTAGGCGGACAGATGTGGATCCTAGCCGACCACTTAGATTCATCGTATTGGCGACCAAAAGCAGAACATTACTCAACCATGTTGAAAGGTCGTGAATTCGACCGGGAAGTTCATGATCTTGGATTTACTTTCTGGCCAACATGGAGGAAGTGGTACAAGGAAACTAAAGAAGATGACTTAAATGATGTAGTCATCCAAGCTGGCAAGACAATGGCGTTACGATTCAACGAAAAAGCCGGGTTTTTGAGGTCATTTTTAGCCGAAGATAGTACTTTCATTGACATCATGATGAATGTTGGAATTATTTACTACGCGGCCCAACAAACAAATGATGAAAAACTGTTACACGTGGTTAATACGCATGTCCTGCAAACTCGACGATACATGGTTCGAGGAGATGGAAGCACAACACACGAAGGAATTTTCGATTTGAAGACCGGCGCGTTTCTGCGACAAACAACTCAGCAGGGCTGGCGCGATGATTCATCTTGGGCACGGGGTCAAGCTTGGGCGCTATATGGTTTTGGTACTTGCTATGCATTTACGGGTGATAAACGTTTTCTCGAGGTCGCCCAGTCGACTGCCGATTTCTTTATTGAGCGAACTAGCGAGGTTTTTGTTCCACCAAATGATTGGGAAGAAAAGAACCCAATCGCGAATTATGAATCTTCAGCTGCGGCCATTACTGCAAGTGGATTATTGCAATTGAGCCAATTAGTTGAAGACCTTTCCTTGGCAAAGAAGTATTCCGGATATGCGTTCAAGATGCTTGAAAGATTATGCTCCCCTGATTTCTTAGCGGATGAGGACCCTGAGTGGGAAGGCGTTTTAAAGCATGGTAGCTACCATGAGCAAAAAAAGCTCGGCGTAGATGAAAGCGTTATGTGGGGGGAATACTTCTTTGCCGAGGCACTCGATAAAATTCTGGGTGGACCTTGGGTCGCAACGGAGCGATGACAACAATGGTTACAACAATAGAGACAGACGTCGCCATCATTGGTTCCGGGATGGGTGGGGGGATGCTCGCACGGGCGCTAACTGAAAAAGGCATCCAGGTATTAGTTTTAGAGCGTGGAACGCGTCTTCCGCGTGAAAGTCAGAATTGGGATCCGACTTCAGTCTTCTTAGAAAATCGCTATAAAAATGCAGGCATCTGGCGAGACGGTTCGAATCATCGAGATTTTTCCCCTGGAGTGCACTATTACGTCGGTGGAAATACAAAAGTGTACGGCGCAAGTCTAATTAGATTTCGCGAAATTGATTTTAAAGCTTATGAAGCTGCCGAAGGTGTATCCCCAGCATGGCCATTCACCTACGATCAACTAGAGCCTTATTATTTAAAAGCTGAAAGCGCTTTAAGAGTTCGTGGGACTGCTGGTGCAGATCTAACGGAACCAATGCGCTCAGGTGACTACCTCTATCCTGCGCTTGAGCATGAAAAGTACGTCGCGGATTTTGCGAAATCGCTGTCTCGACAGGGTTTGCATCCGTATCAAATGGCCATGGGTATCGACCTTGGCGCAGGTGGATCGTGCATTCGGTGCAATACATGTGATGGATTTCCATGCAAATTGGGTGCCAAAAATGACGCTGAAACTTGTGGGATTGATCCCGCTCTGGCGACAGGTAATGCCCAATTACTTGAAGGGCTGATAATTACCCGATTGATACACGATGCGAGCGGGAAAAGGATTATTAAGGCTATGGGTAGAAAAGGCGAAGATGAAATTGAAATTAACGCTAAGACCTTTGTTGTTTCAGCAGGGGCTGCAAACTCAGCGGCATTGCTTTTGAATTCAAAGTCTGACAAACATCCTGATGGTCTCAGCAATTCAAGCGGACTAGTCGGGCGCAACTGGATGGTTCATAACGCTACATTCATGGTTGGACTAAATCCAGCTAAGAAGAATTCATCAATTTTTCAAAAAACCCTTTCCTTCAATGATTGGTATTCCGAAAGCCAAGCAGGGTACGGTTTAGGAAATGTGCAAATGTTAGGCAAATTGCAGGGGCCGATGTTTAAAGCCAGCAAACCGTGGATTCCTAGTTCAATATTGAAGGCTTTTGCTGCTCGAACTATCGATATCTATTTAGAGTCTGAAGATTTGCCGGATACTGAGAATCGGATTACCTTAGATAGCAAAGGTGGGATAGTAATTAATTGGGTACCAAATAATATGAAGGCACATTATGAATTGATTTCTCAAGCCCGTACTGCTCTAAGAAAAGCAGGATTCCCCTTTGTCTTCAAAGAGAGAATGGGTATAGAAACCAATTCCCACCAATGCGGAACTTTAGTGGCTGGCAATAATCCCCAAAAATCTGTTTTAGATCAATTCTGTCGAAGCCATGATGTTGAAAACTTATTTGTCGTAGATTCATCCTTTTTCCCATCGTCGGCAGCTGCTAATCCGGCCTTAACTATTGCCGCCCAAGCATTTCGTGTAGCCGAAGAGGGAGATATCCTGCGATGAAGAGTGAAAAGAGCCTCGGTGAGGCGCTGTGGAACCAAATTAATGCCGTTGAGTTTGGCGAATTTATGAAGGCAAGAGGATTAAATCAAAATTTGAAGATTGTTATAGCGATTTTTTATAACGGTCAACGCATGTATCACGTAGGTTTGCCGGGCACGGAGCTCCTTAATGACGATTGGGTGATGCGAAAGGTGAACACCGTGGAACTTACTAAGCAGAGTTCACTTTCTCTAAGAGTAAAAGTCGATGCATTAGGAGTCCAAGAGGATGAATTAGGATTTCAATCCGGCCATTTAGCAGTATGCGGAGGCGGTTACCCCTTATACACAAATGGAGAATTGGTTGGAATCGCCGTGGTTTCGGGACTTCCACATGTAGAGGACCATGAGTTTATAGTCAAGGCACTTGAGGAATTTAGAGACGAGCAATCATGGTGAGTCCAGACTATTGGAGTAGTCAGAAAGTCATTCCGGTTGTAGTTATTAAGAATGCCGATCGCGCTATTGATTTGGCTCAAACTCTTGTAGATGCCGGACTACATAAAATTGAAATCACTTTGCGCACTTCAGGAGCCTTAGATGCCATTGAGCGCATTGCTAAAGCGGTTCCAGATGCCATTATTGGAGCCGGAACAATTTTGGATGTAGAAAGTGCCAATCGCGCCATTGCTGCGGGAGCAAAATTTTTAGTTTCCCCCGGATCGACGCCACTTCTTTTAGATCACTTAATCAAGTGCGGTCTTCCATTTCTAGCCGGTTGTGCCACGGTGACTGAAGCCATGCATTTCGTCGAAAGAGGAATTCAGGTTGCAAAGTTTTTCCCAGCTGAAGAATCTGGTGGTGTGAATTTCCTCAGAAGTCTTTCTACGGTTCTGCAGTCGATTAAATTCTGTCCAACCGGAGGTATCAATCCTTCAAATTATAAACAGTATTTAGAACTTTCAAATGTTGTTTGTGTCGGTGGGTCATGGATAACTCCAAGTGCCTTTATAGAAGAATGTGCATGGCAAGAAATTTCCAAGTTAGCGCGCGAGATTTAGAGTCGAAAAGGGGAAACAATGAAAAATCAAGGGAAATACTCATACATTATTGTCGGAGCAGGTGCGGCCGGTTGCGTTGTCGCAAACCGCTTGAGCAAAGATCCCAATAATTCGGTTCTCTTGTTAGAAGCCGGAGGACGTGATTGGAATCCCCTAATACATGTACCAATTGGTTTTACGAAATTAACAACACCAGATGTGAATTGGGGTTTTAGCACTGTCCCTCAACCCCAGATGAATGATCGAGAGATGTGGTACCCACAAGGTAGAACTCTAGGAGGGAGCACCTCAATCAACGCGATGATTTATATACGCGGCAATAAAGAAGATTATGAAAAGTGGCTTGCTCTGGGGAACAAGGGATGGGGTTATGAAGATGTTCTCACCTATTTTAGGAAATCTGAAAATAATGAGAGATTTAACAATAAATATCATGGCATTGGAGGTGATATGAATGTAACTCAGCAAACCCAGGCTAACCCCTTAACCAAAGCTTTTGTGCGCGCTGCCCAAGAAGTTGGCATTGATTTCACTGCCGATGTTAATGGTGCCAAGCAAGATGGAGTGACTTTTTATGATGTAACACAGCGAAATGTTCACCGAGAGTCCTCTGCTACAGCATTCCTTAATCCAGCAAAATCTCGTCCAAATTTGACTGTTCTCACTCGCTCAATGGGCACCCGAATAATTATTGAAAATGGTCGTGCCGTCGGTTTAGAATTTACTCAGAATAAGAAGAAATGCGTTGCTTACGTTACCGAAGAAGTTATTTTATCTTCCGGTGCTGTCAATTCACCCAAGCTACTTATGCTTTCCGGAATTGGTCCTGCCGATGAATTACGCAAAGCTGGCGTCGAAGTAATACACGATTTACCGGGCGTTGGAAAGAATTTCCAAGATCATATGGACGTTTACATAACCGCTAAAACCGCACCTGTTAGTTATAACATGGAGGACCGCCCGGATCGTGCAGTTCGTCATGCAATTCAATACGCCTTATACAAAACTGGTCCAGTAACGGCATGTGTTGCCGAAGCTGGTGCATTTATTCGCAGTAGTGACAAAGTCGATTCGCCAGATATTCAAATTCACTGCTTGCCAGCCTTTGTCATTGATCACGGCCGAAAGCGCGTTAAGGGCCATGGAATCACGATTAATACATGTAATCTTCGTCCGAAGAGCATTGGCACGGTAAAACTTCGTAGCAATGATCCAACCCAACATCCGTTGATTGATCCAAATTACTGCGGTGATGACGAAGGTTACGACTGGAAGATTTCTATGGAAGGTTTCAAGTGGGGTCGTAAAATATTAGCTGCCGAAGCCTTTAAACCACTTATTAAAGATGAATTCATGCCGGGGGTTGACGTACAAGATGAAAATCAAGTTCGCAAGTTTATTAAAGAGTGGTCAAAAACTGACTACCACCCAGTTGGTTCTTGCAAAATGGGGAGCGACGAGATGGCTGTAGTCGATACACAACTTCGAGTTCATGGTATCGCAGGCTTACGAGTAATTGACGCCTCGATCATGCCAACTCTTATAAGCGGAAATACTCAAGCCCCATCCATAATGATTGGCGAAAAGGGTGCAGCAATCCTTCTAGCCGGCAAAGTCGTGTAATTAAGGATTACAATGAAAATTAAAAATTCGATTGAGACAACTTACGACATAGTTTCATTGGGCGAAGTGATGTTGCGATTTGACCCGGGTGAAGGACGAGTACGCACAGCTCGGTCATTCCAAGTATGGGAAGGCGGCGGGGAATATAACGTCGCACGCGGGCTTCGCCGTTGTTTTGGTCTTCGTGGTGCGATTGTTACTTCTCTAGCCGACAATGAAATTGGTCGATTAGTTGAAGACTTAATGTTGACAGGTGGGCTCGATCTACAACATGTTAAATGGTTGAAAAGTGATGGTTTTGGACGTGATGTTCGAAATGGTCTGAATTTCACTGAACGAGGTTTTGGGGTTCGAGGCGCAGTCGGTATCAGTGATCGCGGCAACACGGCAATTTCACAAATGCAACCCGATGATGTTGATTGGGATGCATTATTTTCCAAAGGAGTACGTTGGTTTCATACTGGCGGAATTTTTGCTGCGTTATCAGAATCATCAGCCTATGTTGCTGAAAAAGCTATGAAATCCGCCCATAAGCACGGCACGATAGTTTCCTATGATCTGAATTATCGGCCATCACTGTGGGCTGGGATTGGTGGCGTCGATCGGGCGCGAGAAGTTAATCGTTCACTTGCAAAGTATGTTGACGTCATGATCGGAAATGAAGAGGATTTCACCGCCTCGCTTGGTCTCGAAGTTGAAGGAACCGATGCTAATCTAACTAATCTAGATACTTCGGGCTTCAAAAAAATGATCGAAAAAGCCAGCGCTGAGTTTCCTAATTTCCAAGTAATTGCAACAACTCTTCGCGGCGTAATTTCCGCCAGCCGCAACGATTGGGCGGCAATAGCATGGTCAAAAGCCAGTGGATTTGCCGAATCTACTGCGCGCAAAGAGTTGGAAATCATGGATCGAGTCGGAGGCGGGGACTCATTTGCTTCTGGGCTTATCTACGGACTCATGGAAATTGGAGATTTACAAACTGCCGTTGAGTACGGTGCCGCACACGGGGCGCTGGCAATGACGACGCCAGGAGACACAACAATGGTCACGTTAGCCGAGGTTAGCAAACTAGCTAACGGCGGAAGTGCTCGAGTGATACGTTAATGGAATGAGCAATGATGAAAAGTTCCATGTACAACGCCATGCCGATCGCGAAGTGCATGACCAACTAGATATTGAAAAACTTCTTGACTCACAATACGTAGCCCACGTGGGTTTCATAGACCCAGACATCAATGCGCCTTTTGTAATCCCAATGGGTTTTGCCCGCGATGGAAATCGAATTTTAATTCACGGTTCAACTGGTTCAAGAATGATGATGGCAATCGCTAAAGGCCTTGATCTATGTGTAACCGTCACTCAACTCAATGCAATCGTTGTTGCCCGCTCTGCATTTAACTCTTCAATGAACTATGAGTCAGTCATGATTTTTGGACAAGCTCGAGTTCTCAGCGATGATGAAAAGAGTTTGGCGCTGGAGCGAATTACGGGAAAACTCATTCCAGGAATGTGGAGTTATGCGCGCCCAATGACCAAAAAAGAATCAGCGGCAACGCTGATTGTTGAATTGAGCTTGGACAAGCTCTCGGCTAAAGCTCGCACGGGGGAGCCATCTGATGATGAAGACGATGTTTCCTTACCCATTTGGGCAGGCTTACTACCTCTAGAAACCAAGTTAGGTGCGCCAATTACAGCCACTAATGCCGCTGGAATTGAAGTCCCATCACACCTTCTTTAAGTTAGCTAAGCGATCCAAAATAGGTGGATGAGAATAATGCACCGCTACGTAAATTGGATGTGGATTCAAGTTACTCAGTGACTCAACTGACAACTTCTTCAATGCTGAATGCATGTACTGACGAGCATTTGGATATGTATCTATTGAATACTGATCTGCTTGATATTCATTACGGCGAGAGAATGAGTTATTAATAAGACCAAGCAGGGTTGATACTGGAGTAAAGAGTAAGAAGAAAGCCAACATTGAAAGGTGGAAACTTGGCGTGTCAGAACCAAGTGCCTTGGACAGATTTGGATTACCTAATAACCATCCCATCAACGAGAAGATGATGAGCATTTGGATGTTGCTAAAAGCAAACATTGTGTAAACATGCTTGCGCTTATAGTGACCAACTTCGTGAGCTAAGACTGCAACGGTCTCTTCGATTGTGAGTTTTTCAATTAAAGTGTCATAGAGACCAATGATTTTTACTTTGCCCATTCCAGAAAAGAATGCATTCAGCTTTGTTGAACGCTTGGATGCATCCATCTCATAGAGCTTTGATAATGGGAATCCCTGTGTGTGGCAATAATCTTCAACAGCAGATCGGAGTTCGCCATCAGGTAGAGGCTTTAACTTATTAAACATCGGAAGAAAGATTCTGGTACCAAAAACAAACATAAAGAGTGAGAAAGCGGCGAAGAGGAGCCAAGCGATTAACCAGAATTGACTTTGCAGTTCTTGATAAATCCAGGCCACTGCATAGAGAAGCGGTAATCCAACGGCCAATGAAATGAGCAGCCGCTTCACCGCATCTTGAAAGAACAGTTTTTTGGTTGACTTATTGAAGCCGAACTTTTCTTCAATAGTAAATGTTGAGTAGAAACTGGCAGGCAGATTTGCAATAGTGGAGATAAGTACCAGAATGCCTATAAAAAGCATGGTTATAAGCAGGTTATTGCTGAACCGATCTCGCAGTTGGGCATCTAGCCAAGCAAACCAGCCCAACATGATCGCGGCCAGGATGACAACAGTGGAGATCACGGTAGTGAGCATCTCAAAGCGATACTTAGTCGTGCCATAGGCCATAGATTTTTTATACTCTGCTTCATCGTAGATATCTGCAGCCTCTGAGCTCAACGGTTGGTTTTTTGATTGCTCGTTGAGATAGTTGATAAACATTCCAACTGCAAAATCTATAAGTACAAATGCAACGATGCCGAGAAGTAACCACTCCGATGTTTTCATTTTTTCCCTATCCGTTTAGAAGTGCAGCAAATGCAATTTCTGCCATAGTTGTAAGTGACTTTTCACGATCAGTTGACGACATTGATTCATGAGTAATGACATGATCGGAGACGGTTAGCACGGTAAGGGCCCGGCGATTCTTGCGTGCAGCAATTGAGTACAGCTGATTGGCTTCCATCTCTATTCCAAGGACGCCGTGTGCAATTAATTTCTGCGCAGCATCGGTTTCATCGTAAAAATAATCCATTGAAGCGATTCCACCGATGTGAACATCAGGAAGGTTCTTCGAAGCTTCGTAGGCTGCAAGTAATAATTTAAAATCAGCATGTGGTGCAAAATCTAAATCATTGGTAAATCTACGGTTGATGTTTGAATCGGTGGAAGCGGTCATTGCAAGAATGACATCGCCGACCTTTGTCTTTTCAAGCAGGCCACCACACGTACCGATACGAATCGCGGTTTGAACACCAAAGTGATCAAAGAGTTCATTGACATATATTGATAGTGAAGGCAGACCCATCCCGGTTCCTTGTACAGATACACGCTCACCTTTAAAGCTTCCCGTATAGCCAAACATGTTCCGGACTGCGTTGTACTGCACCACATCGGACATATAGGTATCGGCGATCCACTTAGCCCTCAGGGGATCTCCGGGTAGCAGGATTCGCTCGGCAATATCGCCCTTATCGGCTGAAATATGTGGTGTGCTCATTAACTCAGCCAACCACAGGGCAGGGATAAATCGGCGATTTTTGACTCCAATTCAGGCTATTTCCCCTCACCGGCGACACGCCCGGGCCTGACAAAGTAGGCGTTCTAGGCTCTTTGGGGGTCGGGCAGGAGTACAAGGGCCGTTTTGACTCT
>Ga0114970_10003725_pt1 | contig 11133 bp, 12 predicted proteins | sample M_140205_XF_Meta_FD_87030 | JGI IMG/M metagenome (GOLD analysis project Ga0114970, IMG submission 87030) | Freshwater microbial communities from Lake Montjoie, Canada to study carbon cycling - M_140205_XF_MetaG | ecosystem: Environmental > Aquatic > Freshwater > Lake | place: Lake Montjoie... | reverse complement strand
ATAATATATATTTTAAAGAACTTTTTTTATTGTTACATACAATTAATCCACAAAAAGAAAAATTTAAAAGAATTAATAAATCCAAAATTTCAAAATTAAATATTAGTTGTGAAAATGATTTTAACTCATGTAAGACAGATGAATTCTTTTTTGAAAATAAAAAACAAATTATATTAGGTAGATTTTTTGATACAATTGGTTGTTTCTATAAATGTAAGGGTCATTATTTTAGCATGGCGATGGAACCATATTCTCTATTTAAAAATGATGTATTTATTCGTTATATAATAGACAAACCAGAATTATATATAAATAATTCAAAAAAAATAGAATTAGAACATGTGTTTCCAATTAGAATAATCATGAGTGATAAACATAATATTCCAACCTATGCTGAAAAAAGAATGAAAAACATTAAAGAATATACTTTTGATACCATTAAAAATATGTTTGCTTTATCAAAAGATAATTTAAAAATAATCAATGAATTACCTGAAACTTCAATATTAAAAAAAATTATTACAGAAAGTTTTCCTATAAATCATATTATATCAAGGGAATTATGTATATTGTATTATATGAATTTGTATTTTTATGTGATTAAAAATGAAAATAAAACATTAAAACCCTTTATTCTGGTGAGTAAATATAATTTACATCAAATCAAGAATTTATACAAAAAATTTAATAAAAAATTACCAAGTATACATTATTTGTTTGATAAAAAAAACAAAACTATCAACAAAAAAAATTATAACAACAAAACTAAAAAGAATATGTAAAAATGAACGTTTTTAATGAGAAAAGGTGTAATATAAATAAATATAACAACAAATTAAATAAATATAAACATATTTTTATTTAATTAAATAGTAGAGAAAATGGGAAATCTATCCAGTTTAATATTCAATTCTAAACATATTAATAAACTAGCATTTGGTTATTATAAAACATGCAGCCTAGAAGATAAAAATGCTTTTGTTGAAATTTTAACAGACGATTTTTCCAAAGTAGAGGAAATAAAAGAAAAAATATTAACCAATCCTAAACTACATATTGTAGTTGGGGTTGCGGATGATGTCATCGACGCTTTAACCTACTATTTGAATAACAATCCACCTCATGATAAAATTATTTTATCACAAACCGATTTATTTATATTTAAAAATAGGTATGATTTACCAATGTTGAGTATTAAAAATACAAAAGCGCATGAAAATCGTGAAAAATTGTCTACTAATAATAAGAATAAACCTGCTTTTTTTGTGGCTTCGTGTGATTTATCAAAGTTATGGGGAGGCTCTGCCCCGCAATTCCGCTTGTAGTCGGACAATTCCGCTTGTAGTCGGACAATTCCGCTTGTAGTCGGACAATTCCGCTTGTAGTCGGACAATTAAATTATAATATATTATATTATTATATAATTATAAAAAATGTCCGATATAGATAATGTAATTAACAAATGTGTGAACGACATCTGGAAAGAATATGGGAAAAAAGGTTCAGACTCTCTCAGTAAAGACCAAACCAGAAAATTTGTTATGGAAACTCTTTCTGATATGAGAGATAATGAAGCGTTTACGGAAGCAGATTTTGAAGCTTGCTTTAAGGAATTCGACCTAGATGGTTCGGGAACAATTGAAAAAAAAGAAATGGTTATTTTTATTAAGAAAGTTTCTGGACTTGTTTAATTATTATTATTATTCAAATACTTATTTTGTGTTGGGTCTACTTCTTAATAATATTTTCTACGATTGCCTTGATGAGTGGAGGTGGTACAGCATTACCGATTTGAACGATTTGTTCTTTTCTATTACCGCAGACAATATGCTCTTTCGGGAATCCTTGAATCTGTTTCAGTTCATCGGGCAAAAGCATCCGCAAATAACAGCCCGATGCGTTTTGTATCGGTACAAAGAACCGCGGTTGATGGTCATAACTACAGATTATTGTTTTGGCCGATTGTCGTATGTCGATTATCTCACAATGAATTGGGCTAATGCGTTTACCAAACGAAAACAGATTGTCATGCGTTTTGCCGGTATAACTCCGGTTGGCTTCATTGGCTGAGAGTTTACTCAGCAAATAAGGGTGCGCCGCATTATTTTCCGGATATTTTTGCTTATCGTTTACATCCTTCATAATACAATCCTTAGGAATGTCAGCAAACCAGGCGGGATCGACCTTCGCCGCCCCTTCCATACTGTAGGCAACAATCCCTTTTAAATTTGGTTTGGTGGTTAGTGGGGTGGGAAAACTTGGCGACCAACCATACGCATTGCCCTTTTTTGTCCCGATAATAATTAAACGTTCACGTTTTTGCGGTACATTGTATTTTTCTGTTTTACACACTTGATATTTTACATTATATCCGAGTTTTTCAAATTCATGGACTATAATATCAATATAGAGCTCTCCTTGCTCTGTTTTTCTAGACAACAGCCCTTTTACATTTTCTCCTATGATCATTGTAGGTTGAATAAGGCGAGCTGCGCGCAGAAATTCGCGAAATAATGTATTGCGCGGGTCATTCTCTTTTTTTTTACCAGCATTACTGAACCCTTGACAGGGAAATCCGGCAAACAAAATGTCGGCTTTACCTTTGTATTTTTCAAAGCATTCGTCTTTTAGTTTGGCTATATCATTCTGTTTACCATCACAGATTAATTCACAGTCGGTAAAATTTGCCTCGTGCGATTCACAGAATGTCTTTTTAAACTCGTTATAAGCTATCACATCGCATCCGGCTAAGCGTAATCCCAGTGAATCTCCACCCAAACCGGAGAATAGACTAATAGCAGTATATTTATTTTTTTGTACTTCTGCTTGTGCTACTGCTTGTGCTTGTGCTACTGCTTGTGCTTGTGCTTGTGCTTGAGCCATTTTATAATTATAGTATTTGTTTTATAATCCTATTTAAAAAAAACTATTTATATATCAATTTTTTATTTTATTGTTTTTATTTTATTTTATTTTATTTTATTTTATTTTATTGTTTATTTTATTTTAAATCCAGTCGCAAATTTGTAATACATTGGCCATATCCCCATCGCAACTTGGCTTTGAATATGCTGCCGTCCTCGCAGGTAAACTCAAAATTAATATCACATCCATTGTCATTAGGACGAACTTGTTTTGTTAAGACAATAGGTGTGATGGCCACTTTTCCACTCCAATGAACTTCAAAATCATCAGGTTCATCCATTTTTCCATGAATTTGAAGCCAATAGTCTTTTTGTTCCAATACTTCTTTCGCTGTTTGATACGCTTCACTTTGAAGCTGTAATAATTGCTCTTCAGTCATAATAAAATTTTTATGAAAACGTTTGCGACATTCGTCCAAATAGTCGCCCAAATATCCCTTCTCACGCAATTCACATTGAAAAGCTGTTTTGGGTTTGCCTTGTCTAAATATGTCTTTAATCCATTCTTCATAGCTTGGCTTGGGTGTGACCATTTTAAAATGGTCAATAATCTCATCCAGCATGGTTTCATAGAATTTTTTAGCATACACATTCCCGACCGAAAATTTATTGGCTGTTCCATTATGAAACTGGACTCCATTTATCCAAGGCGGTTTGGTCGCATCAATCACGGATTTGTCTCTACATCCTTTGAATTCTACCGTTTTTTCTGAAATAGTAGACCATTGTATTTTAAAATCGTAATGAATGCCACGCGTACCACCCGCCTTGATTGTGGTTTCAAAAACTGGCATATCTGGGAATGCGCGGTGGAAGGCGTCTTTGATTTTTTGCCCACACGGCGTATTGTCTTTTATATGCGCATGTATTTTGGCCAGACTGATGGCCTCGTCATCTGATTTTTTATGTGGATTTTTTTCTTTTTTCTTTTCTTCTTTCTTTTCTTCTTTTTTTTCTTCTTTCTTCATTTCTTGAGCAGCATCATAGCAACCCTCACTACAATAATCACTAAAGTGATCTAATGTCGCACGACGCGCGAATGTGAATGGTTGACATGCTTTGTGATCACACATAATTTGAGCACACATAATTTGATCCATCATTATTTTGTATATAGTATATAAGTTGGTTATATTTACAAAAAATAATTCAATTTTTTATAAAATAATAAAATAATAAAATAATAAAATAATATAATATATGAAATTTTTATATTATTTTGATAAAGTAACTGCTTGGCTAGATTTTTCATGGCTTATAACACGAGAAAAACCACCAAAATATGATACTATTTATGCTCATGCTGATACTAATGTAGAGAACCATAAAACATTTCCAACGTCCTCATAAAATTTACCGAACCGAAAAAAGCTACATTTCGCCGTCTTTTAATAAAATTAATTGCTAGAAGGGGTGTCACATTATAATATTTAATTATATAACATGCTACTACGGCACACGACCGTTGCATTCCAGCAAAACAGTGAACTAATACTGGCCGTTTATTTATTCTATTTGTATGTATTTGTTCTAATACAGTAGTGTTTTTCATATAGTTTAATAAATTTGTAACTTCATCCGGATCGTCGTTTATAGGTATTCTCAATCCTTGCTTACATTGCTTTGAAAATGGAATATCCTTGGTACAATTTACTACCAGCGCAAATCTACCACTATTAAAATCAGCAGCCTGTTTATTGCCTATAAAAAGATAATCTACTATTTCATTATTATTATTATTATTATTATTATTATTATTATTATTATTTATTATATTGTTCATCATTGATATAAATATTACTAATATATTTTTATATATTTATATATTTTTTACAATAAATAAAAATAAATAAAAATAAATAAATAATTTAATAAATAGTTATTATATAAATGGTAAAACGGACTTTTAGACGCAGAAAGTCCGGCAAACGGCTCACTCGACGTGTTAGACGTACTCGGCGTGTTAGACGTACTCATCGACGGCGGAGAAATCTTAAGGGCGGAGGCGTTAACGTATCGACGATTGAAATGTTATACCCTGATGTACCGAGAATCATAGCCAGCATTAAAAATAATCCGCGTTATGCGGAAGCATTAAATAATAGTGATGGTAGCGATGAGGATAATTTTCGTATTATTTACAATGTGTTAACACAACATACGCTAGAAAATAGACAATTACGTATACGTAGACCTGATTTGGAAGTCGCATGGAGCGATAGTTATGGTTTTCCAAAATCCATAACATTTTATTTAGATAGAGGTGATTTAGATGTTTCTATGCCGAATAAACCCGGTATGCGTTATAATATTTACAAACTAGACGCGAACTTGCCCCAACCGCAAGGCATGATGGTATAATGGGGGCTCTGCCCTGGGGGCTCTGCCCCCTCACCCCCGACCGCAAGCGGAATTGCCCCCGACCGCAAGCGCAGGTATAACAGATAGAATTGCCCCCGATCGCAAGCGCAGGTGTAACAGATAGAATTGCTTTTTATAAATACTTATTATATAAATGGTAAAAAAAACTTTTAGACGCAAAAAGTCTAGCAAACGGCAAAAAGCCAGACGTACTACTCGACGTACTCGACGCATTAGACGTACTCGGCAGCGACGGAGAAATCTCAAGGGTGGAGGCGTTGATGAAACGACGCTTGAAATGTTATACCCTGATGTACCGAGACTCATAGCAAGCATTAAAACATACCCGCGTTATGCTAACGCATTAAATAATAGTGATGGTAGCAATGAGGATAATTTTAGAATTATTTATAATACGTTAACACAAACTGATTTAGCATCTAGACAACAAGTATTAAGAAATAGAGCACGGCGTCCGCTAGAAAATATAGAAATGCGTATAACTACATTGCCCGTCTCATGGAAAGATGATGATGGTATTCCAAAATCCATCACATTTTATTTAGATGGTGGTTTAGTTGTTTCTATGCCGAATAAACCCGATGCCCGTCATCGTATTTACACACCAGATGCTTCGTTAGAGCCCCAACCGGATGTCATGATATAATGGGGGCTCTGCCATCTGTTGCACTTGCCCCTCACCCCCCGTGCTATCTTGCCTCGTGCTATCTTGCCTCGTGCTATCTTGCCTCGTGCTATCTTGCCTCGTGCTATCTTGCCTCGTGCTATCTTGCCTCGTGCTATCTTGCCTCGTGCCGCCCTTCCCCCGACCGTGTAACAGATAGAATTGCGTTATTGAAACATCCCCGTTTCATCCGCATCCTTTTGTACATTTGTGTTTTCATACATTTTTTTTAAATCACTCAAATTATCTATCGTTTCTCTACTATTCTTATAATATTTCATCAAATATTGTTGTAGCAAACTAGTAGAAACTTTTATATTTAATTGACATACACCCTTGTAGAACTCACCGGAGAGCTCTTTCTCCTGATTCTCAGTAAATTTATCAAACATCATTATAATTTGTTCTTTGGTAGCATAATCGAAATTCATCACATAATCTACTCGACCAGGACGTATCAATGCCTTGTTCAATTCTTCTATATGATTGGTGCTGATAAATCCGATTTTATTGCTGCCGGTTATACCATCCAATGCGTTTAATACCCCACTAAATGTCAAACTACACTGACTCTCTTGACTACTCGTCCGATTTTTATTAAAAATACAATCCATATCCTCTAGAACAAAGAATATCTTTTTCTCATCCACTTCTTTATTATCGTTATCACTCAAGGAACGGAAGGCTCGCACCAAACCCACATCAGTCATCTTGGGGGTAAAACTGACTATGGCGAGATTGTAACCGAAATGAGAGGCCAGTGCGGCAATCAAACTGCTTTTACCCGCACCTGGTATACCCGCAAACAAGTATATTCTTTTATAGGGTATACCTTTGTCCGCATACCATTGCTCGGTTTTCGGATCTAGAAATTTCGTCAAATCATTCATGATGGATGTTTTATCTTTTTGCGGCAAATAAATAGATTCCAGTGATCGCTTACTACGTGACCCCAGACGTTCAAAATAATCCCCGTTTGAACTACTAATAAAAAGTTTAATTTTATTCTTTTCCGTTTTAATCGAATGATAATGTTTCTTATAATACTCTACACTGGATTTAATAAAGGCTTCAAACGTCTCTACATTCTCCAAAGGAAAGGTTATTTTATAGGCACTGTAAACAGATTGCTGCCAGTGACCTATTTTCACTAGTTCTTGTTTGATTTTATCATCGTTCTTTATAGTCATCTTTACACCATTGTAGGAGAAAAGATAGTCATCTAGATGAAACCGGTCTAGTAGATAATTCATGGTTATTTCATTATCTATATCTAAGGAAATCATTTCCAAATGATTGGTCGGCAGTTTTTCCAAATCGGTTAATTTTTCATCTACCAATTTTTTATCTGCTGCTTCACCGAGCATACATTGTTTTAAGTTTGATCCAATAAAGAAGAGTGGTTCGATAAATATAGCGTCGTTGGAATAATTAAATCGAACTGATATCTTTTCAGTCATGTTTTTTTCTACTATTATGATTCAATGTTGGCTTGTCATTAAATCATATTTGTTTATGTATTACTGCGTTTATGTATTACTGCGTTTATGTATTACTGCGTTTATGTATTACTGCGTTTATGTATTACTGCGTTTATGTATTACTGCGTTTATGTATTTAACTTTTTTATGTTTTTTTTCCGTGTATAACGTTTTGATTTTAATTTTTTACAATAACGTCTTCTAGTATTTTTATTTTTATTTTTATTTCCTCCAGAAACCAAATTTAATTTTTGATATAAAATCCCGCTTAGTTTTTGTAGTTGTGTTTTTTCAACATAAATATTAGGATTATAGTAAAGTTTACCATTAATAAATTCAATCAAACATCCATCTTCAATATATGGATTTCCTTTATCATCAATCTGTAGATTTTTCATTTTATCTGTATCAGCATCACCATCAATACGTAGATTTTCCATTTTCCCTGTTAAAATAGTCATACTTTCATCCTTTTCTGTTAAAAAATTTATATCATCTGTTTTTAATTGTTCAATAGGAATATTTTCTTTTACAGGTATTTCATTATAATAACCTTCTGGTGTTTCCGACTCATCTGAATATCCATATTCATATCCATAATTAACTTTATTTTTTTTTTGCTTTTTAAGTTCTGCTTTTTCGTCATCACTTTGACTATTCAAACACTCATTATTTAAGTAACACTCGAATTTTGAATTAGCCAACGTTTTTAGATTACTTTGTTGTTCATCAAACGTTCTACATTGTACATAATTTGTATCAGAATAATTATTTGTTTTTACCTTTTCATCAGTGAAAGCAGTTTTTTGTTCCTCTGTCATGGTAGTCCAATTTGATGGAGTTGTTAAATTTTCTAATTGCATTTGTACACCATCTACATCACCCTGTGATTTTTTAAATTCTTGCCATAAATTTATTGATTTAAAAGTATAAAATAACCGCGAATAATCTTGTCTACACTTTGCCATAGTTTTTCCACTTGATCTGCCAGTTAATCCAGCAAATGTAGCAATACCTAATTTATCCAATCTAAATATTGGACAAAATGTCATGTTAACTACCTCATTGAAATACCTGTTATAAGGTGAGTTATTTGATTCATAAAGTGGGTTATAATTATCATCATCTACAATAATATTACCTGGATACTCTTCTTTATAAGGGGTGGTGTCGTAATAATTTGTATTGTTTCCTGTGAAAAATGGTATTTTTTTTAATGATTTTGATTTGTAATTTTGTGTATTTAATGAAACATCATCAGTATATATTAGAACATCTATCAAATCATTATTCGATTTAATTTCGTTCAATAAAGTAACTGTCCCTATTTTACCATTTAAATCCCAAAATACAAGTTCAATGATATGATCTAATTCTTTAACTTTTTCACCTTTTTCATCAACATATTGTATGGCAATATTCGTTCTTATATTGATATAGTTTAATGTCTTTAAAACAGAAATTTGTAAAAGTCCAGAGTCATGCGTCCAAATTACTTTTTCACTTGAATTTTCGTGATGTGCATCTTTAACAGGAATAAAGAATATTTCATTCCCAGTAGAATCTGTGTGAGTAGTCGTCCAATAGTGATCTTCTTTGTCTTCTAATTCATTGAATATCATATTTAAAAAAATTATTAAATTTTGAATTATTACATTTTGAACTTGAGCAATATCTCTTTGATAATTTTTAACTCCGAAAGATATATCAAAGTCGTGACTCCTTGGAGCATAGTTTTCTATTAAAACTGATGAATTTTTCAGTCCATATGCAATAAAACTTGTGATTCCTCTATATCCAGCACCTCCTAAAATAATAGACACAATCATTTTTGTATTTTTTTTATACAACTGAACTCCTGTACCTTCAAATTGATAAGAATAAGTATTTACGTTTGAAGTAAGTAATGTTTCTCTTAAAAAAGAAATATTTTGTAAACATACACATAAAAACCATCCAATTGCTTTGTCCCAAATATTTACAGACGACAATCCAGAAAGCATAATATCTCTAAACTTTCTAGCCTTAATAGACATATTTGCTGAATTTTGTGAATTTTCATCGTCAATAGTTGTTGTTCTAACAAGTTTTGATTTTTGTTGTACATTTATTGGAGTAAGTTGACCTATTTTAACAGGAATATTACTCATTTATATAAATAAATAAATAAATAAATAATAATATATGAATTTATCTACAAATTACTTCTTTATCAGCACCTCTTTAATAATATTTTTAAAGATTTTATTTTCATTAGCAGCAGTATCTCCGCGTCCGCCGCATGTTTCCAACATTAATTGTATATATATATCATTATTTATCGAGTCGCTATCCATATAATCTGGATGTTTCTCCCGCCAATCAATCAATTTTCCTATATTTTTTCGTGTTACACCTCTGATGGCTTTTTTAACTGTACTATTATCCGGTGTTTCTCGTTCCCATACATTATTCTCCTTTACATAAAAAATTTCACGTCTAGCATCACTACAATGAATCGGGCGCTTATACACATCCAATAATTTTAATTCTTTAATAATCATATTGGAAATTCCTGTTGTATAGCCTAATATACCAACACTTTCCAAATCTTCCATCTGAACTTCAAATGAATTGACAAAATCACTCAGATTAATCGCATCCTTACATTCCTCATTTAAAAACACCTGCATATTAAAAGTATTTGTATTGGTGTTGTGACAATTGTTGTTTAACGAGGGTTGAATGTTCTTACATACATCAAGGAACTGTTTTTGTGCTTCGGCATTCTGTCTCTGTGCTTCGACGCTTTGCTTATGTAATTCCAAATTACTTTTCATCACTTCCATTACCAACGATGTAAGGATAGAAATTTGGTCGGCTTGTTGGTTCGGCTCTTCATATTGTAACACAATCATATTTTCGGTGGGTGTGTCGTCGAGTAGTTCTGACTGAGTACACGTCTTTTTATGAAAATGTAATCCCTGCCTATGACGATATACCTTGCCACAATTACACAAATATAAATTGGAATCAACATTGTCATCATTTGTCACCATTTTGTCACGATTTATATGTTTGCGTGTCAAAACATGAATGTCATAATTGCGTCGTTTGCTAGTATTAAAGTCACACTTTACACAATGGAATTTTCCAGCTTGTTTTGGGTCTTTTTCTGTCATTAATGTCACTATATAATTAATGACATATTTAATTCCTAAATCCTTTCCGCGCTTAAAACTATTTTTCAATAAAAAAGTTATCATCACACTTTTTTTATTGATTTTTGAAAATGAGAGCATTATGGTCTAAATCACTTTTTTCACTTTTTTGTGTTTTTTTTTCTTTCCGGCTGACAATAGTTTTTAAGAAATCTGACATTTATTTTTGTCAATTTAGTCAAAATAATTTTAAGGGCTAGGAAATGAAAATTTTACTATTTTTTTTAAATGGAGTATTTATTTTATGTAATTTATATATTTTTAATTTATTTATTTTTAATTTATTTATTTTTTATTTATTTTTTTATTTATTTTTTTATGTAATGTAATTTAATTTAATCAATACCGATTATTTAATCTACATCCCCGGAACAAACCCCGGATACTTGGCGGCCAACTGCACCAGGGCAATCATGCCCTTGGCATCTCCCATGGCTGCAATATTGCCCACAGTGAGTTCTTCAATGCCCACGAGAATAATT
>Ga0114970_10003721_pt1 | contig 11141 bp, 17 predicted proteins | sample M_140205_XF_Meta_FD_87030 | JGI IMG/M metagenome (GOLD analysis project Ga0114970, IMG submission 87030) | Freshwater microbial communities from Lake Montjoie, Canada to study carbon cycling - M_140205_XF_MetaG | ecosystem: Environmental > Aquatic > Freshwater > Lake | place: Lake Montjoie... | reverse complement strand
GTACCCTGTTGAAAAGAACGTTGCTGTAATAGCGAAAATCGGTGAAAGAGTAAAAATGTGCAGGGCTTATATTGAAACACTAAAGTGAACTACCTATGAAATTAGTAATTGAAAGTATAGTAGAGGGAATAAGTACAAGGCAGGACGGCTCGGTGGCTATCAAATTAGCAACACAGGAAATGGATTCAACAAACGCTGCATCGTTGTTTAGTTTCAGAAATAAATATGTTAAAGTTCTTATCTCTGACAGTAATATTTCAGCTATTGAAGAAGAAATGGTGGACGCTACTAAACTGGCAGCAGTAAAGAAAGGCAAAACACCTTCACAGCGATTAAGGGCGGTTTTATTTGTTCAATCACAACAGTTGAATGTTGACAATTTTGAAGCCTATTACCTTGAGAAGATGAACGAAATAATTGAAGGGATAAAAAGTAAATTAGAGTAACAATTACTGGCGAAGATACCAACGAAAATTACAATAGAAAACAAACAACCAGCCACCAGTTAAAGGCTGACCTGGAATAAAGAAATTAAACATGACAAAACACGAAGAAATAATTATTTGCCCTGAATGTGAAAAAGAACAGGTTGCAGAGGTAGAGCATACGTTTCCGTTCTACTCTTACGTCCATAAATGCGCGAATATTGATTGTAACTATATTATTACCGAAAGCGATTGGAATGTTAAACAAGAAGAAATTAAACCATAACCGAACCCCGAAAAAGTTGTCGGGTGATATTATTAACTGAAAGAAAAATGATACAATCAAATGAATTAAGAATCAACAACCTTGTAATGGACAGGGGCGGTAAAGTGTTGCGTATTGACTGGTGGGAGCGTAAAGGTATGGTAGCGCAAGATATGAACTTTAATGACGTTCAGGTTCACCCAATGACCGAATATGTGGAGCATTTACAGCCTATACCGCTTACAGGAGACTGGTTGCAAAAATTCGGGTTCATGAATTTTGGCAAATCTTATTATTTAAAAACAGAGTTAAAATCTTTAGGGTTTTACAATAAAATGAAGGTGCGATATGATAAATTTTCAAATTCATTTACGGTTATAAATCCTGCAAACTCAACGATTATATTAAGAAGCGTTCACCACCTCCAAAACCTTTACTTTGCGCTCACAAATACCGAGTTGGTATTAAATAAACAACCCTGATTAATTGTTCCGCCCCGAACTGGCTGACTTTTTTGAAATGGAAATAATTGTTAATAAATAATTTCTCTATGTAAATAATTTGTTGTACTTTTACAGCCGAATTATTAAGGCAATGATTCATAAAGCCAAACGACCAATGAATAAGAAATACACAAAATAAACATACTGCACCGAAACAAATTGCTTTCCTCACTTGGTCGTTTGGTAGCGTTTGTGGAGGTGCATCTTTTTTACAATATGGCTAAAACGGAAAATTGCGCACCCGCATTAAAAAGACTTTTAAAAGATAAACCCGACCAATTTTTCGAGTTGTTCAAGTGGTGTGTTTTGGTAGAAGAAATGGATTTGAATACTGCTATTTGGTATTGCTATAATGAATTAATAGCTAAAAAAGATGGGTAAGGATGCATATTGGTTCCGACACGATAGTAATGCGTCAAGGGATATTAAATTAATGAAGCTAAGGATACTGCACGACTTTTGGGGCATTGGTGTATATTGGACAGTTATAGAATTGTTACGGGAGCAAAATAATTATTGTTTTGCCTCCGATGAAAGTAGTTTGCAGTTGGCTTGTAATTTAATAGGGTGTAATGATTTTGTTAAGTTTAAAAGTTGGTTTTTTGACGCTGTAAAGTTTGGATTATTTAATGTTGAAAATGATGTTTTTTTTAGTATTTCGCTACGTAAAAGAATGGGAAAATGGGAATCTTCAAAAGATAACGGTGGTAAGGGTGGCAGACCTAAAAAAACCCAATCGAAACCTAACAACAAACCCAATCAAAACCCAACACATAACCCAACTGAAAGCATAAGAGGAGATAAGAGTATAGAAGAAAAGAAAAAAGGGGAAATTGGTTTTGTGTTTTTTGAAGAGAAGTACAAAATCGAGGCAGAATATTTCCATGATGGAATACGTTACGGCAATTCTCACCAAAGGGGAAACGGAGGACTTTCTGTAAAGGCATTAAAAGAACATTGCAAAGAAATGAAAATCGAGTATGTTGAGCAATAATTTATTCTATGAAATTGGCATCACTCCGAAAGGAAACATTCCACAGCAAAAAGTGGTTTGTCCTGAATGCGTTAAACTTGGCAAAACAAACATAAAAGATACTTGCCTTTCGATTAATTTGCAAACAGGACTTTATAACTGCCATAAGTGCGGATGGGCTGGATGTGTAAAGGTTGGAGAAAAAACAGAACAATATCAAAAACCAACAAAAACCAACTTCACAAAAATATCAGACAAAGCACTTTCTTTTTTTACGGGCAGAGGAATAACACAGGACGTTGTAAATTCAAATAAAATAGCACAGGAAGGAAACTGGATAATATTTCCGTACCTCCGTAATACCGAACTTGTAAATGTAAAAAAAAGGGATATTGATACAAAAGACTTCCGACAAGGGGTTGGGTGCGAAGCGATAATTTACAACTATGACCGAGTTAAGGATAAAAAAGAAATAATAATTTGCGAAGGAGAGTTTGATTGTATGGCTTTTGAGGTTGCAGGATTTACCAATGTAACTTCTGTTAATCAGGGTGCGCCAAACGAAAGCGACAAGACAGTTGATAAAAAACTGGAATGTATAACAAACTGCTATGAGGTTTTTGAGCAAGCTGAAATTATTTACATTGCCGTTGACAAAGACAAAAACGGACAACGATTAGAGGAGGAATTAATACGGAGGCTTGGGGCTGAAAAATGTAAAATAATAGAATTTCCTAACGGACATAAAGACGCTAACGAAGTGTTGTTGTTTGAAAGTAAAGAGATTTTAATAAACTGTTTTAAGTCAGCCAAAGATGTAAAGGTAACAGGAATATTTACAGTTGACGATGTAAAAGATTCGATGTTAGCAACCTTTGAAAAAGGCAAGAAAAGAGGAACAACAACCTACTTTAAAGAGTTTGATTATATTTGGACACACCGTACAGGGGAGGTTACTTTGTGGACAGGATATATGAACGAAGGGAAATCAACATTTGTAAAGCAATTATTGTTATTGTTAGCAAAGTTTGATGGAGAAAAGACAGGGGTTTTTAGCCCCGAAGAGTTCCCTGCTGATGAATTTTATGATGATTTAATTCATTCGTACATTGGCAAAGCAACAGACAATTATTATCATAACGTAATGAATAGGTCTGAATACAATAAAGGAATTGAGTTTGTAAAAAAGCATTTTTTTTATGTTTATCCCGAACAGGATTTTAGTTGGGAAGCAATAGAAAAGAAAATGATTTATTTGATACGGAGATATGGGGTGCGGAGAATTTTATTAGACCCATACAATCAGTTTGACCATACACAGGGGAATATGCAGATTGACCAGTATGTAAGTAAGTTTATGGGGCGGTTAAAAAGGTTTTCGGTTATACACGATGTTGCCGTTCATTTAGTGGCTCATCAAGTTACTCCAACTTTTATCGGAGGGCAGGATTACCCAAAGCCAAACGCATATAAGGTTAAAGGCGGAGGAACGTTTGCCGATAAAGCGGATAATGTAGCCTTCGTTTGGATTCCATTTCGTTATTCGGACAAAAAAAATAAAACAGTAACAGTTGGATTTGACAAAGTAAAAAAGAAAAGATTAACAGGAGAGGGAGGAGAGGCTGAATTTATATTTGATGTTGGCAGTAACAGGTATTTACTAAACGATATATCGCCTTTCAACACCGAACAAGAGGAGCAAACCGAATTAATACTTGCCGAACCGACAGAAAAGCCAATTGAAACCAAAAGCGCGATAACACCAAACAACGAATTTAATACTGAACACCGAGTAGGTTCATCAAAAGAGAAAAGCCTTGACGAAATAATAGACGAAGCTAATAACCAATACAAATAAAAATGCTCGACCCTCAATTCCACTATTTGAATCACGAAAACGGCAAAACCGTAACTTCTTTTTTTACCGAAGCCTATTTTAACGCTGTGGTTACAAAAAGACTGCTTTGTGAGGTAATTTATCATCCTGTGGAAAATAAAGCAGTGGCGGAGCGAAAACAAGTGCCATTTGGGAGATTATCCGAATACTTGCCCAAGCCAATAACAATTAAACAATTTATAAGATGAAATACAATTTAATCCCAGTAGCCGACAATCAGGAGTTGAAGCTGGGAACATTAACCGATTTTGGAGTAATTAACAATATTATTTCAGAAGTTGGAACGACTTATTTTATTAATGACAAGCCTGTATTTAGAGATGAGTTTGAACCAATCCACTTTGAATTAAATGGCAATACTGTTGACAAAAAACTTGAATTACAACTAATCAAAACCCATAACATTACCTTTCCTGTTGAAATAGGAAAAAGTATTTGTGAGGTTAAGGAGAATGAGTTTGTGGTAATAGATAAATGTGCAAGATGTATGGTAATAAAAACGCAAACATTAAGGAATGAAAAACGGTAAATTTTGCCCCGATTTAAAACCTATAAAGCAGGAGAAAAAGCATTTTTGCAGAGATAAATCCTGTAAAAAGGAATTTGTAAAACTTAATCCAATGCAACCTTACTGTTTTGAATGTACTTTGAAGCGAGCCAAGGAAGCAACAAAAAAGAAGTTCAAGGCGGACGAGAAAAAAAACGATGCTAAAGTTAAAATTGAAGTTTATAAAAAAGAAAATACAAAGCTACTTCAGGACGAAATAAACCGACTTTCTAAAATGATAGATATTAAATTCGGACACGATGCCTGCATTGATTGTGGCAAATTTATGGACCGGGATAAGAACCAAATAGATTCTTGCCACCTGATAAGCAGAAAAAAGAATGTTACATTAAAATTCCATTTAGATAATTTGCATAGCGGACACAACCATTGCAACGTCTATAATGAGAACCACGAAACCAATTATAAGGCTGGAATAGTAAAACGTTACGGACAGGAATATTTAAACGAAATAGAGGCACTACCATTGAAATATCCTGAAATCCATTTAACGGCTCAGGACATTGCCGAAAAACTTAAATTAGTGCGAAAATTAATAAGAGATTTTAACAGTTTCGATTTTACTGGGAGTTTGCAGGCAAGGAAACAATTAAATAAGCTGATAGCGATTTATGATTGAAATAGGAAATATTTTAAGTTTGTTCGATGGGTGTAGCTGTTTTCAACAGGCTCTTGTGGCTTCTGAAATTAAGTACGGAACTTACTATGCTTCTGAAATCGAGAAACAGCCAATGGTGGCAACTCAATATAATTTTCCTGACACTATTCAACTTGGCGATGTAATAATGGACGTAAAAGGTAAAATAATTAATTAAAATAAGTACTTTTGCCGAGATGACAAGAAACGATATAATTAAAGAAATTTATTTAGATAAAAAATATATTTCATATTGCAAAAAAATTGCAGGTAAATATATGTATGATGACTTGTTTCAATATGTTTGCCTATACCTTATGGAAATGGATGAAGATAAATTACACGAGCTTCATAAAACAAACGGATTAAGGATGTATATTACAAGAATAATTTATATTTCAATTAATTCTAATAGGTCAGATTTTAAATTAAAAATGTTTGGCAGAATAAAAACAGATGAGGTTGAAAATGTGCAATTAATACAAGAGGAAACAGATAACAACGATGAGGTAATTATAAAAATATTAGTAGAAATTCAAAAAGAAGTAGAGAGTTGCATAAAAAAGAACTTATATCCGGCATCAGCAAAATTATTTGAAATATATACCGAGTGCGGAAGTTACAGAGAGGTAAGTAAAAAAACAAATATACCATACTTAACAGTCAGGAAACATATACAAGCGTTTCAGAAAACAATTAAAGAGAGAATAAAATGATTAATATATTAGTTGTAACACAAGAGCAACCAACAGGATTAAATTACCATAGGCAATTAATACCACATGCTCACCTTGATAGGAACTATTTGGAATATGTTGTAGACATGACCTATAATATTAATACATTTTCTGTTCAAGATTTAAGAAAATACCAAATTATAACATTTTTGCGTTTAGTTTCTGAAAAATTTGATAGTGTTGAAATATTGGATAGGTGTAAATCTGCAGGGTGTAAGACCATTATTGATATTGATGACTACTGGGTACTTCATCCACAACATGAACTTAACGAGGTATATGCTAAATACAAATATTCAGAACAGTGTTTATCTGGGTTATCTAATTGCGATTATGTAAGCACCACCACAGAGATATTTGCGGATAAAATAAAAAAATACAATAAAAATGTGATTGTATTGCCTAACTCTATTGACCCATTTGAAAAACAATATAATTATAAAGAATATTATTCGGACAGGATTCGTTTTGGTTGGATAGGCGGCATCTTTCATAAGAACGACATAAGGCTAATGTATGAAGGTATGTTAGAGTTATGGGCAACGGACAATAGTAAATTCCAGTTATGTCTTGGAGGTTATGGTGATAACCAAATTTACAATATAATTGAACGTATTTTTACTAACAACAACAAAAAAATAAAAGACAAAGAATACATATCTTTTCTTGACAAACATTTACCAAATACTGAACTTTGCGAATTACAACCATATAAACGACTATGGGGGACAGACGTATTTAATTATGCCAAGTTATATAATGAAATAGATGTTGCTCTTGTTCCTTTGGTTGAAAATAACTTTAATAAATATAAATCACAAATAAAGATTATTGAAGCAGGATGGTTTAAAAAAGCTGTAATAGTAAGCAACGTAGCACCATATACAATAGATTGCACAAAAGATAACTCAATACTTATTAACCCAAGTAAAAGAAATGAAGGATGGGGAGTAGCCATGAAATCAATAATACTAAATCCAAATAAAGTAGCAGACCAAAAAGAAAAGCTGCACGAATTAGTAAAAGAAAAATATGTAATGGACAAAGTAAATATAATCAGGAATCAGTTTTATAAACGGATAACAGAATGAGGATTGGTATAGGAATTACGACAAAAAATAGAGCTGAACTATTAACAGACCTTCTTGAAAGTATAGTAACCTATACAGATATGAGCAATGTAAAATTATATATTGCGGACGATTCTATTGACAATAAAGGCGTTTCTTACAAAAAAAATGAATGTTTGCGAGAGTTAAAAGATTGTGAACATATATTTTTACTTGACGATGATTTAAGAATATTTAAAAAAGGGTGGGTGGATTTCTTTATTAATAGCGGCAAAGAACATTTACTGTTTCTTAATTCAAAATTTCATAACTTCGTAAAAACGGAAAACAATGTAGATATTTATTCAATGTGCGGAGGTGTATTTATGTATATGACAAAGGCTGCAATAGATAGAGTGGGTGCATTCAATGAAAAGTTTTCTCCTTACGGTTTTGAACACGCTGAATACTCTAATCGGATTTACGGCAAAAAAAACTATTACGAAATGTTAAAAGGAACTGACAATTATTTATTTGCCAACGATTACTCCACACCAAACTTTAAGTCAAGCATAACAGATTCAGAAAAAGAAATCCATGTAAAAAACAACTGGAACAAATATTTTAACGAGCCACAACAAACATATATACCATTATGAAAATACTGTTTAAATATGCAACCCGAAGTCGTCCCGAACTATTCAAACGCGGGATTGAAAGTATTTTAAATAATGTAAGTAACCAGTATTGGGAAAAGAAAATACTTGTAAGTGTTGACTTGGACGACCCGACAGCGATTGATGCCGTTCGACCGTACTATGACAACGATGAAATAGTAATTGTTTTCGGAAACAGTAAAAACAAAATAGATGCCATAAACAGGGATATTGAGTTAATAAAAGATTGGGATATTCTTGTAAATATGAGTGATGATATGGTGTTTAATAAAAAAGGTTTTGATGAAATAATTAACGAACAATTTATAAACAGAAACGAAACGCCACCAATCAATTTAGATTTATGTATTCATTTTCCCGACCAGAATCAAGGCGCGAACTGTATGACAATGACAATCGTTGGCAGGGATTATTATTTGAGGGATAACTTTATTTACGAACCTGAATGCGAAAGTCTTTGGGCTGACATTATCGCACAAGAAAAAGCACAAATAAGAGGCTGTTATAAGTATGTGAATGAAAATATATACTTACATTTACATCCAAGTTTCGGACAGGCGCAATACGATTCACAATATCAAAGAACCGAATCAATGGAAGTAAGGCAAAGGGATTACGCAACCTATTTAAAACTGAAGGCAGAATATGACCCGACAAACATTTTACCAATTAGAAGCATATGAGCTGTAAATTAACTATTCTTATTGCATCGCTACATAGTAGAACAGATGTGTTTTGTGAACTACTAAGACTATTAAATGAGCAGAAAACAGATGAAGTTCAAATAATATCTTTTATTGATAGCGGAGAAAATACAATAGGCTACAAAAGAAATGAATTAATGAAGTGCGCTGTTGGTGAATACGTTTGTTTTTTTGATGATGATGATGTGCCAAGTAAAAGTTATATATCAAATATTTTAACTGGTATTAAATCAGGAGCCGACTGTTGCTCACTTCGTGGAGTAATAACATGGAACGGGATAAATCCTGAAATATTTGAACATAGTATTAAATATAATGCCTACAAAACAAACGTAACAGGCGAACCGGTTACATACGAACGCTACCCGAATCACCTAAACGCAATAAAAACAAGTATTGCAAAACAGTTCAAGTTTCCAGAGGTAAATCATGGCGAAGATTCCGAATGGGCTTATCAAATAAAACAAAGCGGATTAATAAAAACAGAACATTACATAGACGAAGTAATTTATCATTATCAATTTAAACCGAACAAAAAAGAATGAAAGTAATATCCTATTCTCTTTTCGGGTATAATAAAGAACGACAAGAATCGTGCTTTGACTTCAACAGCTACCTTCGTGGTTTGCTTATAAATATTCGTTTACAGCGATTAATTTACCCAGACTGGACTATAAGACTATACACAGACACATCTACGTTTGTAGCGTTCAAAACACTATTTGAAAACCTACCTATTCAGGTAAAGATAATGCCAAACGATACACCACTTTGTAAGGCGATGTTGTGGCGAATAATGCCAGCATTTGAAAAAGACGTTGAGGCGGTAATTTGCAGGGACTTAGATAGCCCATTAACTTACAAAGAAGCGCAATGTGTATTATACTGGATGAACAGAGGCGAAGACAAAATACTACACGCAATAACTGATTCAGTAAGCCACAACGTACCATTGATGGGTGGAATGATTGGAATAAAACCAAAGTACTTTAGTGATAAAGTAGGGTGCAGTGATTGGGAAACATTTGTAAATAAACATTCAGGATATAATACAAAGGGAAGCGACCAGGATTTCCTAAATAGAATAATTTACCCTATCTTTGCACAACAAGGAAACGATAGTATAGTGCAGCATTACCTACTTGGGATGCCAAATACTTTTTTAAGCGAATATCAAAACACCGTTCCACAATTAGAGTTACCAAGCGTACCTGTTGCAATGAAAGAGAGTAACGAAACCTGTGGGCATATAGGTAGTGCAGGGTATTACACAGGTGCTATGGATAAATTCTTGCATAAGCATTACGATAGATTTGAAGACATACGAAACGCTGAAAAAGAATTTGAAGATATATTTTATTGGATAAAAGAAAAAAGTTTTTAAATGAAAATAGACAGAGTAATATTAAGTAGCAACAACAACCCATTATACTATCACTTTTGGAATCCACTAAGTAAAGTATATTTTGAAAAGTTTAATATACTTCCTACCCTAATTTGGTTTGGAACAAAGGAGGAAATAAAAGAACTGGGACTTTCAGAACAATACGGGCAGATAATTATTTCGGGCCACAATGAAAACTATCCACTACCGTTTCAAACAACGTGGGCTTTATTCTACTACACTAAATTATTCCCGAACGATGTTTGTTTAACTATCGGAATAGACCAAGTGCCATTATCTGGAATGTTTATTAAGGATATGATAAAAGACTTTTCAGGCGATAGTTATAATATGTTAATTGCAGATGCTTACCTCCCCCACCATTGGAGTAAAGAAGGCGGGGCAAGTCCAACAGCTTACCACATTGCCAAAGGCAGCACGTTTAATAATATTTATAAGTTTGAAAACACATTTGAAGCAGAGATTGAAAAGATGTGCAACAGTGGAGTAAAAGCATTTTGGGAGGACACAGCCGGACGTTGGGGAATCGATGAAACATATAGTAGTTCAAAGTTGCGGGAATACAAAGGGGAAATTAACTCACTTAATAACTTTGGATTGCTTTGCGAAAGAAGGATTGAGTGCGAACGGCATATTGAAACACCGTTTGATACCGACAGATTAAAAGCGGGGTGGTATTCAGAATCCCATCTTTGTCGCCCATTTACAAATCATACAGAGTACATAACACGAATGTTTAATACAATATCAAAATATGATTCATAGCACAGCAAGAGTTGAATGTATAAATGTAGGTGATGGCACAAACGTTTGGGCAAATAGCCATATATGTAAGGGTGCTGTTATCGGAAAAGATTGTACTATTGGAGAATTTGTTTACATAGGTAATAATGTAAAGATAGGGGACAGGTGCAGGATTCAAAATGGGGCATTAATTTACGAAGGAGTAACAATAGGAAACGATGTATTAATTGCACCGGGAGTTGTAACAACAAATGATTTCTTTCCCGAACTCCCGGTAGGTGATTGGTCAGCACGTTTTAGAGAAACAATCATAGAAGATAATGTATCGATAGGTGCAAATAGTACAATCATTTGTGGGATAAGATTAGGTAAGGGTTGTATGGTTGGTGCAGGAAGTGTAGTAACAAAGTCAGTAAGTAGTAACGTAATAGTAGTAGGAAACCCGGCAAGACATCTAAGATGGAAATAGAAAAAATATTAGGGCGCAAACAGCACGAAGGACTTTTAAAAGACTTTTGCTTTGAAAATAAAACTATTCTAATCACCGGGGCAAATGG
>Ga0114970_10003720_pt1 | contig 11143 bp, 9 predicted proteins | sample M_140205_XF_Meta_FD_87030 | JGI IMG/M metagenome (GOLD analysis project Ga0114970, IMG submission 87030) | Freshwater microbial communities from Lake Montjoie, Canada to study carbon cycling - M_140205_XF_MetaG | ecosystem: Environmental > Aquatic > Freshwater > Lake | place: Lake Montjoie... | reverse complement strand
CGTTGGCGAAAAGTTCGATGCCGGGCGGGGCAAGTGTTGTCAATGTCATTTCGATGATGACCTATCGAGCGACAACGATTGTCCCTGGTTATTCCTCGTCGAAGGCTGCACTGCTCGCTCTCACTCGAAACCTTGCTCTCTATTGGGCCGATGACGGCATCCGCGTGAACGCGGTTGCACCGGGCCTGATCGACACTCCCATGACGGCGCCGATGAAGCCGTATCCCGAGATGCTCGATGGGGAACTCTCGAACCAAATCATGCGTCGCATGGGAACACCGGAAGAAGTCGCTTCAGCGATCCTCTTTCTCTGTTCGGCAGCGTCGTCGTTCACTACTGGAACCGCGTTCGCCATCGATGGCGGATGGCTTGCTCTCTAAGTAAGGGTTGAAATGGCGAACGAAATTCGAATCGATGATCTCGCTACTCCTGTTCTCAATGATATGCAACGTATGGGTCTTGAATTTGGGGAGACTCAAAATTCCGAACTAACTGTTGACGCGGTTTGTGCCGCAGCAGTTGCTCAAACAGGGCTAAGCGATTTTGGTCCCGATGATTTTCGCGAGCGGCTCGAGGTGCAGCTCGAAGAGATGAACGCCGACCCTGAACGCACCGGGCTAGGTCGAATGATGATGTTCGGAGATTGTGTTCGGTACGCGTCGAATCGACTCCGCATTCGAGATCTGCTCAAACAGCACCCAGAAATTCTCGACATTGAAATCGAAAAGCCCGTGATTGTGATCGGGCTTCCTCGCTCGGGCACGACAAATCTCGTGAATTTGCTCGCTGCCGACAGTCGGTTTCGCTCAATGCCGTTGTGGGAATCGTACGAACCAGTTCCTGATGCACGGGAAGAGACACCGGCCGATGGCGTTGATCCCCGCTGGACTCGATGCCAAGGCCAGTGGGAAGCGATGCAAGCGGGCGCTCCATTCATTGCGGCGATGCATCCTATGAACCCTGATCATGTTCATGAGGAACTTGAACTCATGACGCCGGACTTCACGAGTTACAACCTCGAGTGGGTGGCCAGAACTCCAAAGTGGCGTGACTACTTCCTCGCCCACGATCAGACACCTCATTATGCGTACATGAAAACGGTGTTGCAGATTATGCAGTGGTATCGCCCGCGAGAGCGTTGGGTGCTGAAGTCGCCGCAGCATCTCGAGCAGATCGGGCCGTTGATGACAACATTCCCTGACGCCACGATCGTCGTGACTCACCGTGACCCAGTCGCAGTGGTGCAGTCAACCATAACGATGCTGACCTATGGGGCGCGCACGTCGTATAAGACATCGAATCCCGAGTGGTACCGCGACTACTGGATCGATCGAATCGGCCGCTTGCTCGATTCCTCGCTCCGCGATCGTCACCTTCTTCCGCCGGACCGAACAGTCGATGTGTTTTTCCATGAATACATGGCCGACGAACTGGGCACATTGCAGCGCATTTATGACATGGCGGGAATTGAATTCACCGAGAACGCGAAATCTGAAGTTGCTGCCCATCAAGCAGCACATCCCCGCGGCAAAGAAGGGCGCGTTGTGTATGACCTGCGCGGCGACTTTGGCATCACCCCAGAAGAAGTTCGTTCTCGCTTCACCAACTACATGAGCACGTTTCCCGTACAAATTGAGGTCAAATGAACATTCAAGACCAGGTCGACCATCTCATCGACACCCGACCGGGAAAAGAATTGCTCATCCCGGTCTACGACGATCCGGCGTATCCGGTTGTCGATGGGCTCATCTATCGATCGGGTGGAACCACTGCTACCTACATGATCCTCACTGATAACGGTCGCATCATCGTTAACGCAGGTATGGGCTATGAAGCTCCGCATCACAAGCGGGTGTTCGATGCGATCTGTCCCGGGCCGACGCACTACATCTTCACCACGCAAGGGCACGTTGATCATGTCGGCGGCGTTGACCTCTTCAAGGAAGCGAACACCAAGTACGTCGCACAGGCCAATAACCCCGCGCACCAGCGTGACGACAAGCGTATTCAGGGTCTGCGTATGCGCACTGCCGGCATTTGGTTCGACATGCTTGGTACCGACGCGATGCGCATTGCGAAAGAGAATCCGGGTGTCTCGATGGCTCAGTCAGAGCCAATGCCCGACATCCTCTTCGAAGATCGACTCTCGCTAACGATCGACGGACTCCGCGTCGACCTCTTTGCTGCGGTTGGTGAAACCACCGATTGCCTAATCGTGTGGCTTCCCGATCACAAGATTGCTCTTGTCAGCAACCTTTTTGGTCCACTCTTCCCGCATTTCCCGAACGTCAACACCATTCGCGGCGACAAGTACCGATTCGTTGAACCACAACTCGCAACGAATCGTTTTGTTCGTGAACTTCGACCGGAGATTCTCATCACCGGCCGCTACGAAGCGATTGTTGGCGCTGACCTGATTGAGGCCTCGCTCGAACGACTTCATGACGCGGTTGTGTATGTGCACGAAGAAGCGCTCAAAGGTTTCAACGCGGGTGTCGATATGTGGACGCTCATGGACAAGATCGAACTTCCACCAGAACTTCGCGTAGGCCAGGGTTACGGCAAGGTCTCGTGGGCGGTGCGCACGTTCTGGGAAGAATATGTCGGCTGGTTCAAACTTGAGTCAACGACAGAGTTCTATCCCGATAGCGCTCCGGCTGCGCTTGCAGAATTGCTTGATCTCGCCGGTATCGATGCGGCGCCCGATCGAGCGGAAGCGGCACTTGCTCGTGGCAACGCTCCACTGGCAATCAAGCTCGGAGAAGCAATCGCACAACGCGAATCGGACAACGCCCGCGTTCGATCGCTGATGGCGAATGCGCATCAGTACTTGCTCGACAACGGTGGCGATGTGAGTTTCTGGGAAAACGGCTGGCTCCGCACCGAACTCGCGCGTTGGAGCGAGGAGGCGTGATGAGCGCGGACATCGATCTCAGCGACCCGAAGACACTCCTTCGTGAAGATGTGCTCGATGATCCGCGCGCGTTTTACGACCTGCTCCGCAAAGAAGCACCCGTCTGGCAGATTCCGGGTCAAAACACGTTCCTCATTTCCGACCCGGTTCTCATCAAAGAAGCAGTAGGTAGGACCGATGACTTTTCGTCGAACATCGTCAACCTGTTGCACGACGACGGTACGGGCTGTCCGGTCACGTTTCGTATTTCGAGCTATCGCGATCCCATTCAGGTGTTCTCGACGGCGGACCCACCCGACCACACTCGTCATCGCAAATTGGTGCAACCGCATTTGAGTCCCGGTGCGGTCGCCGAACTCGAGCCCTCTGTGCGGGCGATTGTTGATGGCTGCCTCAAACCGGTGCTCGCAAGTGGACGGGTTGACATCGTTTCCACGTTCAGCGATCCGGTGCCTGCTCAAACCGTTTGTGCATTGCTCGGACTTCCGCCCGAGGATGTGGAGCAGGTTCTTCATTTCGCGTTCGCGACGGGATCGCTGCTTGATGGCGTGACCGATATGGAGGGAATGGGTAAGGCAGCGACGGCGGCGTTCGAACTGGGAATTTTTGTCCACACTCGTTTCGAAGAGGAACTGGCAAAAGCTCCTGAAGGTCGAGCAGGGCTCCTTGGAATTTTTGCGGCGATGTTCGAAGCAGGTGAAGTCACGAAAGACGAAGTGGGCAGCATGCTCACGGTCTTCGTCACTGCTGGTTCAGAAACCACTGCAAGTTTGATGGCCACGGCAATCGAAACACTCGCTCATGATCAAGCACTGCAGGAACGACTGCGCCAGGACCCGTTAGCCATTCCCGACGCGATTGAAACGTTCTTGCGCGAGGACGGCCCCTTCCAGTTTCACTATCGCTATGTTCCGGTCGATACTGCAATTGGTGGGGTCAGTATTCCTGCTCAGAGTTGTGTGATGTTGATGTGGGCCGCGGCGAATCGCCCGGCTCCGGGCTCAACCGATGCCGACACCGCAGACGATGCAGATCGCCGCTTGGCGCCGCACTTCGCATTCGGCCGCGGAATCCATTTCTGCATCGGTGCGCCGGTCGCCCGAATGGAAACTCGGATTGCGCTTGAACAGCTTCTCGGGTCGACAAAGTCGTTCCGTGTCGACCCCGACAATCCAATGGTTCGCCGACCCAGCATTTTCATTCGTCGTCACGCCACACTCCCTTTACTCATTGAAAATGCGTGACGTTGCCATGACCTCTCCAAGTTTTCGACGTGATCTCAATATGGGAAACACCTGGCTCCTTCCGGAGTGGAGCAGTGGCCCTGTTGGCGACGAGCGTGCCGTGCTCGAGGAAGCAAAAGCCGCTGGTTATCGGGGCATTCAGGGCGCTAATCCTGCGCTATGCCTCGAACTCGGCCTCGTTCCCGTGACCTTCGATATTCGGATCGTTCCCGGCGGTCTTGTTGAGCGCGCGCAGCAGTGGGCCGATCAGGGAATCGTGTGCAGCACGCTCATGGTCGGCACAGGGATGGAGTCCGATGACGAAATGGATCGTCTTGCCGAAGAAGTTCTTGAAGCAAGTACATCCTCTAGTGTTCCGCTTCTGATTGAAACGCATCGGGCGACGATGACCCAAGACATGTGGCGAACGCTTCGACTCGTTGAGCGCTTCCCTGAGATCAGATTCAACGGCGACTTTTCTCACTGGTACACCGGTCATGACATGCCAGTAGGGGATATGACCGAGAAGATTGAGCAGCTCGCTCCGGTGATGGAACGAGTGCGCTACATGCACGGTCGAATCGGAACCGGCGGCTGCGTGCAGATCGATATAGGCGATGGAGAAGAAGACGCCGCACCGGTCAGCCACTTTCGTGCAATGTGGACGAAAGCTTTCGAAGGATTCATCGCCAACGCCGCAAATGACGCGGTGCCGGTTGCCGATTTACAGATCGGTTTCGCACCGGAACTGTTGCCTGCCGACTTTGGTTATGCGCGAAAGTTCTTGACACCGAGTGGTGAACTCGAAGAAGAAGGCGATCGCTGGGAGCAGGGGTTGGTACTCACTCGGATAGCGAGCGAGTGTTTTGCTGAAGCGTTGAAGGCCTAAGTCGTCGCCGCTGCGCTAGAGCGTCACGGTGTTGGCAACGCCCTCGGCCCCCATGTTCACGACGAGCAATCGCACTGGCTTGTCGGTGCGGTTTTCGCCATTGTGGGCAGTGCCAACGGCCTCGAGGATTGCAGAACCCTCGGAGTAGTTCTTCACGACGCCTCCGTCATAGGTGACAGTGATCGTCCCTTCCAGTACATAGACATAGAGCGGGGCTTCGTGTTTGTGAAGGCCGGTCGACGCTCCTAGCGCAAACGTCAGAACAGCCGATGACACCTGCGCCTGCGAGCCAGTGGGGTATTGCAGCAATTGATCGAGGACTGTCTGTGCTTGCTTATCAAGAACCGTCGACGACTGAGGCTTGCCACCAGTGGCAGGCGCGGCGCTTGTCGTAGTCGAACTGGAAGATGAGCTGTCGCTGGAGCAACCCGCCGCCAAGATACCCACGGTGATGGTGACGGCGATCAGGATGTTTCGAGGGACATTGCGGCGACGGGAGATCATTAATTGAGTCTAGAGATGGATCCCTTCGACAGTGGCTACTCTTTGTCACCTGATCGGTCGTCCGACCGAATCGTCATCATCTAAGGGGAATGTTGTGGGTCGTCTCGCAGGCAAAGTCGCGTTCATCACCGGAGCAGCACGAGGTCAGGGCCGTTCACATGCGGTGCGCATGGCTGAAGAAGGCGCCGATGTCATCGTCAGCGACATCTGCGGCCCTGTTGGCACGAGCGGTGTTCGTCCGGCGACGCCAGAAGATCTCGCCGAAACTGTTCGTCTTGTTGAGGCCACCGGTCAACGAGTGATTTGGGATCACGTCGATGTTCGCGAACCCGATGCGCTCAAGGCCCTTGCAAAGCGCGGCGTTGATGAACTTGGTTGCATCACCACCGTTGTTGCTAACGCAGGCATTCTTAACTGGGCCCGCACCCATGAGATGACTCAGGACCAGTGGCAGGACGTCATCGATGTGAATCTCACTGGCGCATACAACACGGTGCAGGCAGTGCTTCCGCATTTTCTTGAGCGCGGCGAAGGCGGCTGCTTCATCGTGATTAGCTCGTCTGCCGGTCTCAAGGGCCAACCCTTCACACTCTCCTACACTGCGGCCAAGCACGGACTCGTTGGCGTCGTGAACGCTCTTGCTATCGAATATGGCGAATACAACATTCGTGCCAACTCGATTCATCAGGCCGGTGTCACGACTCCGATGGGCGATGTTCCTGGGCTCGGTGCGCTTATCGAAGAGCGTGCATTCACCGTTGGCCCGGTGTTCATGAACACAATGCCGGTTGAGTTCATCGAGCCAATCGATGTATCTAACGCAGTTGTGTATTTGGCGAGTGATGAAGCTCGTTACGTAACCGGTCTTCAGATGAAGGTCGATGCCGGTCTCGTCGGCCGCTGAATCTGGCCGCAGCACGAAAGAGCCGACCCAATGGGTCGGCTCTTTGCGTTCTCATCCAATAAATAGCCGGGTCAAACCACTAACTGCTTTCGGACTCAAACGGAGTTTGAAGTAGATCACGATGGGTTACAGGCGCTATGAAAAGAATTCGAGTTACAGCAATTGTTGGCGGTGTTGTGCTCGCTGCTTCACTTCTAGGCGCGTGCAGCAAGGGATCTTCTTCGTCGAGTACGACAACTGCTGCGAATAAGACAACAACCACTGCTGCGCAATCCGCAAGCACCACGGCAATGGCGGGAACCAACTTTCAGCAGTTCAGCGACCCGTCCGGGACCATTTCCTGCGCCGGTGGCTTGATTAGCGGCAGTTCAAACAACGTCACTTGCGAAACCGCTTCCAAAGGATTTTCCGCATTCGTAGCGCTCACTTCAGACGGAACGATTGTGAAAACCAGCGGGTTCCAACCAACGGGTCCCGCGAACACGCTTCCTGCTGGGTCGATGTCTCTCTTAGGGGCAGCTGACGGCAAGGGAATCACCTGCAAGGCAGCCGCTACAGCGATCACGTGTACCGCGAATAACGGTAAGGGATTCACGATGTCCACGACGTCGCTCACCTATGTCGGTGGAGCAGTTGCCGCAAGCTGAGCAGTAACGCTTGTTGACAGTTTTGATTTGGTGAACGGACCCCTGGCTTGGGCCGGGGGTCCTTCGCGTTGTGGCGCAGTTAGGTCAAGCCCGCGATCTTTTTGGCGAGGTAGGGCGAGAACCAACCGGCATAACGTGATTGCAGTTGCGGCAGCTGCCAATCGCGTCCGGTAACAACACCGCGACAGTCAGGTGAGTTGCAAAGACAATCGAACTCGTCGTAATCGCCACCGTCGCTCATGGCGTAGTCAAAGCAAAGCTCTTCGCCAACCACGATGTCACGCATAGCGACCACCAACATGTTGCCGGCCAGGCCACAGTTGGGCGTGCACGAATGATTGATGTAATCGCCAGGATCGCCAGTTTCCCAAGAGACTAAATACAGGTGTTCATCGACCTGCATCGTGCGTGACACGCGTTCGGCGGGAAGCGAACGCAACTCGATGTCGTCAGCGACCCAACCGCCAAACGCGGCAACGGACTCGCCGGGGGTAATGGGTTCGATGACGTAGGCACCCATCCCCTTGTCGCCGGCGACTCGTGCCTGTGCTTTTGGAGTCAACCAGTTGAAATACACGGTGAAACTTTCCCATACCGATAAGCAGGCCTAGCGGTTACGAGAAACCGATCGTAGAAAAGTCTTCTCCGGGGACGAAAAAGTCCCCGGAGAAGACTAAACTTTGGAAATGCGCCGCCCCAGAGCTCACCTCGCCCGTCTTTTTGCCGCCCTGACAAGTGTGTCGATCCTTGCGATCTGCGTTGCAGTTGTCGTTCCGATGGCCACCTCGACGGCGACTCCGGCTTCAGTTTGGGGAACACAGTCAGCGATAACTCTTGGTTCGAACCCGACCGAGATGGCAGCCGGCGAAGACGGAAGCATCTGGGTCGTCGACGCCACCGACGCCACCCTCACAGAGATCACCAACGTGGCCGGTGTCTCGACACCGCAAACTCCCATCGCTCTTGCAACAGGCTCAAACCCGACCGGCGTCACCGTTGATCTCGACGGAAATGTTTGGGTCGGACTCACCGCAACCGGTCAGGTGCAGCAGGTCGTCGACGTCGCCGGCACGTGGACTCCGCAGACACCCATTTCGGTCGGTTCTACCGGCAACACCATGAACCTCAACACCTCACCTGATGGAAGCATCTGGGTGGTGTTCCGCGGTACGTCGAATGTGCAGCACATCGTTGAGTCGGCTGGCAGTTGGAGCGCGGAGTCAATGCTCACGGCTGACAGGAGCATCGACGAGTTGGTCTTTGACACGAACGGTGTTGGCTGGCTGATGCATCCGTCCGAAGCGATCACGAAACTCGTTGAGACGAATGGTGTTTGGAGTCTTGCTGCTCCGATGTCGACGCCGTTCCGTGCGAACTGGGGCGCGCCAGGGCCCGATGGCTCGCTCTATCTCTCCGACGGCGGTTGTCGCGTGGTGAAGTTCCTTCCTGCGACCCAGACCTCGCCGCTCACCGGTTACCCCTCCTGCGACACCGATTCACTCGCAGCGACTTCCGATTCGAGTTTCTGGCTGACCTCGAGTGGCAGCGGTTCTGTCGATCGTTGGTCGAGTACCTCGTTCAACATGGTCGAGCGATTTATCGTCGGCGGTCGCCCACGCGATCTCACACCATCGACCGACGGCTCGTTGTGGTTCGTGAACACGACGAGTCACAAGGTCCAACAGGTGAGTTACCGCACGCCGGTCGCTTCAACGATCACGAATATTGCATCCGCGAACTTTCCTATGGGTACGGCGACCACGTTCACGGTGACGACCAGTGGCGGGTTTCCCTATCCGCTGATCCGAACCGCTGATCCACTTCCCTACGGCATCACGCTCACCGACAATCACGACGGCACTGCGACGCTCGCCGGTGCTGCGCGTCCGGGTTCGGAGGGTTGGTATCCGGTGCAGCTTGAAGCCGTCAACGGCGAACTGGTAACGAAACAGCAGTTCTCGATCACTGTTCCAGGAGTTGCAACGAGTCCTCTGACGGTCTTCTCCAATGGAGCATCCGGCGGCTGGAATACGTGCTCGGTGAATTCGATGGCGTCGACTGCCGGCAATTTCTGGGTTGCATCGCCGGGTGGCAATATCCTCCGCTATTCAATAGGGCTGTTCTCGCTTGTTGAAAACATGTCGGTTGGTGGATCACCGAGCCAACTCACCACTGCAACCGACGGCACCGTCTGGTTCATTGACGAGACAAATAACAATGTCCGATCAATCTCCTACTCCGGTTCGGCCTGGACAGTGAACGATCCGGTGACTGTCGGATCGTCGCCGAGGTTCCTCACTGCTGGTGCTGACGGAAGTGTGTGGGTGGCCGACACGGTTGATGACAACATCAAGCAGATCACCAATGTTGCCGGTGTGCGTTCCGTCGCGACAACGATCAGTCTTCCGGATACCACGCTGGCCGGCCTCACGAAGGGGCTCGACGGAAGCATCTGGGTCGCCGATCGCCTCGAAGGCAAGCTCTACAGAATTTCCTACGAGCCCTTCTTTCATGCGTGGAGCACTGCATCGCCGATCTCCCTCGCCCAATCCAACCGCGAGGTGGTGCTCGCTGCGGGGCCCGACGGCGACATCTGGGTCGCTTTCCGTAGCGCCAATCAGGTGCAGAGTGTGCGGAACGTGAGCGGCACCTGGACAGCGCAAACTGCGCTCACAATTCCTGCGGGATCATTCACGATCGCAGCTGGTCCCGGTGGAACGTTGTGGGTCGGTGCTGGCAATGAACGCGCCACCCAACTCGTGTCGATCAATGGCACATGGGCCCCACTTGGCTCCACCCCGGCAGCGCAGCGGGCGCAGTACGCGACAGTGACGGACAACGGTTCGATGTGGTGGTCCGACGGTGGTTGCGCGTTGTACGAATGGAAGTCGGTTGTTGGTGTTGCGCCGGCGATCACGACATCGGCGACCGGATCAATGAATATCAGCGAATATTCGACGGTCACGCTGCAGGCCACGGGAACGCCGAAGGTGACGTTCTCGAAGGTGGGCGACCTGCCCGCGGGAGTGTCGTTCGACGTCAATTCGTACAACAGCATGGCAACGTTTAGTGGCGTGCCAGCAGGCTCGGTAACACCGGGGGACTACACGTTCAAGATCATCGCCGACAACGGTGCGTATCGCGCTGCGGTGCAAACATTCACGTTGACGATCTCTGAACCTCCGCCGACGACCACGACTACTAGTACGACGACAACTGTTGCGCCTACGACAACAACCACTACGCGTCCAGCAACAACAACTACAGCCGCGCCGGCGACAACGACAACGACTCGTCCAGCAACAACAACTACGGCCGCACCGACGACAACGACAACGGTCGCAAAATCAGTGTTGAACGAAACACAGATTGCGCAGTTGCCGGCCGCTCAGCTGACACCAAACAACGTGGCAAAGGGAGCGAAGGTGCGTGTGCGAATGTCCGGATTCAGCCCACGTGAACGGGTTCAGGTGACAGTCGCATCGTCCCCAGTTGTTGTCGGTGAAGCCGATGCCGATGGTGACGGAGTGATCGACACCGAGGTCGAGATCCCCACTGATCTCGATGCGGGCGAGCACCATCTCGCCTCCTATGGGCTGACCAGTGGCATTGGCTTCAGTCAGGCGTTCGTCGTTGCCGCTGACGACGCGCCAGCGCTACCAACGACCGGGTCAGACTCAAAGCGATTTGCCCTGACTGGCGGAGCGATTGCACTCTTGGGTGCGGCGCTGGCTGCTGTTGCTGCCCGTCGTCGTCAGGATCTCGTGAAACATCACAAGTAACCGGGCCGGTACTCGATCTGAACGACTAACATTTCATTTCTCGGTCGAACTGCGGCAGTAAATCGGTGGGCCTCCGGGATTAAGCAAAGTCCGAGGGGGATGACGTCTTTTGAAGAGTCAAGGTCCGGTGGGTGATCGATCGAAGAGCAACGGCGTAGTTGCTCGCGTTGAAGAGTTCTTGCTGTGAGCGGTGAGAGAAAGCCTCGAGTAGCGGCCCCACAGGCCAAGCAAGTCTTGATCGAGGCGACAATCAGCCTGCTCGGCGAGATCCCGGTTGTTG
>Ga0114970_10003718_pt1 | contig 11147 bp, 18 predicted proteins | sample M_140205_XF_Meta_FD_87030 | JGI IMG/M metagenome (GOLD analysis project Ga0114970, IMG submission 87030) | Freshwater microbial communities from Lake Montjoie, Canada to study carbon cycling - M_140205_XF_MetaG | ecosystem: Environmental > Aquatic > Freshwater > Lake | place: Lake Montjoie... | reverse complement strand
GCTGGGACCAAAAAAATAATGATTGGGAATACATTGACGAAGATATTAATTTCCTTCCAAACGTTCTTAAAGCCCTGAAGAGCCTGATTCCCAACGAGGCATCGGAAGTGTGAACAAAGAATCCTCATTTTTTGTAATAAATGGAGTTAATAATGCAGTAAACGGTTTTGTTGCATCCGCAGGCATCACCACAAATACCTGTTTTCCGAATGCAAGTGCTATACCTACTCCAACATGAGATCCCCCAAACTTATGTTTTTCAAATCTATCTGTACGCATGTCAAATACAAACCAATCACACGCTCTTACTTCATCCATCAAGAGAGCTACATTTTCTTTATGAGACACTCTATCATCCCACCATTTAAATGGTACTTCAAATCCTTCAGCTTCGAATCGACGTGCTAATTCAACTGGTGGTCGTAACCAGTCACCAGCAATATAGACCTTAGTATTTCGAAATGGTTTTTTGGTTTCCTCGACATTCAACATTTTAAATTAGGTTGTTTATGTGAATAACTAATAAATTATATTCTAGCTTTTCAAATTTTATAATTGAATTTTGATGTTTAGGTAATACATAGGCCTCGTATATATATGAAAACAACAATTGCCTCCGCAATGCCAATTCACCCATACACCACTCAATATAAACTTCTTTTACATGCCCAACGGTGCTTAAACATATCGGGCACTTAAACAAAAATTTTTCACAATCACTCTTACATTGCAAATGCACCACTGCACCACAACACTCTACTTCTGTAAAATCATCACAAACATTCCTATTACATAAACAACATTCTAAGTGAGCTGACCAATCAGCACTCATCATTCTGCGATAAAAACATATTATTATATATTTAAAAGCTTTTAACGGATTTCCCAAACTAACACAAAAAATACAAAATTGCCTCAAAACTTACTCAGACTTGACCTTCAAGGGAGCAACTATAATGCTGTCTAGATCAGCAATCATTGCAGCAATCGTCAAGTCATCGTGTTCAGTTTGAGGTTTTACAGCTGCTCCGGCTGTTTCAGCAATAATGGTATCTATTTCCAGGTTACTGCAGTCAGTTTGTTTTTTAGCAGCCTTCTTGGATTCCTTTACAGATTTAAAATAGTCAGAAACTAGCGTGCCTTCATCAGAAAATAAATCGTTCAGTTCGCCAAGGAACGAACGTGCTGCATTTTTCTTCATTTGAAATTCAGTCAATGGTCTTTTAGGCGGATGAGGTATAGCATATAGTGGTACTTCAACCAATGGTACGGTAGCCTTAATATCTGCTAATTCACGTTCAAGTTCTACAACTCGTTCTTTGTATTTAGATTTAGCATCGTCTGATTTGGCACAAGTTCCTTCCAATTTAGACACGTCATATTCTAGCCGGCGAATCATGGTTTCCTGCTGAGCAATTAACTGATCTTTGCTAGCATTTGTTGAACGTAATGAATCGATTAACTGTGAATGCTGTTCAGAAAGAGCATATTGCTGAGCCATTACTCCAATGCGGCCAAGAAATTTCACATCATACGTATTACGCAAAACTCCAGCAACGCAAGTTTTTTCATACACCATTGCCTCATAACGCTTCCTAACAAATACAATCCCAGATGGAAATGTACTGTCAGCATACAATTGTGCGGAAAACGCAGTAACGTTACTTCCATCTTCGTACTTGCATGTTTTCCGGGGTAGTCCTGTATAGTATACCTTCATAAAGTTGTCAGTGACGGAGTCAAGCAACTCCTCGGCATGGGTATACCCATTACAATATCTGAGAGGTATTACCTCTTCCTCCCTGCTGAAAAAGATTGTATATACACTTTGCATTCCTAGTCTATATTACACAATTATACTTTTCCCATAATTTTTATATTCAATTTTAAAAAATGAACAATTTTTTAATGTAACCAAAGACCACCTTCCGAAGCTTCACCATGCTGTTTTCACAACAGAAATTTTAATTTTACATATTGCGACTATTCTGAATGCGATAACGTAATCTGTGGCACGCGCAATCAGTAATGGCGTTTACTCTCGCGAATTTCACGTTGTGTTGGCAAACGTGGCGCCCATGGATTAATATCTGGCTTCTGCACAATGGTTTTTTGTAGATTTGACGGACATGAACTGCAATTACCACGCATCATACTGGAAATTTTCGATCTAATGTCGGACATCGTCTCTTCTATGAAATATGTATTATATAAAAAATAAAATTGATAAACTCTTGAAAATATAAAAAAAGACGTACAAAGAAAAGTAAAAATGAACAATCTAAGAGAATGGTTAGTCAAATCAGTATTAGTTCGAGCTAATTATCGAGATACTAAAATCGCAGATCTAGAAGAATCCTCCAATAAATGGGAGAAAATAGTAAGGGATAATCTTTGCAATAAATGTTTTAAAAAATTAGGGTCTTATCCTGGTCAATGTGCCGGATGCACAGATTGGTTTTGTTCCGGCTGCTACTGTAAATTTCCCATGAATGACGACGACGAACGATGCTGCGATGACTGTGTACAGGGTCGCTGCGAATTATGTAATTGTTTATCCAAAGATACATTCGTGTGTCATGCATGCGACGTTCTAGTTTGCGATGTATGTTGCATTTCCGTATGTATCTGTGAAAATGCCAATGTTTATTGTTCTGAAAAGTGTATGGCCCTTTGTGATGATGCTGAAAACCCTGAATGCCCTTGCTGGACCAATTTATAAAATTTGATTCCTTTTTTTTAAATAACTTTAGTGTTCACGAGAATGGCTAATATAAAAGAATGGTTCGTTAAGTCAGTATTAATTCGTGCTGGAGAATTAGATCAATTACGAGCACGTGTTACACAATTAGAAGAAATAATTCGTGTAAACAATTGTCATTTTTGCTATTCTGGGTTAAATGGTTCTAGTTTTGAACGCGATGGTGCTAGACAATGTGTTGGATGTGGAATTTACTGCTGTTACGAGTGCGTTGGTGTTCAAAGCATGATATTTTTAGATGAATCCGATTTTTGTAGAAAATGCAAAAACATTACATGCAGCTTATGCGATGGACATACATTGTATGTACTAATTGTAACATTTACAAAAAAAGAGAAATATACTGCAGAAAATGCGACGAAATCATGGTCTTATATGAATGACATATGTGTAGAAATCGTTTCTGAAGGATCTGAACTAGACCTTTTGGCGGCTATGCTCGAAGAAAATTAGTATTTTTTTTGCAAACTCTTTATAATAAGCATCATATAGGAAAACAAAAATGTCTAGTGATGCGGATGTTGCTATTGAAAACACAGAGCCTTCTGTCTTTACAAAAATTAAATCAATTAGACCATTGCGAAGCGATAAACCTTTTCTTATTACCACACGCGATGCCCTTATTGTATCAATTCTTACGGTACTAGTTAGCGTGATCATATATTTCTTCATGTATCTGGTCGCGGGCGACTTAGAATTTATGGCATCCACTTCCTTTCTAAGCATTGTTGGCAAAAGTTTTGTTATCTCCATCGGCCTGCAATTCGCATATGAATATGCCGGACTTAATGCTATGTTAGCAGAAAGCTCCATGAGATATGCCAAAGGATCAGCACTTTCCAAATACAAATCACGAAACGAAGCATTCGTCGCCCAAGTCGCAGCTGATGAATGCCTCAAGATGCTAAAAGATGCACATGCCAACCCACAAGTCGCTAAAGAATCTATTGAAAAGATAGAAGACAATCTTAAGAGATTTAATGCAATTATCAAAGCCACTAGACAAGCACCATTAATCGTAGGTATGGCTAATAAGGGAATGACACCGGACGCAATTCTAAAAGAAATTAACAAAAGAAAAGAATACATCACTGCCGAAGATTTGCAAGTGCTACTACATTTGGCTCCGGGAAATGATGCTGAAAATATCGACAGATTGCGCGCGACACCCCGTTTACTCGAAATTATTGGTACCAACGAGAAAGTTGTTCGATACTTTATGCGAAATGGATTCGAAAAACTAAAATCATCCAGCGGTCGATTTAATCTTGCAACCATGGATTTGTCATCTTTGCTACAACAAATTGACGAATCGGGAAATTTAGGGAAGCTAAAAAATGAATAAACCTCGACATTGTGAAAGACATCACCAAATTAAATTTTTTACCCAACGCCAGACCGTCGATCGCCAACTAAGATTAGGCACATAAGGTTGTTCGAACTCCTGATTAACGACACTAAAGAACGTTTGTTTCATTTTGTTTAAATCACCACTATAGTACTCACGACCATATTCTTTTTTATGTTCGAAATTCGCATCAAATTCCCGTATAAGTGTTGATTCGGTGCTGTGACAATTCTGCACATCAATGAATAGAATAACTTCACTACCCTTAGGATACCCAGCTAACCTAGAATTAGGTTCTTGAGTGGTTTTCCCTAATTTATATGTAGGCTCATCCAATCGAAGATGCTCACGTTCTCGCAACAAATATACGTAATGTTTCGACATCTTTTTAAGCATTTATTTTTGTATTTAATATTATTGCGGATTATTTATTTATCGAAGATTATTTATAATGTTATATATTAAACTACATTCAAAATTCTCGCCCTATTTTTTATTAAAAAACAATAATGGACAGTCCATCAGCGAGTACGCCCGTTAAATCGGAGCTTAGTTGCGTTATTGGCACTGCTATGATTTGGATAGCACTTTGGTTTTTAGCAGAAAATATGTATAAGAATTTAACTAATACAACCCAAATTTATGCATTTACTATATTGTTGTTTTTAGCAATTATCGTATTTCAGTATTCTGTACATGCAGGGCCAGGACACTAATATGATAATTTCTTTTTAAACACTCTTTTAATAGTATTTAAAGTATCTCACAAGTACCCATCAAAACATAATCACTATGAACCATTGGATAATCAAAAGCGTCATCACACGCGCGAACTTTTCAGATAGTAAAAAACGTGCAGCCACGCAAACAACCAATCCAGTTAGCGGATTTGTTACACCATACATAAATGATTCAACACAACCATACATGCAAGATGTATATGTAAGACTTCCACTAAATGCTGGATTTCCCCAATTAGATACAGCTACGAAGCAGCAAATCGTAAATGCACTTGTCACGCCAGACACATTTCGCGAACTATTCGCTCCAGATTTGTCAGAAGCCGAATGGAACTGGTTACCGGACCATGCATTAGAAACAATTATGCGCTTTCGATGGATCAAACAAAATTTACGAAGCATGAGCCTTTACGAAGATGGTCATTGGGCTATTTTGCAGCCGCGCTCCTGTATATGGTACGGCGAAGAGGATGAGTCCGAGTCCGATAAGAAAAAATTTGAGGAAAAGTGGAATAAAATGATCTCTATTGTCGAATGTGATAGTGTAAGAATCGGATTTTCCAGTGATAGTAAAAACAACTTATGGCTACACACATATATGCCCGATGTTCTCCGACATAACTTCGATTTAGAGACTGTCCGCAAACAATATGAAAAAGAACAAGAAGAATGGAAAAAACGTGATAGAAAACACGAAGCCACGAAACAAGAAAAATTAAAACGTGAACGACAACCGCAGGACGAAGAACCGCAGGACGAAGAACCGCAGGACGAAGAACCGCAGGACGAAGAACCGCAGGACGAAGAACCGCAGGACGAAGAACCAGTTGCAAAAAAAGGAAAAATTCAAAACGAAACTTCCGAATAAGGAGAAGATTTACCACATCCAATACATCCTGCACAATGCTCTTCACCGCATGAACATATTCTTCTTATCATACAATTATTACATCTATCAGGAATTATTTTTTTACATTGACAACATATCTTAATAGAACATACAGCAAGACCTAATGGCTCATCACATTCTGCACATTTAGTACATAAGTGGCAAATATTACATCGTTCGCATATAAAATGTCTATTCGGACATATACGTTTCATTAAGCATTTTTTACAGCGCATAGCAATAGGACTCTTGCAACCAGTACACTTAATATTGTGTTTTGTATACTTTTTCGTATAATCCTCATACAATATCACACCACATCTACACTTAACCACATAAATTATTCTCCCAATAGATCTTGACATCACAAGTCCACATACAGCATATAACTTATCAATTATACATTTTTTCAATTTTCTACATCCTTTTCAACATTCTTTTCTACGTTGTGATGATCCGGCAAATCCCGAGTAACTGCTATCAACACCCAAAAGTCACTGCACTGATCACTCAAAATATATTCGTAAGGAACATAAAAATACCCTTTGTCACCCCATGATTCACCCCAACTGTTTCTAACCAGAAACATTTTCGTTACATCATCATATCCGCAAATGAGAACTGCATGACCACCCAAACATGTTTCATTCTTTTTTGGCATAGGCATCTTCCCTGTAGTAGACACTTCCTCAGATTTAAATGACTCATACAACATCATACCAAACACAATAGGATATCCGTGAAACAAACTCGTACGCAATTGACCCAGCGTTTGTCTAATTTTCTTGCATTTTGTTACCTTATAGTTCTTAGCAAACTTATATGCATCGGCCGGAGGCTTTACTGCAAATTTGCTAATATCATAAGGCCACATCTCTTCAGGACAAACCCCCGCTGTGCTAACTGATTTAACACCATCTTCAATAGCAGCACCCTCATCACTGCGAATAGTTCCCTCCATCTCGCGCTCATTGTAATAAACAAACAACCTACTAGGAACGAAAGGCTTGCCGCCGGGAAACACAGTACGATGATTTATCTGATCATATTGATATGCTGCACCCAAGGCATTTGCAGTGCAACTCCCCAATTCGCCTTGATCATAAACAGCTGGTAGTTTTGATCGTAAATCAGCCTTCGACATAATTCCGCGCGGCTCATCAAATTCGTGTTGTGGGTGATCTGTACGCGTATCGCGAACCCAGTTAAAAACTCTCTTAATCTCTCGCTTCTCCATAGTATATATTAATGTAGATTTCTTTTTCTAAAAAGATTTTTAAACAAAAAATGTAATTTGACAAACTTACTTCTTCAAAGCTAATGCTGTAAACGTAATGCCTGCCGCTAACCCACAACCCGCTGTTACAACCCCTATAACCGGGCTAAATATTGCTAAAACACCCCCTCCAATAACGACACCAGCCGAAGTTATTATCGCGCCAATCACTTTTCTAGAGATTTTTCTACTAATTTTCTCAGCAGTATGAATATGTTCCGCAGCCTCATGAACATTAATTTCAGATACTTCAACATGCTCTTCAGCTACATCTAAATCTTCTCCTTGTGTCTGAATTAATAACGCTAAATCCGCCGATATTTCGCACAATTGTTCCATCTCTAGCGCAAGTTTCCGGATTTCTTCATTTCTCTCATGAATGATTCTATCATCCACTTCTCTTTGCGTTTGTGTTCTCAATTGTCCCTGCAACATATCATATGAAGATATATTTATGTGACTATATAATCTAAAAGTAAGACAACATAATCAAAAGTTAAAAATGGATGCGCCTTACAAAATGTATATCCTTGTAAATTCAGACCTCAAAATGGGAGTCGGTAAAAAATGCTCACAAGCATCTCATGCATGTCAATCAGTCGTAGAAGTTATGTGTGGTGACAAACGAGAACTACTAAAAAAATACAAAGCCAGTGGACAAGCAAAAATTGTACTCAAAGCTACTGAACAAATTATGATGGATATTATCGCAACATATCCTGATCGAGTGAAATATATTCTTGATGCTGGACATACGCAAGTTGCACCAAATTCTCTTACAGCCCTCGCATTTTTCCCGATGTCCGATGTTGACAAGCCAGAAATTTTGGATGGACTGAAACTTTTGTAAAAAAATCAATCAAACTTTGCCACTTGTATAAGATAAAACCTTATTTTTTATATATTTTTAAAACATAGAAATATGTCTGGATTTTTGGTTATGAAGGCTCTGGCGGGTTTTATTTTTATATATATAAATTTAGGTATATTAACAACTTTGGGAGCTAAATACAGAATTACAGCTTTTTGTAATAATATAATAGACTTATATTAAGAAATAGATAAAAATGTAAAAAATAGCAGGTCACGTAGCGATCATATACAGATTGCCTTATATTATGCTTTCCATGCATATTGCATCTGCCGTCTTTTGTTTTAATAAATATTATCAAAACACAAAAAAAGTATAAACTATTTATTTCTGGAGCTAACAGCATGCTTACATGTAAGCAGTATGTATGCAGTATGCAGCATATATATTATAAAAAATTTAGTAGAAACATAACTTTTCAACTATTGTTTTTTTAAAAATTCGGTACAAAAAACAACATTTACATTACAATTAACAAACTACAAATTATCTTTTAATTCCTCATAAGAACGCAGTTTTTTGTAGGTTTCACCATTAACTCGTTTCGACTTATCAAATAATGAACCATTTAATTTTTTAGAGATAATAACTCGTTGACTGTCATAATCGTTAAAATAATCTCTATATGCTTCTTCAATAACTTCGATTTTAACATACTCTCCCTCAATATACCATTCTGGCCGAGTATCATATATATGATGACAAAAGGTCATGACTGTCTTGATATTTGTTTTTTTATTGTTATATTTATGCACTGTCGCGGCCTTAGATTTTTTAATAACAGTACTATTGTTATTGCTATTAACAATATTAATCACTATATTGGGCCGACTACCAGCAGATGCACTCATTAATTGATCTAAAATTTCTTTAGATCCGCTACTCTCGATTATTTTTTTAATTTCGGGAATAGCATATAACCGAGCTCCCTCAATATTTGCTTTAGGTGCTCGCAACTGAATTTTTCCAGCTAACTCCTTATCCCCCTCATTTTTCATGTGATCCATAAAATTTTCAATAAAATCTTCGCGTTCTTGTCTATTAAGAAACCTAATTTTACTAAACACAAATTCTGTTGTGTTTTCGTTTTCATATATCTTAATATCGTCAGTTGCATCTGCAAATTGTTTAGTGCCTTTTATGAAACGGATAATTTTTTCTTTAATGTTGACAATTTGTTCTGGTTGTATAGTTTCCGTAATTACAATCATTAATTTTTGAGAATGTTGATCACGCACTACTTCATATATAGGACCATTTTCCGGCTTACTATAAACTACAGAATCATTACAGTACTGGTCAATTCCTTTAGAATTGTAAACTTTAAACAAGTCTGCCTTTTTAATGTAAATAATTAGTGAATCATCCTTGATATCATGTATTTTGCTACGAAGTTCGCTAATACTATATATATCGTTAGAATCCTTACTAGATTTGTGTTGTTCATACATGTATTCTTTTAGTTGCAAATTGACATTTATGTATGCAGCGCATTTTTCTTTAGTTTCGGTTAGCATATCCAAGATTTGCTGTTCTTTTCCCTCATTATTGCTGCTATATATAGCTACAATGGCAGCAACTATAGCGTCTGCTTGAGATTTAAAATCCATCTTTATACCTTATACAAATGTTTTCAAATTTGTAAAATGTTTATAATATTTTCATTACTGGTATGCTAGTAAGTACTACTATTATTTTTGCTAAAGTGAAGGCTTTTCCGTTAGATTCTCCTTTGTTAAATAATTTTTTTCCAAATTTAGCCAAGCAGACCGCACATATGGTCTGATTAATTTTCTATCACACTCCGGCATATTTTTCACTATTTCGGCCATTTCACATAGCTTATCAAAGTCGTAGTCATCATTGGTGACGCTCATTGCGACAAATATTAGCTATACTAATTTTCATATATAAACTCTTATGTTTAAATAGTTATTTCTAAAAAATAAAATGGATTTTTTAATTTTTAAAGTCTTCTGTTGATTTCATATCAGTGCAGCCGATATAATAATCCTCAAAGCCGTCTGTGAATCTTTCAAGGAAAAATGGCAGCAGTTCTAACCGCACATACTCCATGAATATGTCACCACACTCTTCTTTCAAATCTCGCTTGACATCGCGAATTAGCATCGGCACATTACTTTTGGTGTCTGGCAATAATTGGCTTTGATCGCGCAATCGTTGTATTGATTTGGCCCATCGTGGCTCTTGCGGAAAGCATGCCATAATTTTCGCGAAAATAGCATTAGCGTCTGGCAAAGCTACTTGTGGTGCAGATTTCATACGGTGTAGCTCTTTATATTGAGTGCGAACATATTTGATTTTGGTTGCTGAATCTTTGTTTTTTTCAACATTGTGGAATTTTGGATTCTTCACCACTACACCCTCCGGAATCCCGCCCAACATAGATGTGATTTCTCCAGTTTCCATGCGAGCTACAAGGTCTTTCGTGATTTGTTGAATCGTGGATTCTCCGACAGCAACATCTCCTCGCCAGTACAATTGTACAACTTCGAGGTCAAGGGCCGCACCAATTTCTGCAATTTCTGGGTGTGTAAGCCAGCAAGATCTGTTTTTGTCGTAGACGTCAAATAGTACAAAATAAAATCGCGGAGTTCGCTCATAAACGATTTTGTTGTGTCGTAGTTTGCCGATAACTTCGCCGTGGAAAATACAATTTTTCATTAATTGCAGATCCATAGTGATGAACTTGGCTAGATGTTTTTTTAACACACCGACTGCCTTGTGAAACACATCATCAGGGGCGTTTTGATCGATTGACCACGATTGAAAAACATGAGCTGCATTTTTCCATCAACCATTGGGCATGCAAAACTCATTTGACTTCCGTCGAGTTTTTCTTCGATTTCCGTTCCAGGGCTTTGGCTAAAATCTCTGGATAAACCTTGTGAATCTATTTTTGGATAGTACATGGTCGCGAGTTCAGCATGTTCAATGGTTTGTTGCTTCATCTAACCCTTGCGAACACGAGTGATTATATATGAAAAATTACATCAATTTTTTGAAATTTTAAAAAATGATTTAAACTCTTAAGCTTTATAGATCATTATCGCAAAAATGACACAAGTTTTCGTTGCAACTTCGGCAGTTTGGTGGTGGTGTGTCAACTACCTTATTTCTTACATTAGTAAGGAAACAAAAGTTACAAGGAATTTAGTGAGTTCTATTCATGCAATGTCTGTAATCAGCATATTTTTGGCAGATTACTATGGAAAGATCACATCGACAGAAAGCATCAATT
>Ga0114970_10003717_pt1 | contig 11147 bp, 5 predicted proteins | sample M_140205_XF_Meta_FD_87030 | JGI IMG/M metagenome (GOLD analysis project Ga0114970, IMG submission 87030) | Freshwater microbial communities from Lake Montjoie, Canada to study carbon cycling - M_140205_XF_MetaG | ecosystem: Environmental > Aquatic > Freshwater > Lake | place: Lake Montjoie... | reverse complement strand
GTAGCCGCGGCGGCCTGAGGGTTCTGGGTCGTCGTAGCCGCCGTAGTTTTCCGCCCACTCTGCATCCCAAGAACTTTTCGTGTTGGGCACAGGATTGTGGCGGGCGGGCAATTCGCCGATCCAGAAGACCGTGGTCACGATATTTCGCTTCCAAGGGTAGGCCGACCTCGCTGCCGTCCGCATGGGGGCGGCTTTGGCGACGGGCGACATCGCAGCCGAGGCAAAGCGGGCCCACTCCAGGGTGGATGTTGTTTTCGGGGTGAAGGCCGTGGCGTTGACAGATCCGGTACCTGCGCCAAGAAAAGCGGATGTGAAAAACAAAATATGAGGTATGCGGAACACGATGGTGAGAACACCGGAAATGACGCACTGATTGCTTGCGCAGTCAAATGACAAGGTGGATGAACACCCTACGAGCTGAAGTAAAAAGCGGCGTCTGATTAGCTCGCTAGCAAGGCGTCGAGCAGTTCGTGCAGCGGGACGGAGGCAAAGCGCGTAGCGGTATCCGAGACGGCATAAGGCAGGATCAGCACGCCGTTGTGCAGCATCGACCCGCATGAATAAACCACATTGGGCACGTACCCCTCGCGCTCGTCGGGCGCGGGCCCGAGCAACGGTTCGCGCAGGCGGCCAATCACGCGCGAGGGATCTTCGAGATCGAGCAGGGCGGCGCCGATGCAATATTTGCGCATGGGGCCCACTCCGTGGGTCAGCACCAACCACCCAGCCTCGGTCTCGATGGGCGACCCGCAGTTGCCGAGTTGCGTGAACTCCCACGGCTCGGCGGGACGGAGGATCACGCGCGACTCGTGCCAGAAATACGGGTGGTCCGAGAACATGAGGTGAATGTTCTCGCCGTCCTGCCGCCCGAGCATGGCGTAAAGGCCGTTGACCCGTCGTGGGAAGAGCGCGAGCCCCTTGTTCCGGATGGCCGCCCCGTTGAGCGTGCTGACGCGGAATTCGCAGAAGTCGCGTGTCTCGACCAGTTGCGGAAAAACAACACTGCCGTTGTAGGCGGTGTAGGTCGCGTAATAGGTGGTCTCGCCATCGTCCCCGGTGAAGCGGACGAAGCGCGCATCCTCGATGCCGTTGCTCTCGAGGGGCGAGAAGGGAAAGAGAACCTTCTCCGAGACATCGAGCCCCTCCTTGAAGCGGACTGTATAGTTGGCCTCGGCCAGCTGCAGGGCGCGTTCGCCGGCGCGCACAATCTCCGAGGGGATATCCTCGCGTCGGAGGCGACCGACCCGCGCCACCAGATCTTTCATCTGGAAAATATCCGGCAGATCCGACGTGGCAGCGCGGACCGCCTCGTGATTGAGTCCCATCTCGAAAAGTTTGCGGCGGAAAAGGCTGAGGTCGTATTGCGCGGCGGGTTCCGGGCGGGGCGAATGGACGAAGCGCGAGACCGGGTCGAGCCGGGCTGTGCCCTCGGCAGACGCCACGCCGGAGCGGAAAGTGATGGAGGAGATATGACCTTCTCCGGTGGCGCGCAGGCTGAGGATGAACCTCGTCTCGCCGGGCTTCAGGCCGGACTGGTCGGGGGCAGGGATGATGCTCGGGTTGAAGAGGGCGCTCGATTCCAAGGAATACTCGTTGGTGAAGTAGGAGCCGATCAGAAGCTGTCGAGGTTTGCTTATCTCGCCTCCGGTGGGCAAGAGCGGAGCCATCTTGTTGAAGCGCTCGAGAAAAATGGTGCGGATGTCCTCGTGCCGGTCGCGGAATTCCCCCAGCACACCCTCCAGGGTCGCTGCCACGGCCGCGTCATCGAGCAGGAGAACGCGCGTCAGGATGTCGAGCAACCGTCGGCTCGCCTCCGCCGCCCCGGTCGGTCTCACCACGACCGAAGCCATGAACGGACGGAGCAACACGCGCCGCGGGTCTGGCCTGAGCTCGAGGGCTTGGCGTCGGACGTTCATACCTTGAAGCCCGGCAGGCTTTTCTGGAATGCGGCGGTGACGTTGTCCAGCAGCTTCATCTCCGCCAGACCGAGAAGGAAGGAGAGGGTGGACTCGGCCCCTTGGTTCTCGTTCACCCGGCTAGGATGCAGGCCGTCGTGGCATCCGCCGGTCGCCGGGTCGTAGACCGGTGCGTTGAGGTCGTTCTCTCCGAGGAACCAGTCGAACGCGCGATTCGCTTCCCCTCGCCAGTATTCGTCGCCAGTGGCATTGAGGGCCTCGATGCACGCACTGACTGCGGCCGCAGCTTCGACCGGTTGCTGATCGTGCTGCGCGGGTTCACTGCCCTTGTGCCAAAATCCGTTCGACCCGACGGGGCGGAAGCATCCATCTTCCCCTTTCTGGTTTTCCATGAGCCAGCGCAGAGAGGAGATGCCAGCCTCGAGCATGTCGCTCCTTTCGGTCCACCGACCAGTCAGAATGAGCGCATGGCTGAGGCGAGGGTTGTCATAGGAAACAACCTCCTCGAACCACGGCCACCGCGATGATGCGTTGTGTTGCCACAGGCCAAAAAGACGTGCCGACAATTCCTCGCGCTGCCGCTGAGCCATCAGATCGCCTTCGAAGCTGCGGAGATATTCGTGCAAGCCGAGGATGGCGAAGGCCCAGGCGCGGGGCGATGTGAAGCGGCTGACGCTCGGCGTGGCGGCCTCAAACAGCGGCGCGGCCCAGGCCCGCAGATTTTCGCTCCGCGTGCGGCCGACCACCGCGCCGAGCGCCCACAGTGCTCGGCCGTGGCTGTCCTCCGACCCGCGATCCTCGAGCCACTTGCGGTCAAACCCCATAAAGTTGCGGAACCGCGCCTCGTCCTGCACATAGGCGTGCTGGAGAAACGCGGCGTAGGCCGAGCGCAGCTGCCGTAACTCGCCCGTGCACTCACCCAGTTCCTCGAGAAGGACTGTGAAAAGCAGGGCGCGCGCGTTGTCGTCGGTGCAATAGCCGTGGGCGTAGTCAGGAATCGTGAAGGTGGCATGCTGGAGAATGCCTGTGTGGTCGGTCAGCCGGTGCAAGTGGTCGAAACGCCAAGGCGGAAGGTGCGAATGCTCGCCGAACTGCGCCGGGGTCGCCAACTTCTCGACCCGCTCCTTCTGAAAATTTGCTCGGGCCTCCGCGAACACCTGCGCGTAGGCGTTCGCCACCTCGGGCCAGATCATTTTCCGTCCGTCGAGGTAGGCGTTCCTCCGCATGGTGTCGAGGTGCTCCTTGTCGCCAAGCACAGAGAGGACCGCCCGCGCGATGGCGCCGGAATCGCGGAATGGAACCAGGCAGCCGCGGTTGTCACGCAGCAGTTCGGCGGCGTGCCAGTAGGGCGTTGAGATGATGGCTTTGCCCGCCCCGTAGCAATAGGAGAGGGTCCCGGAGGTGATCTGCGCCTCGCTCAGATACGGTGTGACATAGATGTCCGCGGCGCCGATGTATTCGCAGAGTTCGTCGTTCGAGACGTAGCGGTTGACAAATTTGACATTGTTTTCGACGCCGAGGGTCCGGGCCATCCGCTCGAGCATGAGCCGGTAGGCCTCGCCGCTTTCACGCAACAGGTTGGGGTGGGTGGCACCGAGGATGATGTAGATAGTCTCCGGATGCTCGCGGGTGATCTCCGGCAGCGCCTCGATCACGTACTCGATCCCTTTGTTCGGGGAGAGCAGGCCGAAGGACAGCATCACGGGTCGCCCGGTCACGCCGAACTGGTCCTTGTAGAAACTCGGATCGGTCAAGGGCGTGTCCGGGATGCCGTGCGGAATGACCGAAACTTTGCCGTCCGGCACGCCATAGACATCCTTGAGCATCGCGTGCGCTCTTCCTGCCATGACCACGACGCGCGACGAAAGAGAGATCAGTTCGTCCAGAACGCGCTTCTGCTGGGCGTCGGGCTTGAGCAAGACCGTGTGCAAGGTCGTCACCACCGGCATGCGCGCCCGGCGGAGGAAAGCGAGCAGGTGGCTGCCGGCCGGACCGCCGAAGATGCCGAACTCATGCTGAAGGCAGAGGACGTCGGTGTGGGAGATGTTGAGGAAGTTCGCGGCGCGCAGATACGAGGCGACATCCGCCTGAGGCACCTCGAAGCGGACCTCCGGGGGGTATTGGTAGGCGCCAGCAATGTCCGAGATGGCCACGACCGGGCAATTCCAGTCGGCATGGGCCGCGGCTATGGCATCGTGCAGATCCCTAGTGAATGTAGCTATCCCGCACTGCCGGGGAGGGTAATCGCCCAGAAAGGCGACTTTACTGATCGGAGAAGTCTGCGGCACGCGTTCATCCTCGCAGTTGCTGGCCTGAGATTGAATAGAAAACGGCAGACTCACGAATTAGGTCGATCAAGGGCTGCGGCCCAGGCCTTTCTTCGTTGTTGTTTTGAGCGAACTGCGGTGGGATGATGTCAGATAGAGCAGAGCTACCGTCCATTGGGGCTCCGATTTTTTATGCTGACCAACTTCAGTCGCCTTCCAGTGATGCTGGCCGTGCTGATGCTCGGTATGGGGGCCTGCTGCTGCCAAGGAGCGCTTGTGGCCGAATTGGTTCGGTCCGAGCACGCCTGCTGCTCGAAAAAATCGGAGCCGACGCAGAAAAAAGACTGCCGGTGTTCCGGGCAAGTTTTGTCGGAGAGCAAGACGGCTGCGATCTCCGTCGCTTCGGTCGCCTCCGCCCTGTTCGCCCCGGCTTGGTCGAGCATGGAATCTTTCGTTGTTCCTCCCGCGCCACGCGCGGCCTCCTATTTTTCCGCCACGGCTCACGCGCCGCCGCGTGAAGTGCGGAGTCGGTTGCAAGTCTGGTTGATTTGATTTTGGTGGTCTTCGGGGTCGGCTGCCGGGATGGCCGGCCGACAGTTCTTTGTCCGTGTCTTGTCCATGACGGGGCCCAACCAAAACTCCTATCAACCAATGAAAATTTACCTTCTTCTTTTTCTCCTTCTCGCCGGGTGTTCTCGCCCGGCTGGAACGGAGCGCACTGTCAAATTCTACCAAAGCCCCATGCATCCGTGGATCACCTCGGACCGCCCGGGGCAATGCACCATCTGCGGCATGGATCTCGTTCCGGTTTACGAGGGCGAGGAGGGTGTCGCCACAGATCCCGGAACGATCACGCTCATGCCTTCGACCACACAAATCTTGGGTGTGGCGACCGCGCCGGTTGCCAGCGGGCCTCTTGAGCGGACGATCCGGGTCTCGGGCATGATCGAGGATGACGACACCAAGCACACCGTGGTATCGGCTTTTTTCGCCGGACGCATCGACCGGGTTTTCGTCGATCACGTCGGCGAGCGCGTTGTGCCCGAACAACCGCTCGCCCAGATCTACAGCCCCGAGTTGCTTTATGTGGTCCGCGAGTTCCAGGCCGCATCGCGCCGCGGGAGCGATGATCCGCAGGCCTCCGTGGCGCGCCAGCGACTTGTGCAATTCGGCCTCACGCCGGTGCAGGTGCAGCAGTTGGCAGAAGGATCGCGCATCGACTACGGTCTGAGCCTACGCTCCCCGGTGGCGGGTATTGTGGTGAAGCGTGATGTGTATGCCGGAAAATATGTGCAGGCCGGCGACGTGCTCTTCGAAATCTCCAATTTCGATGTGATGTGGTTCCACGCGAATGTCTACGATCAGGATCTCCCTTGGATCCGGATCGGGGCCAAAGCAAAAGTGACCACGCCGTCTTTGCCCGGCCGCGAGTATGAGGGCACGGTCACGCTCATCGATCCGAGTTTCGATCCGGCTACGCGCACGACACGCGTCCGCATCGAGGTGCCTAATCCCACCGTCGAATCGCCTTCCGGTCTTTCGCACGAGCTGCCGCATTTGGCCTATGCCGAAGCGACCATCGGCAGTTCGTCGCCGGATGCACTTCTCGCGCCGCGCACCGCGGTCCTCGATACTGGAGCCCGTGCTGTGGCCTATGTTGACCGCGGAAGCGGCGTCTACGAGAAGCGTGATGTGCGGGTCGGTCGGCGCGGTGACACCAAAGTCGAGATCCTGAGCGGGCTCGCCGCGGGTGAGAAGGTTGTCACGCAGGGGAACATGATGATTGATGCCGAGGCGCAGATGGCGCAACCGGAGTCGCTGGGTGTTTCCTCGATCAGCGGACAGACGAAAACGACCGAGGTGCCCGAGGCGATGATGAAACAATGGACCTTGCTCAGCGAGGCTGCGGCCGCATTGGCCTCGGACGATTTGGCGGCGTTCAACAAGATCGGTGTCGTTCCGACGGCGTCCACCTCGCTGGCCGAGGCGCGCAAAGCCTTCTACGACGCAGTTCAGCCCGCGGTGGAGGAGGCGCTGCACCACCCGGGGCACGTGGAGATCTACGAGTGTCCGATGGCCTCGAATGCCTTCCCCGGTGCACCTCAAAAAGCGCGCTGGATCCAGCTGGCCGGCCCGCTCCGCAACCCGTGGTTCGGTGCGCAGATGCTGGACTGCGGATCGGAGGTGGTCGCCCCATGATCGCCGCGATCATCGCCTGGTCGCTGCGCAACCGCTTCCTCGTCTCCTGCTGCTTTCTGCTCGTTTTGGCTTATGGCATCTTCGCATTGCGCCACAGCCCGGTCGATGCGATCCCGGACCTAAGCGAAAATCAGGTCATCGTCTTTGCCGACTGGGCTGGGCGCAGCCCGCAGGAGGTGGAAGATCAGGTCACGTATCCGCTCTCCACCAGCCTGCAGGGACTCGCTGGCGTCCGCGAGGTGCGCGGCATCTCGATGTTCGGGTTCTCGTTGCTCACCGTCATCTTCGAGGATACGACGGACAACTACTTTGCCCGCACGCGCGTGCTCGAGCGCCTGAATTTCCTCGGCGACCAATTGCCTGCCGGCGTGGTGCCGCGCCTGGGCCCCGATGCCACGGGTCTCGGCTGGGTCTACCAATACTACCTCGACGTCGATGCGACCGTCGCGAAGGACATCGACCTTGGAAAACTGCGTTCGTTGCAGGATTTTTTCATCCGCTACCAACTCGCTTCCGTCCCCGGCGTGGCTGAAGTGGCCGGCATCGGCGGCTTCGTCCGTCAGTATCAGATCGCGGTGTCGTCGGACAAGATGCGCGCGGCGAAAATCTCCCTGCAGGACGTGATGCAGTCGGTCGGTGCTGCCAATCTCAATGTCGGCGGCAAGGTGATCGAGGAAAACGGTCAGGAGTTTGTCGTGCGCGGTATCGGCCTGGTCGAATCGGTGTCCGACCTCGAGAATATTGTGATCAGCGAGAGCGACGGCGTCCCGGTCTACCTGCGCGACTTGGCCTCGGTCAGCCTCGGGGGTGAGTTCCGCCGGGGGGCTCTCGATGTGGATGGTCGCGAGGTGGCCGGCGGCATCGTTGTTATGCGCACCGGCGAGAACGCCATGGCCGTCATCAGCGGTATCAAGGAGAAGATCGCGCAGATTCAACCGAGCCTGCCGCCGGGCGTGACGATCAAATCTTTCTACGATCGGAGCAGTCTGATTGACCGGACCGTCGACACGCTCAAGGGTGCGCTCATCGAGGAGATCATCCTCGTGACCTTGGCCCATATCCTTTTCCTCTGGCACTTCCGCAGTGTCCTCATCGTCACCATCCCGCTCCCCGCCTCGATCCTGGTCGCGTTCATCCTCATGCGTCAATTCGGGATCACCTCGAACATCATGTCGCTGGCCGGTATCGCCATCGCCATCGGTGTGCTGGTCGATGCGGCGATCGTCATCACGGAAAATGTCATCCGCCGATGCGAGCAGGCGACGGACAAAAAAGGCACCCGGTTGACCGCTGCGGAGACGATGCGGGTGACAGCCGAGGCCTCATCGCAGGTCGGACGCCCCGTGTTTTTCGCCATGGCGATCATCATTCTCGCCTTCCTGCCCGTCTTCGCGCTGACCGGTCAGGAGGGAAAGTTGTTTCATCCGCTGGCCTTCACCAAAACCTTTGCCATGGTTGCTGCAACATTGCTCGCTGTGACCATCGTGCCCGTCCTCTGCTCGTGGCTGGTGCGCGGTCCGTTCCATCCCGAAGGATCCAACTGGATCATGCGTCCGTTGCTCGCGCTCTACCGTCCGTCCCTCGACTGGGCGCTCTCGCACGGGCGTCAGGTTCTCGGTTTCGCCGCTGCGCTGCTCGCGGCAGCCCTTTTCTTCGCCCTGGGATTGCCGCGCCCTGCGGTCGATTGGCTCGAGGCGCGAGGTTTCAACCGTCTCGCAAATTTTGCCGGGGGCATGGGATCGGAGTTCATGCCGCCGCTCAACGAGGGCAGCCTGCTTTTCATGCCGGTGCTTTTGCCCAGCACTTCGCTCACCGAGGTGAAGCGCATTATGTCATGGCAGGACCGCGTCATCCGCAGCTTGCCCGAGGTTGTTTCATCGGCAGGCAAACTCGGCCGGGCGGAGACGCCGACCGACCCGGCTCCGGTCGAGATGATCGAGACCACCATCACGCTCAAGCCCGAGGCGGAGTGGCGTCCGGGCATGACGCGGGAAAAAATCGTGGCCGAACTCACGGGGAAACTTGCCATGGTGCCGGGTTATGTTCCGGGCTTTCTGCAGCCGATCGAGAACCGCATCCTCATGCTGAGCACGGGCATACGCGCGCAGGTCGGTGTGAAGATTCTCGGCAGCGATCTGGATGTGCTGCAGCGCAAGGCCTATGAGGTGGAAAAGGTCCTGCGCACCGTGCCCGGGGCGGTCGGCGTGGCGCCGTCCCGCGTGCAAGCCAAGCCTTACCTTGAAATCATCCCCGACCGCGTCACGCTCGCCCGCTACGGGTTGTCCTTGCGCGATGTGCTCGATTACGTCGAAGCCGGACTCGGCGGGGTCAATGTCACCACGACCATCGAGGGTCGACAGCGCCTGCCGGTGCAGGTCCGTCTCGCGCGGGAGGACAGGGACGACATCAACAAGCTCGGCCGCATTCTGGTCGCCGGCCGCGACGGCGTCTATGTGCCGCTCGGACAACTGGCGGAAATCCGCCGGAACATCGGGCCGAGCGAAATCCAGAGCGAGGACGGCCTGCTGAAATTGTTTGTGCAGGCGAATGTGCGCGGGCGCGATTTGGGCGGCTTCGTTGCCGAGGCGCAGCAGCGCATCGCGGCGGAGGTCGCGCCCGAACCCGGTGTGACCATCGCCTGGAGCGGGCAGTATGAGCACCAGTTGCGCGCCCGCCGTACGCTGCAGGCCGTTGTTCCTGCCGTGCTGCTTATCATTTTTCTACTACTCTACGTCACCTTCCGCAGCGCACTCGAGGCGGCACATGTCATTCTCGCCGTTCCTTTCGCCCTGACCGGCGGCGTCTTTTTGCAGTGGTTGCTCGGCTTCAACTTCAGCGTCGCCGTATGGGTCGGCTACATCGCCCTTTTTGGCACCGCGATCCAGACCGGTGTGGTCATGGTGGTCTATTTGGAGGAGTCCCTGCAGAGAAAGCGGCAGGAGCTCGGGGCCAAATTCACCCGGGCCGATCTGTTGGCCGCAGTCAAGGAGGGGGCGGTTCTGCGTTTGCGTCCCAAGGTTATGACCGTTTCCACTGTGATCGCCAGCCTTCTGCCCATCATGTGGAGCTCAAGCACGGGGGCCGAGGTGATGAAACCGATTGCCACGCCCGTCATCGGCGGAATGGTGAGCAGCCTGCTTCATATCCTCATCGTGACCCCGGTTATTTTCTATGCCCTGCGTTCGAGGGAGATTTTCGGTCGCGGCCCCGGGGGAGCGGCCCCTCCAATTGGGGGGTGAAAATCGCCCGGTTTGTGATAGGCTTCTTTTCTTTATGTCTGATTACCTGCGCGTGGCTGGCATCCTTCTGGAAGTCCTGCTGCTTTTTAACCTGATCATTATCGCCCACGAACTGGGCCACTTCGTCGCGGCGCGTTGGCGCGGACTCGTCGTGGAAAAGTTCGGCATCTGGTTCGGCAAGCCGCTCTGGAAGAAAACAATCGGTGGCGTCGAATACAGCCTCGGCTCGATTCCGGCCGGCGGCTTCGTCGCGCTTCCGCAGCTCGCGCCGATGGAATCGGTGGAGGGCGAGAGCAAGCATGAACGCTCGGCCCTGCCGCCGGTATCGGCCTTGGACAAAATCATCGTCGCGATCTCCGGCCCGGTCGCCAGCATAACCCTCGCGCTCGTCTGCGCCGTGATCGTCTGGTTCGTTGGCCGTCCGGTCAGCGAGGCGGAGACGACCACCGTCATCGGCTATGTGGTGCCCGACGGCCCTGCGGCCAAGGCGGGGCTGCAGTCTGGGGACAAGATACTTGAGGTCAACGGACACGCCGTGAGCAAGTTTGCCGGCATGGGTCAGGTCCGCCAGAGCGTGACTTGGAATATCGTGCGCAGCGAAGAGCCGCTTATCCCGATCAAGTTCGAACGTAACGGCCAGCTTATGAAGGTCGAGGTCGAGCCGACGTTGCCGCAGCGCGAGGGGTGGGGTCGTCGAAGGCTCCGGCAGATCGGGATCCTGCCCGCTCAGACACCGATGGTAGCGAAAGTTTTTCCCGAGAGCCCGGCTGCCGAAGCCGGTCTGCAACCGCGCGATCTGGTTGTGGCGGCCGACGGCCAACCGCTGCTCAGCCTTGCGGCGTTGTCCGAATATCTCGACACGCACGAGGTGGGCAAGCCCGTCGCGCTTACGATCAGGCGCGATGGCACCGACCAGACAGTCGAGGTCACGCCCCGCACACCCGAGGGCGCGAAGAAGCCGCGGGTCGGCATCATGTGGGATGATCGCGGTCTGACCACCATCGAGCATCCCAACCCGTGGGTTCTCGTCGTCGGGAGCGTGCGCACCATGTTCGACACGCTTTCCGCCGTACTCTCGCCGCGCAGCGACATCAAGGCCGAGCACCTGAGCGGTCCGGTCGGCATCATGCGTATCTACTACTTGCTCTTCGAATCGCCGGACGGCTGGCGTCTGGCCATCTGGTTCAGCGTGGTGCTCAATGTGAACCTCGCGCTGCTCAATATGCTGCCCATTCCGGTGCTCGACGGCGGCCACATCACGCTGGCCATCATCGAGGCCATCCGCCGTAAGCCGATCAGCGTGCGGCTCCTTGAGGTTGTGCAAAGCGGCTTCGCCTTCCTCATCATCGGCTACATGCTTTACGTAACGTTTTTCGACGTGCTCGACCTGCCTTGGCGGAAAGCGCCCGAGGAGCCGGCTGCGGAATTGAAGTTCGCGCCGAAACCGTAGCTCATTTGATAGCCGAAGGTTGAGGGACACAATGGTTAACCCCGTGCCCACCGCAGATTTGCCGCTGCCGTTTCAT
>Ga0114970_10003716_pt1 | contig 11153 bp, 6 predicted proteins | sample M_140205_XF_Meta_FD_87030 | JGI IMG/M metagenome (GOLD analysis project Ga0114970, IMG submission 87030) | Freshwater microbial communities from Lake Montjoie, Canada to study carbon cycling - M_140205_XF_MetaG | ecosystem: Environmental > Aquatic > Freshwater > Lake | place: Lake Montjoie... | reverse complement strand
AATATTTTATAGGTAATAAGTATACCATGCTTATAATTTTTAGCTTCATTGGCATTTTTACAACCTGTTTGGTAAGCAATATTATAATTGATATGTGCATCGTTTAAGTTACTATCCAAACGGAACAGTTCCATTAATCTTTCATTTAGTAAGTAGTGGTATCCAATACTCCATTTGTTTTTGTTAAGAGGGTAGCGGGTGTATACTAAAGTGATATTAACCACATCCATCGAATCATAATCTGGGCGCCAAGATGAAGGGTTTCTGATAATAGCAGACGCATATCCATTTTGCAGGAAGATGCTATTAGGAGCATTGGTTTCAAATATCGGTATTTCAGCAGTCGAAAAACGGGACTCTACTACTTCATCATGATTTTGTAAAAGGCTGGGCTCAAATTTTTTAACAGTGACTTGTGCCTGCAAACTATGTGTAAGCAAGAACCCAATAAGCAAATTTAAGTATGTGTTTTTCTTAACCAAAAAATGAATGTAACGTTAACCTTAAAAAACTTTCAAATATCAGTTATTCCAATCAAACTATGAAAAAATCAATTGCTTTTCTCACACTTCCGTGTTTTTTGAGCAATTCATTTGCTTGTGCCTCATCTACTTTAAGCTGTTCCATAATCATACGCACACCGCGTTCGATAAGTTTATTATTGGTTGGTGTCATGTCCACCATTTTATTTCCTTTCACCCTGCCTAGTTTTATCATGACGGCGGTGGTGAGCATATTCAACACCAGCTTCTGTGCAGTGCCTGATTTCATGCGGGTTGAGCCAGTTACAAACTCAGGTCCAACGACAACTTCTACCGGAAATTTAGAAATTTTCGCAATAGAACTATTTGCATTGCATACGATGCAACCCGTTTCAATATTTTCAGTATTTGCTTTTTGCATTGCACCTAATACATAAGGAGTAGAGCCGCTAGCAGCAATGCCCACCACAAAATCTTTTGCGGTAATGTGGTGTTCGTCCAAATCTTTCCAACCTTGTTCGTTATCATCTTCAGCAAATTCGACGGCTTTACGAATGGCCTGGTCTCCTCCTGCTATCAGTCCAATCACTAAGCCATGCGGTACACCAAAAGTAGGCGGGCATTCGCTTGCATCTAAGATCCCCAATCTGCCGCTTGTGCCAGCACCCATATAAAATAATCGACCACCATTATTCAGTTTTTCATAAACCGCATCAACCAATTTTTCCAATTGTGGCAAGGCTTTGCTCACGGCCAGTGGAACAGTTTGGTCTTCGGTATTGATATTGGAAATGAGTTGTGCGGTACTCATCGTTTCCAGGTTACTATATATTGAATCTGATTCTGTACTATTTTGCATACAAGCGGTTCAAAAGTTTTTAATGTAATTTGCCTACAAGTGTACACTTTTGCAAGAATGATTGAAGAAGAAAATATTCCACACACTGAGCATAACAAAGACTACAGCAAAGCGGGAATGAAGTACTTGCTGTATTTTGTGCTACTTGCAAGTGGGGTTGGAATTGGCATTTTATTGAAACCGAAAGGAAATATTTTTAGGAAAAGTTATACATCAACCGAAGATGTTATCAACTTAATTAAAAATGCATACGTTGATACCGTGAGCGAAAGCAAACTGCAAAAAGCAGCTATTGAAGGTTTGCTTCAAGAGCTCGATCCGCATTCAGTCTATATACCTGCCGAAGAACTCTCAGCTGTAGAAGCTCCGCTAAATGGGAACTTTGAGGGGATAGGTGTAGAGTTTAATATTTTGGATGATACCGTGATGGTGGTAAATGTGATTAATGGTGGGCCAAGTCAACTAGCAGGCGTTTTTGCTGATGATAGAATAGTGAGTGTGGACGGAAAGAATATTGCAAGTATCAAAATCACAAACGACATAGTAATGAAATCGCTTAAAGGCCCTAAAGATACCAAAGTGAAAATTGGAATTTTTCGGAGGTCAACAGGGAAAGTTATATATTTCACCATTAATCGTGGTAAGATCCCGATTTACAGTGTGGATGCTGCTTATATGGTCGATAAAAAAACGGGCTATATTAAAATAAATCATTTTGGAGCCACCACTTATGAAGAGTTTTATGACAAGTTGAAGGAGCTGGAAAATGAGGGTTTGACCAATTTAATTATTGACCTTAGGGGTAATGGTGGCGGGTATTTGGATGCAGTGTGCCGCATTGCAGATGAACTGTTGAACGATGACAAACTTATTATATATACCAAAGGTGTTCACCAAAGTCGCAAAGACTATAAATCCCATACCAGAGGACTTTTTGAAAGTGGGAAATTAATGGTTTTGATTGATGACCATTCAGCATCGGCTAGTGAAATATTGGCAGGAGCTATGCAAGATTGGGACCGTGGATTGATTATCGGACGACGCAGTTTTGGCAAAGGATTGGTGCAAGAATCACTGGGGCTTGATGATGGTTCGCAGATACGATTAACGATTGCCAGGTATTATACCCCATCGGGTCGTTGTATACAGAAAAACTATACCCCCAATGGCCATGCCGATTATGAAAATGAATTATATAGTCGCTATAAAAATGATAAGGTGTCTGATAGTATTTTAATGCTAAAATCTCACAAATTTAAAACATCAAAAGGAAGAACCGTGGTTGATGGAATGGGTATTTCACCTGACATATATTTACCAGTTGATACTTCTAAAAATAGTCAATATTTGAGTGAGCTTTTACAAAATGGATATGTACAACAATACGTTTACCAACTTACCGATGCCTATCCCGAACTGAAAAATATGAAGACAAAGCAAACTTTGGATATGTGGTGGAATACTCATCACCTAAAGATTTCAGAGGGTTTAACGCAATTTGCAAAAGGCAAAGGACTGGAAATTGACCGAGCAGGTTTTGCAAAATCAATAAGTATTATTGAACGTCAATTAAAGTCGTATATTTCACGCCGAGCACTAGGTGAAAATGAGTTTATTAAAACTGCAAACGAGAACGATCCCTATATGAAAAAAGCACTCGAATCAATTAATTCCTATCCTCAAATATTAACTCAATAATTTGCCGTGATGAATAATAATATATCAACTACCTAATAAAAAAAAAGATTAAAATGAGAAAAGAAATTATCATTACTAAGCCCTTGGCCAATGAATATTCTGAGCGGTATGCAGCCGATATAGCCTTAGTAAATTTTGATGATTTAATTCAAGGTTTAAAAGAATCATTTTGCAGTACATTCGATTTCTTGCTCGACCTCGATGTGAATATACTAACCCATCGCTACGAGCCCGGCAAGTGGACCATTAAAGAGATGTGGCAACATATAGTAGATACCGAACGGATATATTGTTATCGTGCCTTACGCTTTGCACGCAATGATAAAAATGTATTACATAGTTTCGATGAAAATGAATTTGCTATGGCTAGCAAAGCACAAGATAGAAACTGGCGTAAAATGCTTCAAGAATACACCGTGGTGCGCAATGGTTCTATTATGATGTTTGAAAGTTTCGACGAAGAAATGCTGGCGAGAAGAGCCAGTACCAATGAAAGCACCGCAACTGTAAAAGCATTGGGATATGTGATATTGGCACACGAGATACATCACATCAATGTAATAAAAGAAAAGTATTTGAGCACTTGGACGCCGAGTTGAGTTTGAATATCTAAATTACGAATAAGGAATGTCAAATTACTAAATTATATATTAGTAATTCGTAATTGAACATTCGTAATTTAATCAATACCTCAAGAAACTATAATTCCCCACATTCCCATTTTGGTCAATAATTTTCATATTAATACTTCCCGATGATTTGAGAATTGCATCTTCCAATTCAGTGGGCACATTATAGGTTTTGTTATTAAACTTTAGTATAATACTTCCATTCTGTAAGCCCATTTGTTTGAGCGGACCACCAATGATATTATCTATTTTAATTCCACCATCAATACTATACTTTTCTTTTTCTTCAGCAGTTACTGGAGTTAAATCTGAATTGAGTGAATTGGAATGATAAGTATTTTTATATAATATTTTATTGGTGCTTTCCTTGCTAAATAATTTAATGGTTGTGGTGCCTTGTACACCTTTTCTCATATATATAATACTTAGCTCATCTCCAGGTCTGCGTAAGCTTATCTGCTCATCGAATACAGATTTACTGTCTATATTTTTGGTTCCTGCTTTTATGATAATATCACCTTTTTGTAAGCCTCCAATTTTTGCGGGACCTTCATCCATCACACTATTTACATATACTCCATTATTGCCTTTGTAGTCAATTTTTTCAGCAAGTTCGGCCTCAATATCTTTTACTTCCATCCCTGGATAACCACGTTGTACTTCACCAAATTTTTTCAAATCTTCTACAATTTTCGATACCATATCAATAGGTATTGCAAAGCCATAACCATTATAGGAACCAGTATTAGATGCAATGGCTGTATTAATTCCAACAAGGTTGCCTTGTAGGTCTATCAAGGCTCCACCTGAGTTGCCAGGATTGATTGCAGCATCAGTTTGTATAAATGATTCGATGGGGAATTTGGTATTTACTATATTAATATTTCGTCCTTTTGCACTCACAATTCCTGCCGTAACGGTCGAGGTTAAATTGAAAGGATTACCCACTGCCATTACCCAATCGCCCACCAATAATTGTTCTGAATTTCCAATTGATATAAAAGGCAAATCGGTAGCTTGTATTTTTATCAAGGCCAAATCGGTATTGGGGTCGGCACCAATTACGCGTGCTTTGTACGAGCGTTTATTTCCGTTGGTTATCACTTCTATATTGTCAGCACCATCTATTACATGGTTATTGGTTACTATATAGCCATCGGCTGAGAGTATTACGCCCGAGCCCGATGCAGCCGATGGCCCACGCTGACCAAATGGATCCCAGCTAAAAAAATCGAAGAAAGGGTCACGGTTTGTAGCACGTGCTTCAGTAACAGTTTTTATAAATACCACACAAGGTGTAGCCTTTGCCGACGCACCTACAAAAGAAGGCATTGCTCCAGCACCCGCATAAGCGGTGCGACTGAATACAGGCAGATTGACCTGCGAAAGAAAATTATTATTTGATTTACTAAAATACATAACGGCAATGCTACCTGCAAGTCCGCTAATAAGCCCGCATACTGCGGATAATGTGATGATTTTTTTATAGTTCATAATAATGCTTGTTCGCCGCGGCGAATTGTTTTTTGTTTCAGCGTACAAAATTAGGATTTTGTTATAGGAAAAAGGAATATTTTTTTATGTACGATATACGATGTGCGACATACGATGTATTGCTGACGTCTGACTATCGCGTCATGCTGTCCCGAAAATTATTGGAATTATTTCAGCATTTTATTCGATCACTCGCATAGATGCTGAAACAAGTTCAGCAAGACGAACGGTTTTAAGTATAACTAGCAGACTCTTCTGCGACTTTATACGAAAATCGTATATCGTACATCGTAAATTCTTCCTAGCTTTGCATCTCCAATGAAAACCCTATTATTATCATTACGATTGATGGGCGAAGGTGTATTATTTGCCTTCCAAAGTTTGTGGCTCAACAAGCTACGTTCCTTGCTATCAGTGTTGGGTATTACTATTGGTATATTTTGTATTATACTGGTTTTTACTATTACAGATTCGATGGTGGGGAATATTAAAACAAGTATACAAAGTTTGGGCAATGATGTGGTGTTTGTACAAAAATGGCCCTGGACTTTCGGACCCGAATATCCTTGGTGGAAATATATGAACCGCCCACAACCGAAGAAAGAAGATTTGGAAAAGCTGGATAAGAAAATTGGGCACATGGCTTATTTCGCATTTATGGCAAACCTTGCCCCGCGTACCATTGAGTGGAATTCAAATGCTGCAGCGGGCGTAAGTATAACGGCTGTATCATATAGTTATAAAGAAGTAAAAAGTTTAGAATTTCAGAATGGTAGGTATTTTACAGAATCCGAATCGAGAGGTGGAAGGGCAGTGGCTTTAATTGGGTCAAGCCTTGCTACAAGTTTATTTGGCGATGGCGACCCTGTGGGGAAAACTATTGATATGAAGGGACGCAAATTGCGTATCGCAGGTGTGTTTAAAAAAGAAGGCGAAAGTATGTTGGGCAATAGTTTGGATAATCAGCTCATGATACCCATGGAATATGCAATGGGTTTTGCGAACTTGGACCAAGACAATCGCAATCCAACTATTCTGGTAAAAGGAAAAGAAGGTGTGGGATTAGATCAATTGGAAAATGAATTGCAAGGCGATATGCGGGCTATCCGACATATAAAACCGCAGGATGAACCAAACTTTGCATTAAATAAAATAACATTACTTACGAGTACTCTCGAAGGATTTTTTGCAGCACTTACCATGGCGGGCTGGCTTATTGGTGGCTTGTCAATTTTAGTGGGTGGATTTGGAATTGCCAATATCATGTTTGTATCCGTTAAGGAAAGAACAAATCAAATTGGGATACAAAAATCACTAGGAGCCAAAAATAATTTTATATTATTACAGTTTTTATCTGAATCGGTAGTGTTGAGTTTGTTGGGCGGTTTTATTGGTATCTTGCTCGTTTGGCTGTTAACATTGGCTTTTAAAAACGCTATGCCTTTTGAAGTAAGTTTGGGATTGAATAATATATTAACCGGAACTTTTGTTTCTATTATAATAGGTGTAGTTTTTGGAATTATACCGGCCTATAATGGCTCGAAATTGGATCCAGCGGAAGCGATAAGAACGGGAATATGATAATAGTGGTCAGTAAACAGTAATCAGTAGTCAGTCCATACGGCAGCAACTAGGTACCGGCAACTAAGAGTATAAAAAATTAAAAATATTATCGAACAAAATATAATAACAGTAATTAGTTCTTTACAATTGTGCGACAGCAACACTGACTGCTGATTACTGTTTACTGACCACTAAAAAAATGAATACTACAGAACAAAAACTACAAGCCTTTCAACGCATACTCACCATTATGGACGAGCTACGTGAGCAGTGCCCCTGGGATAAGGAACAAACTTTTGAAAGTCTGCGTACAAACACCATAGAAGAAACTTACGAATTATGCGACGCCATTATGGCCGGTGATATGATGGAGATAAAAAAAGAATTGGGAGATGTATTACTACATATCGTTTTTTATAGCAGAATTGCCAGCGAAACAAATACATTTGATATTGCAGATGTAATAAATTCTTTATGCGAAAAATTAATTAACCGCCATCCACATATATATGGAAATGTACAGGCAGATGATGCTGAACAAGTGAAACAAAACTGGGAACAGATTAAATTGAAAGAAGGAAATAAATCGGTATTAGGTGGAGTTCCCAATTCATTGCCTTCACTTGTAAAAGCTTACAGAATGCAGGAGAAAGCAGCCAGTGTGGGCTTCGATTGGGATACCAAAGAACAAGTGTGGGCCAAGGTAGATGAAGAACTTATTGAACTAAAACATGAACTCGATAGTGATAGTTCGATGGCCAAGAAGGAAGATGAATTTGGAGATTTGTTATTTGCATTAATAAACTATGGTCGCCATGCAGGTATCAATCCCGATAACGCATTGGAGCGTACCAATCAAAAATTCAAAACGCGTTTTCATTATATAGAAGAACGTGCCAAAGCCGAAAATATAAATTTACCTGATGCTGGATTGGAATTGATGGATAGTTGGTGGAATGAAGCGAAGAGGAAATGAGATGTGCACTTCGTCGAGCTAAGGATGAAATTAGTTGAGAGGAATGAGTAGTGTCCTTATAAAAGTTCAGGATGTTAGTAGTAGCGAGTTTTCTCTGATTTTATGATAGTAAATCTTATTTTTTAGTTTAAATCAAAATTTGTTTGCCCTATGATAGCGCAGTTCTCTTTTCAACCAGAAGCAAACTGATTACGAAAAGTAGTTCTCCCTTTTTTATTTTTTCAGGTTGATCAGCAAACCACGCCTTCTTGCTACGCTCAATTACTAGCTTTTCAAAATTATTGCGAATGAGATGATCCTATGCACTTTTTTTCAAATTTTAGGGCAAAAAATGTGTCTTTGTGGAGGCAGTTTTTAAAATATTAATTGCTAGTTGCTTAAAAAATATATGACTCGGGTTAACATATTTGTAATGTTAGTCACCGAATATCGGACAACTTTAAAAAAAAAATAACATCATAAATAAAAATTTACTTCTTAGAAGACACTCCCATTTGCTAGCCTTTTTGTTGGTCCTTTTATTGGGCCATAATGCCTTAGCACAAAGTTTGTGCATCCCCAGTTCTTCATATCGGTCGGCTAGTATAGCCATGGGTATGGAATCTATTGATTTTGACAATAGCAGTATCTCTTACCGCTCAACAGGCAATTACGCGAACGCCTATTTCGACAATTATGGTACCCTTCAGGCTTGCGTTGAACCTGGCAATACATACAGCATGGAGATAAAGGTAAAAAATTACTACGATCAGGCAATCTGTATTTGGGTTGATTGGAATAATGACAATGTATTTGACAATGACATAGCCAATGGAGAGAAAATAGACTCAGCGCTTTATGTAAATGCCGGCGCAACACAGAGCTTTAGTATTACAATCCCTTCAGCAGTTTCGGCAGGCAAATATAGAATGCGGGTTTTGACAGATTATTATGCTGATTATTATTATGGATATAAGACATTCGATCCTTGCACAGGCGTATATGGCGATTTTGTAGATTTTCAGCTTGCAGTTCTGCACACCGCAAATGCCGATATAGCTATGCAGCAAATAATTCAGCCGTCAGCAGTGCTATTGTCATCGGGGAATAATGCAATTAAAGTGGCTATTAAAAATTATTCAACGGTTACTATTGATAGTGTGCGTTTATCTTATCAATTTAGTAATGGAAGTATAACCACCGAACCTGTTTCCGGTATGTATCTGCAAACTTGCGGAAAATATGAGTATACATTCCAAAACCCATTAAATATTAGTGGAGCGGCCACAGGCGGTTTAAAAGTGTGGGTTAAATACCCCAATGGACTGTCGTCCGATGCCGATGCAACAAACGATACAGCAGAAGCTTTCCTTAGCACGCCTTTAAAGGGTTTTTACACCATCGATTCCTCCAAAGCAGGAGCTCGGAATAATTTCAAAAGTTTTGCACATTTTGTGTCCATCATAAATGAGGTTGGCGTAGCTGGCCCCGTTACTGTAAAAGCAAATAAAAAGACCTATTACGAAAATGTTACTTTTGGCACCATAAGCGGAATCTCTGACACCAATTTGCTTACAATAGACGGCAGCGGCGGGGAGTTGAATTCAGGAGAAATTTTCACGCTCAAATTTGACAATGCTTCTTTTATAAAAGTAAAAAATTTGACGGTAATTAATTCGAATAATTCAAACTCAAAGGCAGTATACATAACCAATGGCAGTTCAAATATTATATTAGATAGTTTAACTATAATAGCAGATACTAATTATAATTATAATTCTTACGCATTAGCCATCATGGGGGATAATAGCAATGCTCTTGGGAATTTGAATGATTCTATCACAGTGATGAATTCATTCTTAAGATCCTATTACACTGCCCTCAGCTTATATGGAGACGGCGCAACCTATTCAAAAGCAAATAGTATTAAAAATAACGTCATGGTTTCTAGTTCACTGGGAGTTGATCTGCTCTATACAGATTCCAATTTAATATTGAACAATAAAATTACTTCTCCTTACAATTATTTATCGTATTCAACTTCAGTTACCGTGAAAAATAATGAAGTTCTTGCGGGTTATGGTTATGGTTGGTACATTTCTTATAATAAAGATTTAAATTTAATTAATAATAGCATACAGGGCAGTTCAAATTATTATGGTATTTATCTGTATAATAGCGATAATGTTAATTTATTTCACAATAGCATTTTTTCTAGCGCTGCAAGTAATACTGGCTTAGTACTTGCCAATTGCACCAATGTGCAAGTTGCAAATAATATTATTTCATGCACTGGTGCCTATGCTACGGCTATCTATTGTTGGAATGCTTCAAGCCTTAAGATGTGCGAATACAATAATTTTTATTGCCCCAATAGTTCTGCACCGGCCAATGTTGGGAAGGTGTATAACTCAATCAATGCATTGCAGGGAGCAAATGGGTTAAATAAGATTTTATATAATAAACTTCCCGATTTTAACAATACATCAAATTCGCCTTTCGATCTACATTTAAATAGCAAAAATATTCCTTTATTAGGCGATAATTCCCTAAAAATTTCTACCGATATTGATGGCGATGCCCGTTGCGGAATTGCTCCAAGTATTGGTTCCGATGAGAGTAAATATATATATTCAAAAGCGGTTTCTTCCTTTACGCTGCCCGATTCTGTTTACAGAAGCACACCATTTAATATCCAAAATAATGCAGGAGCCAATTTAGGCCAGGTTTACAGTTGGGGGGCCGATAAAACCTATAATTTAAGCAATAGCACCAATTTTAAGTATTTATTTTCAACTACTGGAACACATTCCATTCAATTAGTAACTGCCAATTGTAAAAATACCGATACGGCAACAAAAAATATTGTGGTAATTACACCATCAAAAACTCCCGTTGTAAATTTTATAGCCAATAAATCCATTATTAATCAATCTGATAGTGTCTACTTTTATAACACTTCAACTGGTGGAGATACAGCTTGGGATTGGACGGTAACGCAAGGGACCAAGGGGACTGATTATGATTTTTTAAATTCAACGCCTAATAGTAATGAAGTATCAATTCAGTTTTATACACCTGGATTATACGAAATTTGTTTGCAGGGGTGGAATGCCATGGGGTCCAGCAAAATTTGCAAGAGTGCTTATATTGAAGTAGTGCCCGTTGTAAATATGTGCCAGTATTCAAAGTCTGTTTTGCCCAAAGCTAGTTTCTACGACGACGGCGGGGTAAATGGCACCCATGGCTATTATGGCTATTGCAGTATGCTTATCGACCCTTGTGCGGGGATATTAAATATGGAATTTACGAAATTTGATGTAGCCAATTACTACTCCTATTTAAGAATTTGGGATGGGGTGGATTCGAAAACCGGAACTCCATTATTTAGCGGCTCTGGCTGGACAGGCACTAATAGCCCAGGGAAAATTATAGCCAAGTCAGGTAGATTTTATATAGAGTGGTCTTATTTT
>Ga0114970_10003715_pt1 | contig 11153 bp, 10 predicted proteins | sample M_140205_XF_Meta_FD_87030 | JGI IMG/M metagenome (GOLD analysis project Ga0114970, IMG submission 87030) | Freshwater microbial communities from Lake Montjoie, Canada to study carbon cycling - M_140205_XF_MetaG | ecosystem: Environmental > Aquatic > Freshwater > Lake | place: Lake Montjoie... | reverse complement strand
TTCAATTGCTTAGGGATTTTCTTTTTCGGTCCCTGGATGGAGCGTTGGTGGGGCGCGAGAAAATTTCTCATTTACTACCTACTCTGCGGGGTGGGCGGCGCAGTATTTTTTACACTTTTAGTTCTGTTAGGTCTTCTGCCAGGAGACAGCCTTCAATCTTCCTTGGTAGGGGCTTCCGCTGGAATTTACGGAATTCTAATCGGTGTCGCAGTCGTCGCACCGAATCTGCGGGTCGCCTTGTTTTTTCCTCCCATCGAACTATCAATGCGACAACTCGCGATCGCACTCATGGTGATCTCCGCGGGCTCTATCCTGCTAAAGTGGGGCGGCAACGAAGGGGGCGAAGCTGGTCACTTGGGCGGAGCACTGTTAGGATTTTTCCTAATGCGCTACCCTCAACTTCTTGGTGGCGATTCTACTGGTGAAATAATTCGCCCCAAGATTTTTTCCCACCACCCACCGGCCAAACTCAGACCGCGCTCAAACGTCGAAAAGTCACAAGATACTGCTGTAGACGCTATCCTTGATAAAATTTCCAGCAAAGGTTTTCAAAGTCTAACGCAGCAAGAACGCGACTATCTTCAATACGTAGCCGATCAAAAAAAATCCTCACAATGACCGATTTAGAAATGATCGAATCCCCAGATGCTGAGCAGCAACTTGCTCGCTTGCGCGCCATTATGCACCGCTTGCGCGCACCAGGCGGTTGTCCTTGGGACGCCGAGCAGACACACGAATCAATCGTTCCTAACCTAATCGAAGAGACCTACGAAACGGTAGATACCATCCAACGTGGCGACCACAAACATCTCAAGGAGGAACTTGGCGATCTGTTATTGCAGGTCGTCTTCCATAGCGAGATCGCCGAAGAGGCGGGCCACTTCGACTTAAACGACGTCGCGCGCGGGATCAGCGAGAAGTTAGTCCGTCGCCACCCACACGTCTTTGCGGAGAGTGCCGCGGACACCACGGATGCCGTGCTCCAGCAATGGGATGCGATCAAGCGCACGGAAAAAGGTGATCAAATGAAGCCATACCTGCACGGTGTCGGAAAAGGCCTGCCGGCGTTGATTCGTGCGACAAAACTCCAGAAAAAAGCCGCTAAAGTCGGTTTTGACTGGCCTGATGAAGCTGGGGTTCTCGCTAAAATCCGCGAGGAGTTGCAGGAACTCCAAGCTGCCCTCGATGAGGAGAACCCCATTGCCGTCGAGGACGAGCTGGGCGATTTGATGTTCTCGGTCGTAAATCTCGTCCGCTTTCGTAAGATCGATGCGGAGGTGTTGATGGCCAACGCCAACCGCAAATTTGAGAAACGCTTTGGCGAAATGGAACGAATTCTCGCGATCCGAGCACTCGCTCTCGAGGTCGCGAGCCCTTGCCAGATGGAACAGGCATGGGACGCCGCGAAAAGCTTGGAATCCCTAGAATCTTTAGCGAAATAAATTACGATTGTCCTCGCTTGGCGCGTTCGTTGTTAAAATAAGGTCTTGTCACAACGTAAATACTCGTTACGATAAACCTCATGACGAAAAATCTCGTGACTTTTTCTCGAGCGCTCGCGGAGCCGACGCGCTGGAGGATCATCCGCCTCGTTTTGGTCGATGCGCTGTGCGTTTGCGAACTGGCGGACATTCTTGAAATGCCGCAGTCCTCGGTTTCCAGCCACGTTCAAATCATCCGCAAGGCCGGATTGTTGGAGAGCGAAAAATGCGAGAAATGGACCTATTTCCGCATCGCCCCGGGTTACCGCGAGATCGTTGGCAATCTCGAAAAGTTTTTCGCCGCACCCGACGCCATTCTTAATTCGGATGCCAACCGCTCGCGACTACGCCTAGCCAAGCGCGAAGGTAGCTGCTGCCCCGGTCCCAAAATCCTCAAAACATGCAACTCCGCGAATTAAAATACCTGCTCACTGAGCACTCAGACCGCTTGTTCCGGATCCGCTTACCAGACGGCGGTGCAGTGCCGGTTTCATTCCACGTCACGGAAATCGGTCGCTTGGAAAAAACCTTCCTCGACTGCGGTGGCAAACTCCGAGAATCCACGACCTGCCAGCTGCAAATCTGGGTAGGCGAGGACTACAATCACCGCATTGAAACTAGTAAACTGGCGGCCATCCTCGAGAAAGCAAAAACACTTCTGCCAGATGACTCCGTCCCCGTCGAAATCGAATACGAGGACAGAGTGATTTCCCAATACACTATTTCTAACCACGTGATTGAGAATGATTCCATCGTTCTTATCTTGTCGAATAAGCACACCGCGTGTCTTGCTCCTGAACTTTGCGGCCTCCCTTCTCTAAACCGCTTACCCGCCATCGGCGGAAAATCAACCTGCTGCGGACCAGGTCAATCCTGCTAGATTTGTATCATGAAGAAGCCACTTTCAGAATTCCTTGGCACGTTCGCGATGGTCTTTGCAGGAACGGGTGCCATCGTCATCAACCAACACTCTGGTGGCGTCATCGGGCATGCTGGCATTGCAATGGTATTCGGCCTAATCGTGCTCGCCATGATTTACACCTTCGGCGACATCAGCGGTGCCCACCTCAATCCTGCGGTCACGCTTGGGTTCGCTGCGGCGGGTCGATTTCCCTTCAAGGAAGTTCCCATTTACATCACCGCTCAACTTGCTGGAGCATTTGCTGCTAGCTTCACTTTAAGATTTTTATTTCCAGAAAGTCTAACTCTCGGTGCAACTCTTCCCACGGGAAGCGTGAGCCAGAGCTTCATCCTAGAGGTTATTCTGACAACTATTCTCATGTTGGTGATTCTCAGTGTTTCCACGGGTTCGAAAGAAAAAGGCATCACAGCCGGGATCGCCATCGGAGCGGTCGTCGCGCTTGAAGCCATGTTCGCGGGTCCCGTTTGTGGCGCATCAATGAATCCTGCACGTTCCTTGGCCCCCGCCATCGTAAGTGGTCATTTCCAGCATCTTTGGCTCTACTTGGTCGCCACTATCCTCGGCGCGCTCATCGCTGTTCCTCTGTGGATCACCACTCGCAGGCATCATGTTACGGAGAAAATTTAATCTAACCATTTATGAAACCACCTGCCATCCTTATCCTCTGTACCGGCAACAGTTGTCGCTCCCATTTCGCTGAGGGAATCCTCCGTGCTGCTCTCAATAATAATTTCCGCGTTGCAAGCGCCGGATCTAACCCCTCAGGATACGTCCACCCTCTTTCAATCAGAGTGATGAAAGAAATTGGTATCGATATCAGTGCTCATCACTCGAAGCATATGAATGAGTTCCTCGCCGACGAAGTCTCGGCGGTCATCACCGTTTGTGGAAATGCGGATCAAGCCTGTCCGATGTTTCCGGGTCAAGTCAGTCGCCATCACTGGGGATTCGACGATCCCGCACACGCGACTGGGACCGAGGAAGAGCAGATGGTCGTATTCCGCCGCGTCCGCGATGAGATCGCCCGCGTTTTCCAAGCCTATGGGGCAGGGTTATTGGACTCAACAAAATAACCTATCAGTCATACTTGGCGCTTGGAATACGTTCCGACTCAAGCTATCAATTTACTCATGCACGATGTTCGTATTGATGCCCTAGCCCGTCAGCTTGTCCGCTACTCCACCTCGCTGAAAAAGGGTGAAAAAGTTCTTATAGATCTCTACGACGTCCCTGATTCGATCGCCCTCGCTCTTGTTAGAGAAGCGCGCGCCAAGGGTGCTGTACCATTCGTGAAAATTCACCAAGCGCGCATCACCCGCGAGATGCTCAAAGGCGCAGAGGACGCACAGTACCAAATCATGGCGAAGCATCTACTCGCTGAGATGAAAGACATGGACGCCTACATCGCCCTTCGCGGCGGAACGAACAATGTCGAAAATTCTGATGTGCCTGCAGACCGGATGCGCCTCGCCATGAAGCACATGCGGCCAGTCATCGACCACCGCGTGAAGAAGACCAAGTGGTGCGTCCTCCGCTGGCCCAGTCCGTCCATGGCGCAGCAAGCCGGCATGAGCACGGAAGCCTTTGAGGATTTCTATTTCAACGTTTGCCTGCTTGACTACAAGGCGCTGATTCCAGCGATGACTGCGCTCAAAAAATTAATGGACAAGACTGATAGTGTTCACATCAAGGGACCAGGGACTGACTTGCGTTTTTCGATAAAGGGTATCAACGCGGTTGCTTCTGGCGGGAACTACAACATTCCTGACGGCGAGGTTTTCACCTCCCCGGTGCGCGACTCCGTGGAGGGACATATTTTCTACAACGCTCCAACTATCTATCAGGGGATCCCCTTCGATGCAATCCGCCTAGAATTTTCAAAAGGTAAAGTCATCAAAGCCGAGGCCGGAGCTCGCACCAAGGAGCTTAACAAAATTCTCGATAGTGACGAAGGCGCACGCTACGTCGGCGAATTCGCACTGGGTTTCCACCCGCTGATTCGCGAGCCGATGCGAGATATCTTATTCGACGAAAAAATTTGTGGTTCATTCCACTTCACTCCAGGCCAAGCCTATGAGGAAGCCGACAACGGCAACCGCTCGCAAGTCCATTGGGACATGGTCAGCATCCAGCGCAAGAACTGGGGCGGCGGCGAAATCTGGTTCGATGGCAAGTTGATACGGAAAAACGGTGTTTTCTTGGTGAAAGCTTTAGAAAAACTTAATGGTTAGATGTACTCTCTTTGCTGCTTTTCTAACATCCATACATGAAAGTGAAAAAGCCGGGCAGGTTACCCTGTCCGGCTTTTGTGATTGATAGGCTTGGCAGTTAGAAACTGCCACCACGATTTACATCATGCCACCCATTCCGCCCATTCCGCCGCCGTGGTCGTGACCACCGCCGCCGCCTGCGGGCTCTTTGGCTGGCAAATCGGTGATGAGAGCCTCGGTCGTAAGCAGTAGTCCGGAAATGGACGCTGCATTTTGAAGAGCAGTGCGAGTGACCTTCGTTGGATCGACCACACCGGATTTGATGAGGTCTTCGAACTTATCAGTCGCGACGTTATAGCCATCGCCGCCTTTGCCTTTTTTGACTTGCTCGACAATTAGCGCGGCCTCGCGACCGGCGTTTGCAACAAGCTGGCGAAGTGGTGCTTCAACGGCACGGGCGACAATGCCTGCACCCGTTTTTTCGTCACCGACAAGACCAAGGTCGCCGATCGCGGCTTGAGCGCGGATGAGGGCAGTGCCACCACCGGCGACGATGCCTTCTTCAACGGCCGCACGGGTCGCATGGAGGGCGTCTTCGACGCGGGCTTTCTTTTCCTTCATCTCGGTTTCGGTCGCAGCACCGACGTTGATCACGGCAACGCCGCCTGCGAGCTTGGCGAGGCGCTCTTGGAGCTTCTCGCGGTCGTAATCGCTGGTTGTGTCTTCGATCTGGCGGCGAATTTGATTTACGCGGCCCGTGATACCTTCGGAAGTGCCGCCACCTTCAACGATGGTAGTATTTTCCTTGGTGATGGTGATGCGCTTGGCTTCGCCGAGGTCGCTGAGTTCGACACCCTCGAGCTTGATGCCGAGGTCTTCGGTGATGACACGACCACCGGTGAGGATGGCGAGGTCTTCGAGCATTGCCTTGCGGCGGTCTCCGAAGCCTGGGGCCTTGACGGCGGCGATATTAAGAATGCCGCGGAGCTTGTTGACGACGAGAGTCGCGAGGGCTTCGCCTTCGACGTCTTCGGCGATGATGAGTAGCGGGCGACCGGTCTTGGCAACCTTTTCAAGGAGTGGAAGCATGTCCTTGAGGGATGAAATCTTTTTCTCGTTGATGAGGATGTAAGCGTTCTCGAGGAAGGCTTCCATGGACTCGGGGTTGGTGACGAAGTATGGGCTGAGGTAGCCCTTGTCGAACTGCATGCCTTCGACCACTTCGAGGGTGGTTTCGATGCCTTTCGCTTCTTCCACGGTGATGGTGCCGTCTTTGCCGACCTTGTCCATGGCTTCGGCGATGATGCCACCGATTTCAGCGTCCGAGTTCGCGGAGATCGATGCGACTTGGGCGATTTCCTTAGCGTCGGAGACGGGCTTGGAAAGGACCTTGAGTTGAGCGACGATCGCTTCGGTAGCCTTCATGATGCCGCGTTGCAGCGAGATCGGGTTGGCGCCTGCGGTGACATTACGAAGGCCTTCTTTGTAGATGGCTTCGGCAAGTACGGTGGCCGTAGTCGTTCCGTCACCCGCGATGTCGGAAGTGCGGCTTGAAACCTCACGGATAAGTTGTGCACCCATGTTTTCATAAGGGCACTCAAGTTCGATTTCCTTAGCAACCGAGACACCGTCCTTGGTGATAGTTGGGGAACCGAATTTTTTGTCGAGGATCACGTTGCGGCCGGCTGGTCCGAGGGTTGCCTTAACGGCACGGGCAAGCTTTTCCACACCGCGCAAGAGAGCTTGGCGGGCGGCTTCGTCGAATACAAGTTGTTTAGCCATAATTTTTAGTTAGATGTAATTGTTATTTTTAAAATTGAGATGAGATTTTTCGTCGAGGCGAAGTTTTGGATTCTTCCAATCACTGCTAGCCTAGAACGAAGCACCCGTTAGTATTAGCCGACGATTCCCAGTATGTCGGATTCATTGATGATGAGGACTTCTTGGCCGTCGAGTTTGACCTCGGTGCCACCGTATTTCGAGATGAGGACTTTGTCGCCGACTTTGACGGTAAATTCGATGAGCACGCCCTTGTCGTCCTTACCGCCAGTGCCGAGGCTGAGGACCTCAGCTTCTTGTGGCTTTTCCTTTGCAGTGTCTGGAAGGACGATGCCGCCTGCGCTGATCGCATCGGCTTCGAGACGTTTGACGAGGACGCGTTGTCCGAGTGGTTTGATATTAGCCATATTATTGTGTGTTTGGTTTGGTTTCTGTGAGAGGCCACACCGCCTAGGCGGGTGGAAAGTGTTATGTTAAGGCGATCATAGATCGCCAAATTTTAGAAATTAGTTAGAAAATAATCGAATCGCAGCGATTTGTCACCACTGCTACTTCGCTCAATCGACAACTTCGGCGTCAACGACTTTGCCCTTGGCTTGCTTTGGTTCGTTAGAATCAGACTCGTTAGAGTCGACGTCGGGCTGCTCGGCTTGACCGCCACCGCCTTGTGAAGCGGCTTCCGCGAGAGCTTGCAGAGAGCTTTCAAGATCACTAACTGCACTATTGATGGTGTCAACATTGTCGCTGCTGATCGCATCTTTCACCGCTTGAATCTTACCTTCTAGCAGAGTTTTAAGATCGGCTGGCGCTTTATCGCCGATTTCTGCAAGTTGCTTCTCTACGTTGAAGACGAGGTTGTCGGCCTTGTTCTTGGCGTCGACTTTCTCAACTCGCTTCTTGTCTTCGTCGGCATGGGCCTCGGCATCACGCTTGGCTTTTTCAATTTCATCTTTGGAAAGCCCAGATGAACCTTGAATGGAAATTTTTTGTTCCTTGCCAGATTGTTTGTCCTTCGCAGAGACATGGAGGATGCCGTTCGCATCAATGTCAAAGGTGACTTCAATTTGCGGCTCACCGCGGCGAGCCGGAGCAATTCCATCAAGTTTGAAATTTCCTAACAATTTGTTATCGGCAAACATTTTACGCTCGCCTTGGCAGATTTGGATGTCGACGGCGGGTTGGCTATCCGCAGCGGTGGAGAAGATTTGTGACTTCTTCGCAGGGATGGTGGTGTTCCGTTCGATCATGCCAGTGGCGATACCACCCATGGTCTCGATGGAGAGAGTGAGCGGGCTGACGTCGAGAAGCAGCACGTCCTTGACATCGCCACGAAGGACGCCGCCTTGGATCGCGGCACCGATGGCGACGACTTCGTCCGGATTGACGCCTTGGTGTGGAGTCTGACCTGCGAGTTCGCGGGCGATCTCGACCACTTTCGGCATCCGAGTCATACCTCCAACGAGGACGAGTTCGTCAATTTCCTTCGGCGTGAGACCCGCTTCCTTGAGGCAGTCACGGACCGGCTTCTTGGTGCGCTCGAAAAGCGAGTCGGTGAGTTGTTCGAGCTTGGCACGAGTGAGGGTAAGTTGGATGTGCTTCGGTCCTGTAGCATCGGCCGTGACGAAGGGCAGGCTGATGTCGTACGACTGGGTAGAGGACAGTGCAATTTTTGCTTTTTCTGCCTCTTCCTTGATCCGCTGGAGGGCATCTGGTTGACCCGAAAGGTCGATGCCTTGGTCTTTTTTGAACTCGCCGACGATCCACTGGATCAGGGCGTTGTCCCAGTCGTCACCACCGAGTGAAGTATCGCCGTCGGTGGCAAGAACTTCGAAAACCCCGTCGCCGATCTCGAGAACCGAGATGTCAAAGGTGCCGCCACCGAGATCGTAGACAGCGATTTTCTCATCAGATTTTTTATCGAGGCCGTAGGCGAGGGCGGCCGCGGTGGGTTCGTTGATGATGCGAAGAACTTCAAGTCCGGCGATTTCGCCAGCGGCCTTGGTGGCATTACGCTGGGAGTCGTTAAAATAGGCGGGTACCGTGATCACCGCCTGGGTAATTTTCTCACCAAGCTTGGCCTCGGCGTCCGCCTTAAGCTTGCCGAGGACCATCGCGGCGATTTCCTGAGGCGAGTAAGTCTTCTTTTCGCCGGCAACCTCCACTTGGATGTGCGCATCGCCATTGGCCGCAGCGACGATCGTGTAAGGCATGCGTTTGTCCGCGTCCTTGAGCTCGGAAAATTTGCGCCCAATCAGTCGTTTGGCGGAGAAAATCGTGTTTTGCGGATTGGTGACCGCTTGGCGCTTGGCGGCCTGACCCACGAGGCGTTCACCATTTTTTGCAAAGGCGACGACCGATGGGGTGGTGCGTGCACCCTCTGAATTTTCTAGTACCGTGGACTCGCCACCTTCCATGACGGCCATACACGAGTTAGTGGTTCCGAGGTCGATTCCGAGAATTTTTGACATTTTTTAGTTTACGTTTGGTGTTTGTCGCCCGAAGCGTTAATGATCGATGCCCTTTCGCAGGGATCATGCCGAAATCCTATTGAAATACTTAAGTAATTGTTTTTAGGCTACTAATGTTTTTAAATATCCAAAATTTCGTCCAACCAAACCCCCATATCGAGACAATTTGTCACATCGATGGTGCGCCAGTCTGTCGCAGCTTGGGCATTTCTTGCCCATAGCGTTTCCGCCCTTGTGTCGCCCGTACTCTGTCCGCTAGGGTCGCCTCCACTTCATGCGAGCCCAGTCGTTCAAATGGATTGCGCGTGGCGAACCTTTTGATAACCAGACAAACGGCTCGTCGAGCGCTTTTCCGCCTATTCTCGAACACTTGATCCACCAGAGGGGCCTACCCCCCGGCGTGGATCTTGAGGGATACCTGCGGCCAAAACTCAAAGACTTGGCAGACCCATTTTTAATACCAGACATGAAAATCGCTGTGGAACGCGTGCTTCTAGCGGTCGATAGGCAGGAAAAAGTCTGTATTTACGGCGATTACGATGTCGATGGCGTGACTTCGATCACCCTGATGAGGCGAATTCTGATGGCCTACGGGCTAGAGCCCCGCGTATTTATCCCTCATCGCGGTGCGGAAGGATACGGCCTGAGCGCCGCCGCCCTGTCCCGCTGCATGGGCGAGGGAGTTAAGCCCGATTTGTTGATCACCGTGGATTGCGGAACGGTCTCGGTCAACGAGGTCGCTGCGCTGCGGAGCGACGGAATCGATGTGGTAATCGTGGACCATCACGAACCCGACCTAACAGGAATTCCGGACTGCTGTGCACTTGTGAACCCAAAGTGCGGCACGGAGTTCACCTACCTTTGCGCGGCCGGCGTTGTCTTCAAACTCGGCCACGCAATGCTAAAAACCCGTCAGGTGAACTTGGATTTAAAGGAACTCATCGACCTTGTGGCCGTGGCGACAATTTCCGACATCGTTCCAATGATCGGAGAAAACCGACTGATCGTGCGACACGGACTGAGGCAACTGCCTAACACATTAAATCCTGGTTTGCGTGCTCTCCAAACAGTTACTGGATTGAATGGCGTCACGACGTCCATGGACGTCGGCTTCCGCATCGGTCCACGCTTGAACGCCGCCGGACGCATGGATGTACCAGAGGACGCACTGGCTATTCTAACAACCGACTGCCGGCGTCTCGCAGACGACCTCGCAAAGAGGCTTGATGACTACAACAAAGAACGCCAAAGCTATGAAGCACTCATCCGCCGTGAAGCTGTCGCAATGCTCCTCAGCGATTTCGATCCCGCTCGTGATCCCGTCATTGTGTTAGGCTCGCGTTCATGGCATCATGGAGTGGTTGGCATTGTCGCCTCGCGATTGATGAGGCAGTATCACAAACCAACATTCATCATTGCCATTGACGAAAATGGTACGGGAAAAGGCTCAGGGCGAAGCATAGAAGGCATATCGTTGGTGGAAGCAATCCGCGCTTGCGAAGACAACATCATTGCCGGTGGCGGTCACGCAATGGCGGCGGGGCTATCGATCAAGGAAGAAAATCTAGACGATTTCAGAAAAAACTTTTCAGCTTACGTATTGAACAATAGCACCCCAGAACAGCGCCAGCCAAAGCTGCTATACGATGCGGAAATAACCTTTGATAAGTTATCGTTAGAATTTCTATCAAGTTACGATCTGCTGCAACCATTCGGCAACGGAAATCCTCAGCCAGTGTTTGTTTCTCGCGGGGTCGACCAGAGTCGTTCGCCTCAGCACATGAAGAACCACCACGTGAGGCTGACACTGCGCCAAGGTCGCCACGAGCATGACGCCATTTTCTTCGGTGGCGGCGAATACCCCCTACCCGATCCACCGTGGGATATCGCGTTTACGATTGATCGCAACACCTTCCGCGGGCGTACGACTTTGCAGCTCGTTATCCAAGACGTAAAAGCGGCAGAGGTTTTGATGTAAAAATAATTTGAATATTGGCGCGAACGGCGCGTCATTCTCATTGTGAAAAATCATTCAAAGATGTTAAAGTTGTCGATTTTAGTGCTAGCCGGCGCCAGCATCGCGTCAAGTGTAAGCTGCATGACCACCTATGATGCATACGGTCGCCCCGTCCAGTCGGTCGATCCAGGATTGGCCGCAGCGGGCGTCGTCGCCGCTGGACTGGTCGGGTACGCTGTCGCGGCGAATAACTCCAACGACTGTTACTCGGGTGGAAACTACTATTACCGAGGTGGCTACTACCGCGAGTGCTACGCACCTTGCTATTGAGAACCG
>Ga0114970_10003711_pt1 | contig 11157 bp, 9 predicted proteins | sample M_140205_XF_Meta_FD_87030 | JGI IMG/M metagenome (GOLD analysis project Ga0114970, IMG submission 87030) | Freshwater microbial communities from Lake Montjoie, Canada to study carbon cycling - M_140205_XF_MetaG | ecosystem: Environmental > Aquatic > Freshwater > Lake | place: Lake Montjoie... | reverse complement strand
GTTGCCGGCCACGCCGAGATACCACAGGAACAGGGCGCGCCACGGCCCGAAGCCCGGGCGATAGAAGTCGAGCGTGACCAGCGCACCGCCGGGTCGCAGCACGCGCGCCATCTCGCGCACGCACTGCGTCGGATCGGGCACATTCCGCACGCCGTAGCTGGCGCTCACCACATCGATGCTTGCGCGGTCCTGCGGCAGCGCCATCATGTCGCCCACCATGGGCGTCACACGCGCGGACACGTCAGCGTCGATCGTGCGCAGCCGCTCACGCGCCGCGTCGATCATGCGCGGCGACGCGTCGAGCGCTTCGACCGTCGCCTGCGGCAACGCGCGCGCCAGCTGCGCGGCCACATCGCCGGTACCGCTGGCCAGGTCGAGGACGCGGCGAGCGCCCGGCGCCACCGCGATGGCCTCACTGATCGCGCGCCGCTTCCACCCCGCGTCCATCCCCAACGAAAACCACTTCGTGAACGCATCGTAGCGCGGCGCGATGATGTCGAACATCGGCGTCACGAACGCCTGCTTGCGCGACGGATCGGCGAGATACGCGTCCACATCGAGGGAGCCAAGCTTGCGTTCAGGCGTACCGGCGGGCGGCGTCATGCAGGTCGGGACGGGGTATATTTCAAAAATGTCAGCACCAAAGCGGGCTCCTCGTGGCAGAATCAGCGTCAGCACACTGGCCCTCGTGCTGGTGGGGCTCGCCTGTACTGTGCTGATCGCGAAGCGCGCGACCGCCGAGAAGCATACGGGGAATCTACTGGCTGACCATGGCGTCGTCGCCGGCACGGACACCGCGCCGTCCACCGCGCCCACGGCCGAGCAGGCCATGGGCAGCATCACGGTGGTGGCCCTCAATGGCAAGGTGGTTCCCCTGCACACCAAAGGCGAACCGGCCATTCTCATGATCAGCTCGCGCACCTGCCCATGGTGCAAGCGGGCGCTCAAGGATCTGGGCGTTATGGCGGCTGGGCGCCCGCTGCCACGCCTCAAGCTGCTCACGCTCGAGGGGGCCGGCGAAGGCGTGGCCATGCTCGCCCAGGAGCAGCTCACCGGCGCGCAGCTCATCGGGCCAGCCGGTGGTGCGGATCGGCAACGCCTTACCTCCCGCTACGGCGGCACGCCCACCTTCGTAGCGATCGATCGCAACGGCCGCGTGGTGCGCACGCTTCCCGGATATCCGATTGCCGAGGAGATGAAGCACTGGTTCGCCGTGATGGTCGGCGATCAGGACGACCCGTAGCCGAACTGCCTAGGCCAGCGTGGCCAGCCGCTTCCGGTCGAGGGTGACCAGAATCGCGCACAGCGTGATCGTGACGGCCGAGACCACGCACCACGAGCAGAAGCCCTTCAGCACGATGAACTCGCCGTACTTGAGCCGCAGCGTGAACAGCACGGCCGGCCAGATCATCAGCTGCATCAGCGTATTGGGCCACGTCTCGTCTTCAAACTTGGACATCGTGCCGATCGTGGCGGCCACGAACAGCAACGCGTAGCCCACCGCGCCGATCAGCGCTACGTCGACGCCCAGGAACCAGCCGTAGCGGCTGCCCTGCACGTACTCGCACCCCCCGGCGCTGCTGCAGCCGAGGGAACCGGTGAGGCCAAGCTTCCAAAGGTGCAGATAGAGCGCGACCAGCCCGGAAACGAGGCTGCCCAACGCGATGCCCATGCGCTGTGTCACGTGAGACGAGGTATGAGACGAGGGAAAGGAGGCCGAACGACGGCGAGGCTCTATCGGATAAGATGCCCTGCCCATACCTTCGCGCGCTATGACGCCTTCTTCGACTGACCGTGCGGCCCAGATCGCCGCCACTCGCTCCCTTGCACGCACCCGATGGCGGGTGGCGGCGATCCTCACCCTGCTGATGGTCGCGGTCTACTTCGGCTTCATTCTCCTGGTCGCCTACCAGCGTGCCCTGCTGGGTGGCCTCGTCAGCGACGGCCTCTCGCTCGGCATCGTCCTCGGCGCGCTCGTCATCGTCGCCGCGTGGGTCCTCACGCTGATCTACGTGCAGTGGGCCAACCGGGTCTATGATCCGGCGCTGGCCGCGCTCCGTGCCATGCCGGGATCCGACGTTGCCGCACGTACTCCGCAGGAGGTCGTCCAATGACACTCGGCACTCCGGATCCGGTGGCCATCGGCTTTTTTGCCGTCTTCATCGCCATCACCCTAGGCATTACCTACTGGGCGGCCCGGCGCACCAAAACCACCGATCACTTCTACGCCGCAGGCCGTTCCGTCACCGCCGGCCAGAACGGTGTCGCCCTCGCCGGCGACTACATGAGCGCCGCGTCGTTTCTGGGCATCGCGGGGCTGGTGTCCACCAGCGGCTTCGATGGATTGATCTACTCCACCGGCTGGCTGGTGGGCTGGCCCGTGGTGCTGTTCCTGATCGCCGAGCCGCTGCGCAATCTCGGCCAGTACACATTCGCCGACGTCGTCGCCTCGCGACTCAATCCGATGCCGGTGCGCATCAGTGCCACCTTCGGTACGTTGGCCACGATTGCGTTTTATCTCATTGCGCAGATGGTGGGCGCCGGCAGTCTGATTCGCCTGCTCTTCGGCATTCCGTACGAAACGGCGGTGGTGATCGTAGGCTGTGCGATGATGGCGTATGTGCTGTTCGGCGGCATGCTGGCCACCACCTGGGTCCAGATCGTGAAGGCGGTGCTGCTGCTTGGTGGCGCGGCCACACTGGCCATCATGGTGCTGGCCAAGTTCGGCTTCGATCCGCGCCTGCTGTTCGCAGCCGCGGCGGCCAAATACGGCGCCGGCGTGCTGGCGCCGGGCAAGCTGGTCAGCAATCCGCTCGATGCGATCTCCCTCGGGATGGCACTCATGTTCGGGACGGCTGGCCTGCCGCACATCCTGATGCGCTTCTACACGGTGCCCGACGCCCGCACGGCGCGACGCTCGGTGTTCATCGCAACGGGACTCATCGGTCTCTTTTATTTGATGACCTTCGTGCTCGGCTTCGGCGCGATGGTGCTGGTGACGCCCGAGGCCATCAAGGCGATCGACGCCGGCGGTAACATGGCCGCCCCGATGCTGGCCGAGATGCTTGGTGGACGCGCCTTCCTCGGCTTCATCGCGGCGGTGGCGTTCGCCACCATTTTGGCGGTCGTGGCCGGCCTTGCCCTCTCGGGGGCGGCGGCGATTTCGCACGACATCTGGGCCAGTGTGATCCGCAATGGGAATCCCAAGCCCGGCGAAGAGATCAAGGTGGCGCGCATCGCCACCGTCGTGCTGGCCATCGTGGCCATGGTACTTGGCATCGCCTTCAAGGGACAGAACGTGGCGTTCATGGTGGGCCTCGCCTTCGCCATCGCCGCCAGCGCGAACTTCCCGGCGCTGGTCCTCAGCGTGTTCTGGCGGCGTACCACCACCGCCGGCGCGGCCAGCAGCATGATCGTGGGCGCGACCTCCACCCTCGTGCTCATCGCGCTGTCGCCGGCGGTGCAGATCGATCTGCTGCACCATGCCACCGCCATCTTTCCGCTCAAGAATCCGGCGCTGGTCACGATTCCCCTGTCGTTCGCGACCGGTATTCTGGTGTCGCTGCTGCGCCCCGATCCGGCCAGTGAAGCCCGCCACGAAGCGATCGAAACACGCCTTCTTCTGGGCGCCGACTAGACAAACCGGCAGAAATTGCCGATCGGTCCCAGCGGGATTGCCCGTATGGGACCGGTCGCGGCAGCCGGCAAAGCCTGCCGGCTGGCCTGATGCAGCGAGTCTCGACCGGCCGCGTCGAAAATATATAAAGTGAATATTGACAATGACTTACTTGAAAATAATGCGCTCACGCCGCCGGTGGAATGCGCATGAGCGGATCAGCGGCACGCAGGTTGCACTAGACAAGGTTGCCACACGTATGGTGCGACGTGGGCGGGAATTTCCCCGGACCGATGGCGGTTCCGAAATCCCGACAAGCATCAACCCCTCCGTTCATGCTCGATCGACTTGCCCTTCGTGCCCCGTTTTGGGGCGTCATCACCATCCTCGCGTTCGCAGCCGTGGGATTGTCGGCCAGCGCGTCATTCGATGCGGTTCCCAGCTTCGTCGATGCGGCCCCACGGCTATCGGCCGCGGCGCTCCTCATCGCGATCGCCGGCTGGCGCCTGCTGCACCGCGAAGTGCTCCTCCGCATGCAGGAAGACGCCTCCGTCCGTGATCGCGTCCGCCGACTGCAGGACGCCATGCATTCGAACGTGGACGGAATGTTCCTGCTGCGCGCCGTTCGCGCCGCCGAGGGCGAGATCACCGATTTCGAAATCGCCGAGCGCCGCCACGCTGTATCGCACCCGGGAGCAACTGATGGGGCGTCGCATCCGCGAAGCCCTGCCCACGCCAATGGCCGACATGCTGTTCGAACGCTTCGTCGATGCGATCACGTTGCGCACCGCCGTCGTGGAAGAGCTTCGCGTGGACCGCCGCGCCGTCGCCGCCAGCTGGCTCTTCCATCAGGCCGCACCGACCGCCGACGGCCTGGCCGTGACGGTACGCGACATCTCGCTGCGCAAGCGCGATGAACTTCGCATGCGGAAGGCGTGCCTGACCGACGATCTCACCCGGTTGTACAACCGTCGTGGCTTCATGGCCCTCGCCGATCAACACCTGCGCATTGCGCGCCGTCATGGGAAGGACTCGGTGGTCATGTACGTCGATATGGACGACTTCAAGCAGGTCAACGACAACCACGGCCATGCCACTGGTGATCGTGCCCTGATGGCCGTGTCACGCTTGCTCCGGAGCACGGTGCGCGACTGCGACGTGGTCGCGCGCATGGGCGGTGACGAGTTCACGATCCTGGCGCTCGACGCCGATGTGATGGGCGCTCGGGCGATACAGAAGCGCCTCGACGAACGCCTCGCCCTGTTCAACGCGTCCGGGGAGTTACCGATGGCGCTCTCGCTCACCGTGGGGCATACGCGCGTCCGATCGACCGACACCGCGTCGCTGTGCGAGCTGCTCGCGCGCGCCGACCAGCTGCTCTATGCCCGCAGGCGTCGGCGGCAGACGACCAAGGCGGCTGAATTGCGTCATCGGGAGCGGACGCCGGTGCGGACGCCGCGATCGCACGCGCGGCGGCGATGGCGCTACCGACCGCCGGGACGCCCGTCCCCCACTCGCTGCCGCTTCCGGTGCCAGGCGCCCTGATCCAGACGCAAGCCGCCTGAGGCGCGACCCCCCTGACGCGACGATCGTGAGGCGAACGGCGTGAGGCGGCGCTCCGCGTGGTCGTGGTGTCGGCCAACAACGTCCTGATCGAGGTAGACAAGATCGTGAGCACGGAGTCAGCTTAACTGCGGCAATTTTCCTTCGACCGCATCACTGCTTCAAGAGGTTCCATGACCGATCCAGCAACACCCGTGCGTCACGACGACCTACCACTCAGCGACGACCAGCTCAGCCAGATTGCCGGCGGGGGGCCGCGCAGAGGCGGAGACAAGGGTGACGGAGGGGGGACGATGTTCGCCCTCATCTGGTGCGAGACGTGCCAAACGAACGTCACTGACCTCTCAACCCATCAGGCGACGGTTCATTCTGGCTAAGTCGTGTAGGCGCCGGCTCACCTCGCGAGCCCGGCTGCCTCGGCACCACCCGCATGGTTCACCTCGGCGCTTGACCCTAACGGGGCCAAGCGCCGAGCTTCTTGGTATGACATTCCGCGCAGTGAATCCGGCGACCGGCGTCGCCTTGCATGCATTCCCGCCGCTCACGGCAACGGAGCGCGACGCGCTGATTACACGCGTCTCTCGCGAACAGCGGCTGTGGCGGCGCACGCCCCACGCGCAGCGTGCGCGCTTCGTACAGGCGCTCGGCGTGGCCGTACACGCGCATCGCGAAGCCTTGGCCGACTGGCTCTCGCTCGAAATGGGCAAGCCGATCGTGGCCGCACGTGCGGAAGTCGACAAGTGCGTGTCGCTCTGTGAGCAGGCGCCGGCTCTGGCGCAGGCCGCTCTCGCGGATGACGTGATCCAGCACGACCACGTGAGCGATACGCGCATTCAGTACGCGCCGCTCGGTTCCCTGTTGGCCATCATGCCGTGGAATTTCCCGTATTGGCAGGCGCTGCGATTTGCCGTGCCCACGCTCCTGGCCGGCAATGGCGTGTTGATCAAGCCGGCCGGCTCGGTGCCCGCTGGGGCACGTTTGCTCAATACCTGCTTCGCTGAAGCCCGCGCTGCCGTGCGGGCCGATGATGCCTCGATGCCCGACGCCCCGTGCCACATGGCCTTCATCGAGGTGGAGGCGCTCGACCGCGTTATCGCCGATGATCGCATCGCTGGCGTGACGCTCACGGGCAGCGATCGCGCCGGCCGACACGTGGCGTCCGTAGCCGGACGGCATCTCAAGAAGGTCGTGCTCGAGTTGGGCGGCAGTGATCCATTCATCGTGCTGCCCGACGCCGACATCGCACTTGCGGCCACGCAGGCGGTGGCGGCGCGCACCGTGAACTCGGGACAGTCGTGCATCGCGGCGAAGCGGTTCATTGTGTGCGACGCCGTGTATGACGACTTCCTCGGCCGCTTCGTGAGCGGTATGCGCGCCTTGCGCGTTGGCGATCCGCGCGACGAAGCCACGCAGATCGGGCCGATCGCCACCGAGAGCGTGCGCGATGGCCTCGCCAAGCAGGTGAGCGACTCGATCGCGGCCGGCGCGCGCGCCCTCGTGGGCGGCTCCACCGACGGACTGGCCGGGTTCTTTTACCCGCCCACGGTGCTCGTGGATATCCCCGACGATGCCCCCGCCGCCCGGGAGGAGCTGTTCGGTCCGGTGGCGTCGGTGTTCCGCGTGGCCGATGTCGCCGCCGCGATCGAGAAGGCCAACGATACGCCGTTCGGATTGGGTGCCAGTGTGTGGACCCGCGATCCCGCCCTCGCCACGCAGTGCATCGAAGGGCTCGATGCCGGCATGGTGTTCGTGAACGAAATGGTGGTCTCCGACCCGCGCTATCCGTTCGGCGGCGTCAAGCAATCCGGCATGGGCCGCGAACTCGGCCCACTCGGATTCCGTGAGTTCACCAACCCGAAGGTGGTGCGACGGGCTCATCTTCCTGAAGTCCCTCGATGAGTCTCCGCCACCACGGACGCTGATCCTCCGCCCGACGCGTGGCACGCACCACCTGTCGCCACGCCACGCGCATTTCCAGCGCATCGGCGAAACGATCTTCGACGCGCGCGGCGAGCCCGCGCAGCAGCCAGCCGCCGAGCGCCTCAGGGAATCCATCCTCCGCGAGTCGCGCCGGCAACGTGTCCGACAGCTGCTGCGCCAGAATCGTCTCCGCCGGTCCATCGCCGAACGGTGCGCGTCCGGTGAGCACGAAATACACGATGCTCGCCAGCGCATAGCAGTCGGTGGCCGGGCCCTGCGCCTCGCCGAGCAGCTGCTCGGGTGCCGCGAACGACGGCGTCCCTGAGGTCCCCGCGCCTTCTTCCCCAAGCGCGTACGCAATACCGAAGTCACCGATCCGCCACCGGCGATAGCGATCGATGAGAATATTCTCCGGCTTCAGGTCGCGGTGAATGATGCCGCTCGTATGCGCGGCATGCAGCGCTTCGAGCACTTCGTCCACCTGCGGCGCGATCTCCTCGAACGGCCGCGGACCACTGCGCGACAGGAGACTGGCCACCGACCCGCCTTCGGCCAGTTCCATCGTGTACCACACGATGTCGCCACGACTATCGGTGTCGTAGATGGGCACGATCGCCGCGTGCGCGAGCTGCGCCGCGAGTCGTGCTTCGCGACGGAACCGCGCCACCGCGGTGTCGTCCTTCGCGATGTTCGGATGCAGCACCTTGATCGCGACTTCCCGCGAAAGCGAGAGATCGCGAGCGCGCCACACACTCCCGAACATGCCGCTCCCGAGCGGCGACAGGATTTCGTAATCGTCCGACGTGGCCCACCGCAATCGCGCCTCCGCCGAATCGAGCGCGGTCGGCAGTTCGTCGCCCTCAGGCGCGATCATCACCTGCCGCACCGACACGTGCCGGTCCATATCACGCAGCATGGCGGCAACGCTCGGAAACCGGTCTTCCGGCTTCGGCGCGAGGGCGCGCTCCATCACCGCCGCCAGCGCCTGTGGACAGTCCGGGCGCAGCAGGGAGATCGGCGGCACATCGTGTTCGGGCGGCGTCTCGCCGGTCAGCATGGTGAACAGCATGGCGGCGAGCTGCCACTGATCCGATGCCGCCGTGGGACGCCACCCGGTGGCGGACCACTCCGGCGGCCACGGCGTGTACGCCGTGTCGGGCTGCAGTCCAGCCGGACGCTGATCGCGCGGCAGCACCCACTCCCATCCGAGCACCCACAACCGCCCACCGGGCGTCAGCCAGATGGTGCTCGCCGAGATCGCGCCGTGCGAGGCGCCCGTGTCGTGCAGATACGCCAGCGTGCTCCCGGCCTCGCGCAGTACCTGCAGCGCGAACGGGATCGCCTCCGGGCCGAGTCGGGTGACGCGCGCATGCACCGTTTCCCCACCGATCCAGCGGCGAAGATACCCCGGGCCACGTCGGCTCTCCTGATATGACGCCCAGAAGTGGTACGTGGTGGGAATCGAGGGGTGGTTCCGGTGCGCCAACGCTCGCGCTTCGTGCTTGAGCCACTCATCGTGACTCGCGTCGGGCGCGCTCACCAGCGAGAGCGACCGACCGAGGGCGTCGATCACTTCCTGATAGTGCCGGTGCTCGCGTTGAATTGCCTCGTGGCCCCACGACCAGCCGGGGGGCAACGACCACGCCTCGAGATGCGGAGCCGGCGACGTGGTTTGCCGGTGGTCGGAAGGAGGCGCGGACTGACTCATAACATGCAGTGTAATGCCCTGAGCGACGTCATGGGCTGCTCAGCGGTGCGTGGCGCGGCGAAGGGTGAGACGAACGGTTGTCCCGCCCCCCGGAATGCTCGTCAATCCGATCGTCCCGCCCCACCCCTCGATCAACCGCCGACTGATCGCCAGCCCCAGGCCACTGCCGCTGGTTCGGGTCGAGAAGTGCGGCTCGAACACCTGCGGCAACACATCGGCGGGGATGCCGATGCCATCGTCTTTCACGTCGATCACTACGTGTGTGGCGGTCCCTGACACGTGCACCGATACGGTCCCTGCATCGGCCAAGCGGGCATTCTCGAGCACGTTCAGCAGCACTTCCTTCAACTCGTCCCGCTGGGCCAGCGCCACGCCCTGCTCCGCCCCCGGTTCGGGCGCGTCGATGTGCCACCGCACCCCAGCCTCTCGCTCACCGTCTTCGCCCAACCGCTCCAGCGCCATCACGTCGTGCACCACGACCGCGACATCGACTGGCCCCGCCGGCGTACGATCCTCCGGCGCGGTGCCATAGCGGCTGAAGGCCCGTGCGATCTCGTCAAGGTGATCGATCTCGGCCAGCACGCGCGACACGTTGGTGGTGAGGATCTCGCCAAAATCGCTGCGCTGGTCGCGATAGGCGCGCAACAGGTGCTGCACGCCCAAGCGAATCGGCGTGAGCGGATTCTTGATTTCATGCGCGACCTGCCGCGCCATCTCGCCCCACGCCAAGACGCGCTGGGCGGAGGCGAGCTCAGTAACGTCATCGAGCGTCAACACCGCACCGCTCGGCAATCGCGTGAGTCGTGCGCGCATCTGACGGCCCAGCACCATGAGCTCGAACGCTTCCTCGTCGCTCGTGCTGTCCAGAAACGCCGTGGAACGCTCGACCAGGGGGGCGAGCGTGGCCGGCAGCGACTGCAACGACACCCCCGACGTCCGCAGCGACAGCCCGAGCATCGCCTCCGCCCGTGGATTGGCAATCAGGATATCGCCGCCAGCTTCGGCCGCGAGCGAGGGAGACCGGAGCGCAAGCACACCGCTGGCCACGTGCTGCAGTACGGCCTCGGTGCGGCGCTGCGCGGCCACGAGCGCGGCGCGACTGGTGGCCAGATCATCGGCCATCCGCCCGAACGCGCGATACACCGGCGCAAACTCCGTGGCCGGTGCGGTGCCCAGCGCTGGGGCACGCCCACCAGCGGCGATCGCGAGGGCTGCTTCGCGCAGGGCCCCGACGGGGCGCGCCAGCGACCGGGCCGCCAGTCCGCTCGACCAGAGCGCCGCCAGCGCCCCCAGCATCGTCGCAAACAACAGCAGAACGCCGAGATCCTCGCGGCGGGCATCAAGGGCGAACTCATCGCCACGCGCCGGCGTGGCCAACACCGACGGACTGGACGGTGCGAGATGCCGGAAGCCCACGAGCGTGCGCGCATCGCCCAACGCCATGCGTCGGGTCGCGAACACGTCGTCGGTGCCGAAGTCGTCCGTGGTCGCGTCGCCGCTGCCGAGCGACACCGGCAGCAGCCGACCGAGTGGCGCGAGCGCATCGAGCAACGAGTCGCTGGCCGTGACCAGCTGCCCATCGCGATAAAGAAAGAGCGGCGCGCCCGTGCTCGACGGCGCCGTCCCGACCGCACGTTGATCCTGCTCGGCTACCGCCACACGTAGAGTTTCACGAACCAGCAGTTCGCGCGCGGCGCGGTCGTCGTCCTGCAGGCGATACCACGCCCACGCCGCAAAGAGGGTGGCCGGCACGATGAAGAACGTCAGAAGCGCCCCGCTCAACCGGACGCGGTACGAACGCGACCAACGCGCCCGACGCAGTCGCAGCAGCCGGCCCAGCGCACCATCGGCGAGCGCCGTGGCCGACCAGAGCAGCAGCACCACGATCACATCGAGCAAGACCAGCAGGGCCCCGCGCGGCAGCAACACATCGAGCGTGCGGAGATCCACTTCCACGTGCACGCGACGCAGGTCGATGCGCGTCCCGGCCACCCCATCACCGTGCATCGCATCACCACGGCGCCGCCATTGCAGCGGATGCGCGACCGTGTCGCCAACCAGTGGCACAGCCAACGTCAGCTTGTACGGCGCCTCTGTTCCGCGCGCACCGGTCACGCCGGTAAACGCCGCAAACGGATCGAGTGGCAGCAAACGTGTGCGCGGTGGCACGGCGATCGTCGTAACGACACTGACCAGCGCCGGCACCGCTGCGACCAACAGCGTGGTCGGTCCATCACCGACCGCACGAATTTCCACGACGCCGCTCTCGCGCGCCATCGTCGCGATCACCGCCTGCGCACCGATCGTATCGTTCACCGGCGCCAGCGACAGTTCGGACACCGGCGTCGTG
>Ga0114970_10003707_pt1 | contig 11161 bp, 7 predicted proteins | sample M_140205_XF_Meta_FD_87030 | JGI IMG/M metagenome (GOLD analysis project Ga0114970, IMG submission 87030) | Freshwater microbial communities from Lake Montjoie, Canada to study carbon cycling - M_140205_XF_MetaG | ecosystem: Environmental > Aquatic > Freshwater > Lake | place: Lake Montjoie... | reverse complement strand
TCATCTGGAACAACAGACACATTTGCTAGACCGCAAGCCAATGCCGCATTTGCACAAGCCAATGCCGCAAACACATTGGCCACTACTGCAAATGTTACTGGTCAAGCCGCATTCGATAAAGCAAACTCAGTAGCACAATATTCATTCGTAACAATTGCCGCTAATGGTACAAGTGTAGTTGCATCAAGTAATTCAGATACACTGACAATCACAGCAAATGTGTCGAATGGTGTTTTTGTTTCTGCAAATGCAACAACCGATACAATTGACATTGGTCTGATTGATGTTGGCACTCCAGGAACATACGGTAGTAATATAATCATTCCAGTTATTACCACAACAACAAAAGGTCGTGTAAGTTCAATCACTAACACTACTATTCAACTTTCAACAACTTCAGTTCCTGGTATTGTACAATTAGAAGATAGTACAATCTCGACAAGCACTTCAAATGCCGCTACTGCAAATTCAGTAAAGAATTCTTTTGCACATGCCAATGCCGCATTTAATCTTGCAAATAGTGTAGCCGTAACTGCAAACTCCACTGCTGTTCAAGCATCATTCGATAGAGCCAATGCCGCATTTTCTCGTGCAAACTCTGCATATACTGCGGCAAACAATTCTATCATCACTGCTGGTGGTGCTGTAACTGCGGCGGCTACTGCAAACGCAAATGCTCTTTCTGCAAACACACTTGCGGGCACTGCATACACCCTAGCAAATCTTGCCAATACAATTGCAACAAGTTCATACGCATGGGCGAACACAATCAATGTAAAAGTTGATTCTGCATATGCATATTCAAACACAGTTTACACATTAGCTAACACAGCAAACATTGTTGCCGCATCATCATATACACAAGCGAATGTAGCAAACACTGTTGCCGCTTCTGCATATACTCAAGCAAACTCTGCTACAGTTACTGCACAGGCTGCCTTTGATACCGCAAATACATTTAATGGTTCATATGCTCAAGCCAATGCCGCATATGCTCATGCCAACAGCGCATTTGATACTGCCAATAGTGCTTTAACAATTGCACAAATTGTACAGACAACTTATGAAACAAGTACCAATACTTCATTGGCTGCCTTTGCACATGCCAACGGCGCATTTGATAAAGCCAATACTGCAACAACAACAGGTCAAGCGGCCTTTGATACAGCTAATACTGCAACAACAATAGGGCAAGGCGCATTTAATAAAGCCAATGCCGCAAATACATTAGCCAATACTGCAAATGTTACTAGCCAAGCGGCATTTGATAAAGCTAATACTGATACAACAAATATCTCTACCACTGATGGTGTCTATGGTAACGCAACTATAGTTCCTGTTATTACACTAGCCGCAAATGGTCGTGTAAGTTCTATCACCAATACTTCAATTTCATTTACCGCAAATACATTAACACATATTGGCACAGTACCTTCTACAAATAAAGGTATTGTTGGACACACTAAAGGTATGGTGTTTCTTGCAAATAACTTCATCTATTATTGCTCTACAAACTATGATGGTACCACAAATATTTGGAGTAGAATTGCTTCTACTGATGCTTGGTAATGACGCATAAATAAAAGATATGACTACACTCTCTACAAGAAGATTAGGATATAATGATGCGGTTCAGTTTGCCGAAGGCTTCTCTGAGCCAGCCGCTACTGTGGGTTATGTTGTTCTAGGAAAAAGTGTTTCTTGGGATGACACTGATACACCACCCGCTATCTTAGACACCGACAATATTGTTTATGATGTTTATGGTGCAATGATTGGTGGTAAGAAAGTGACTGGTAATGATGTATATCTTGTAATTCCAAGATTTGATTGGACAGCAAATTCTGTTTACACACCATACGATGACCGTTCTGATGGAATGTACTCATCGGCAAACGGAAACTATGTGTACACTTCTACTGGTGGAGTTTATCGTTGTCTTGATAATAGAAACGGTGGTTTATCAACAGTTGAACCCACTGGCGATTACACAATCAGTAATGGATTCATTGAGACTGCTGATGGATATGTGTGGAAATACATGTATGCTATTCCACCATCAAATAAATTTATCACTGATGATTTTATTCCGGTTCCAACAGCACAATTTAATTCATACAGTGGAAGTTCAAACAACATTGTAGAAGGTGCAATCACAAGAATCAAAATTGAATCTGGTGGTTCTGGATACGGAAACACAAACACCTCAATTAGAATTACAGGTAATGGTGCTGGTGCTAATGTGACTGCAAACATTGCCAATGGTGTTCTTGTTGGTTTTAATAATATTGTTCGTGGCACAGATTACACTCGTCAAAATTGCACAATCACTGTTGTTGGTTCTGGTACTGGTGCTAATGTTCGACCAATCATTTCAGCATATGGTGGACATGCATTCAATCCAGCAAGAGAATTGGGCGCAAATACTGTGATGATTGCCATCAAAGTTGGTAGCGGAGATGCTACTGAAGGTGGTAAAATTACTATAAATAATGACTTCAGACAGGTATCTTTGCTTGTTGGACCTCATAAATATGGACAGAATACTGAGATTAGTTCCGCAAACGCAAACTCTGCCGTTTCATTAACAACAGATATTGTGATTACATCAGGTTCAAATTTCACAATTGATGAGTTAGTATATCAAGGAACTGATGCGGCAAACAGCACCTTCAGTGGATATGTTGTTGATAACTCAGCAAGTTTAGTTAAGATAAATGAAGTTAGAGGAACGATTCAAGTCGGTTCAAATTTAAAAGGAAATACTTCTACTGTGGCAAGAACTGTTGTTAATGTAACGCAACCAGAACTTGAGCCGATGACAGGAGATTTGATTTATGTTGAAAACAGAACACCCGTATCTCGTGCAAGCAATCAAGCAGAAAACATTAAATTCGTTGTTAAATTCTAGGTAAAACATGGCTATTGATATTTCACAAAACCCTTATTATGATGATTTCGATGAAACGAAAGATTTCTACAAACTTTTGTTCCGTCCTGGCTATGCCGTTCAGGCTCGTGAATTAACACAATTACAAACAGCCCTTCAAAAACAAGTTGACCGTTTTGGTCAGCATGTGTTTAAAAATGGTTCTCTTGTTGTTGGTGGTCAAACCACGCTTGAAGTTGAGCGTGTTGGTTTTATTAGAGTTAATAATACTTTTAATAGCAATGCCATTGATGTGGCAAATTTTGATGGTAAATGGATTCAAGATTCTACTGGTCGTGGAACTCGTGCATATGTTATTGCCGTTGATTCTGGTGAAGATGGTAATCAACCAACTCTTGTTGTAAAATACACATCTGGTGATGTTTTCATTGCCAATGAAAATCTTGAGACTGAAGATGAGACTTGGTTCGCAACAGTTTTTGGTGTGGACCCAACAGGTTCTGCATCTGTTTGCAGTATCAATGATGGTGTCTTCTTTGTCAATGGTTATTTTGCAAGAGTTGGTTCACAGTCAATCATTCTTGAAAGATACAATGCACTACCTTCATACAAGGTAGGTCTTCAAATCACTGAAGAAATTATCAATGAAAGTAACGACACTTCATTGCTTGACCCCGCACAAGATGCATCTAACTATCAAGCGCCAGGTTCTACTCGTTTTAAAATTACACTCACTTTAGCTAAAAGGTCTTTGACAAGTACCGATGATACAAGTTTCATCGAATTGCTTCGTGTTAAAGATGGTGAGTTGACAAAATCAATTCAGTATCCAACATATGCTGAGATTGAAAAAACTCTTGCTCGTAGAACACATGATGAGTCTGGTAACTACTCAGTTCGCCCATTCCAAATTTCATTGAATGACAATGACACATATGCCAATGCATATAACATTTCTCTTGAATCTGGCAAAGCATACATTCTTGGTTATGAGTTTGAGACAAAAGGACCTACAGTTCTTGTTTCTGAAAAGGCTCGTGAAGTTGCCAATGTAACAAATTATGGTGTTACACTCAGTTATCAAAACTATGTTGATGTTTCAAATATTTCTGGACCAATTCCATTAGAAACATTTGAGCCATTAACCATTCATTGCTCAGATACCGCAAATCTGAATACCACAAACACCACTACTTTAGGTGCTACAAACATAGGTACAATTAGATTTCGTGCATTAGATTATCAAGCTGGTGCAAACACTGTAAGCATTAAATCCGGTGTATTTCGTGGATATGTTTTTGATGCGAATGTTTCTTTCAGAAGTTCTAATGCACAATCAGGTTCGGCAAATACAATCGTACTTGATTCAAATGCCGCAGTTCAAAATAATGCATACGATGGTGTAAAACTTCGTATCGTAAAAGACATTGGTGCTAATGTAGGTGAAATTGTTACAATCACAAATTATCGTGGCGACACAAAAGTAGCAACAGTTTCTCCAAACTTTGTATTTGGTCTTCCAAATCCAGCGACACAATTCTCGCTTGACTATGAATTCAAAGATGCAGAATCATTCATCATTAATTCTGGTGCAACAGTTACTACAAGAATGGATGTCAATTCTGCAAATAAGAACAATGTTCTTGTTGATGCATATCGTGGTGCATTCATTTCAGAAACCAACTTTAATCAATTAATATTTCAATTTCCACAAGCGGCAATTGCTGACGCTACAGCGTCTGGTGCAACACCAATCACAAACAGTGAATATTATGGTCGTAAAGTTTATGCTGGTACTTTTGGTTCAACTGGTATTTTATCATTCACAACTGCCGCAGGTATTCGTTCAGCAGTTACAGGAAGCCCACTAGCAACTTCTGATGCTATTGATAACTTATTCATCAGTTTGACAAGTGCTGGAACATCTTATGCTAATGGCACAATTATTAATTTGGCAAACAGCGCAAACTCTGTTGTTGTAACAACTGCTGGTAATACATCAACTTATACGATTACTGTTGGTGGTGCAAATAACGCTACCGCTAGAGTTTACACAAAAGTTCGTTTACCATATTCTCACTCATTAGGAAGTCTTCGTAAATCAAAACAAAGATTATTGGCAAACACTTCATTGTATGATACAGCAAGTTCTTCAACTACACCAGTCGCAGGCATTACTGTAACAGCATCACAAAATTCTGGTGCTAATGGTGCTCAACTTGCTTTCGCAAATACGGCTACAACTGCACTAAGAACACCAAACAGTCCACAAACTCTTTATGTTGCTGATGGTATTTCATTAGCGGCTGTTAAAGACTTTGGTTCAAATGTTGCATCACAAGCTAACTTGTCATTTGCAACAGATTTAACATCTAACTACAATTTTGATTCTGGTCAAAGAGACAATGCTTATGACCATGCAACAATCACATTAAAATCAAATAAGACTGGACCTACAGGTAATGCTGTTGTCTATTTGAACTACTATGGACATACAGGTTCTGGTTATTTGACAGTCGATTCATACATCGATGCTGGTCTGACATATGCACAAGTTCCAATGTATACTTCTCCTCAAACAGGATTGAGTTATGCATTGACTGATACGATTGACTTCAGACCACGCCGTAAGAATGGTGATACTGTTGGACAATTTGATGAAATTATTCTTGGTCAGTCTGGTACAGATTTAGAAACAGATTTCTCATATTACTTGCCACGAATCGATAAAGTGATTGCCACAAAAGATAGAACATTTGAAGTTCTTCGTGGTACCCCTTCATTGACACCAACAGCGCCAGCAGATAAAGAAAATGCAATGACATTGTATACAATTACATTGCCTGCATACACTTCTAATATTAAAAATGTTCGTGTTAAGTTTATTGACAATCGCCGTTATACAATGCGTGACATTGGTTTGCTTGAAAAGAGAATCAGTAATCTTGAATACTATACTTCTTTAAACTTGCTTGAGAAAGCGGCTAAAGAAACACAAATTACAGATGATGAAACTGGATTGGCTCGTTTCAAGAATGGTATTCTTGTTGACCCATTCACTGGTCACAATATTGGTGATGTTTTGAATGTTGATTACAAAGCATCTATTGATTCTCAACAACAAGAACTGCGCCCACCATTTGCAATTGATAATACTCAATTAGATATTTACGAAACAAACAGTAGCAACTACAAACGAAATGGTTTGTTGGTATCAATCAATTATTCTGAAACAACATTAATTGACCAACCATTCTCATCAAAAGCAGTTAATGTAAACCCATTCAATGCTGTATCGTTTATTGGTTCAGTCTCGCTTGACCCATCATCTGATAATTGGGTTGACACCGACCAGAAGCCTGATGTTCTTGTTAACCTTGAAGGTGACAATGATGCTTGGGCTGCCTTGGCTCAAACTGTTGAAAAATCTGCGCCCGAGACTTTTGGTTCTCATTGGAATTCATGGCAGACTCTTTCAACATCTATTACCAATCAAAGAGATGAGACAGTAGTTCCGGCAGACAGAGGTTGGTTAGGACCTTTAGGTCACTATGTTCCTGTGTATGAAGATATCGTAAAAAGAACTGTTGCTGATGTAACATCAAAGCAATCAAGAACTGGTATCAATACACAATTCTCGACAGATACAATCACTAAGAATATTGGTAATCGTGTTATTGATGTTTCTATCATTCCATACATTCGTGCCCGTGGTCTTGTCTTTGTTGGTAAAGGTTTCAAACCTAATACATCACTATATGGATTCTTTGATGGTGAAGCGGTTCAATCTTATCTAAACAAAACAAACAAGATTGTTGTTTCTAGCAATACTGCCGCATACATTGACACATATCAAAATGGTGAAGCAGTAAGAATTTACGAACCTGCAACAAGCAAAAATTTAGCATCTGCTATTGTCGTATTGAACCGCAATGAAGCTACTGTCACAAATGTAAGCGTAGTTAACCTTTCAACAGGCGATGATGCAAATGTTGGTAATGTTCGTGTCGTTACAAGCAATGCTACTTTCTTGATTGGTGCAACATCTGGTGCTAATACTCGCATCTCTGGATTTGTTCACTATTCTGGTCAAGCGAATGCCGCAACATCAAGCACAATTAGTTTAGACTTCCATGTATTAAATAGCAATACAACATCCAACACTTCTATAGCAAATACAAACTATGTTGGTAAGTCAATCTATGTGACTTCAGGAACAGGCCTTGGACAAGAGAGAACAATCTCTTCATATAATGTAACTACAAGAGTAGCGACAGTTTCTTCAAATTGGACAACAACACCTGACGCTACTTCAACATATTCTATCGGCACAATTGATTCTGATAGAAGAGGTGAAGTTTCTGGTGTGTTCATTATTCCAAGTAATACTGATACCAGATTCAGAACTGGTGAAAGAGTGTTCAGACTTACCGACACAACATCAGGTGCATTAGCTTCTTCATCAACAAATGGTGATGCCACTTATTATGCACAAGGTCTATTGCAGACAACAGAATCTACAATCGTATCAACTCGTGTTCCAGTAATTAAGAGAACAGATTTACAAGATGATAGAACAATTGTAACTGGAAATGCGGTTCTTCGTGAACAAGTTGTTGGTCGTAAACAAGTTGGCTATTGGGATCCATTAGCACAAACATTCTTTGTTGACCAACGCCAATATGCAAACGGTGTTCAAATTACATCTGTCCGTCTATTGTTCAAAACAAAAGACCCTGATATTCCTGTGCATGTTCAAATTCGCCCAGTGGTGAATGGTTATCCACACTCTTCACAAATTCTGCCGTATGCAGATATCACTGTCAATCCAGATACTATCAAAGAAGTTTCTGAAGAGACAATGAGAGCAAGATATTCTGACCCTGCATTGACACAACCTTTAGATGATTCAGCATTGTATACCACAGTGACATTTGATGGACCTGTGACACTACAGCCTGGTACCGAATATGCAATTGTGTTGATTGCCAACTCTATCAAGTATCAAGTGTATGTGTCTGAAGTTGGACAAAAACTCGTTGGTACAGATAGAATTATTTCTACTCAACCATATCTTGGTTCGTTCTTCAAATCACAAAACTCATCTACTTGGACAGCAATTCAAGAAGAAGATTTGATGTTCCGTTTAATGAGAGCAGAATATGATCCTGTTACTGCGAATGTTGAATTCCGTTTAGATTCAACAGACTTACCAACATCAAATGTTTCAGTTGATTCGTTCTACATCACTTCACAGAATTTGATTCTACCGAATACAACAATCAATACACAATATGCAACAACATTAAGTTCAACTGGTGAGCGTCAGAATATGCGTTCATTCAACATTGAAGAGAATGTGTTCTTTGATGATACATTAGGTCGCCGTGTTATAACAACAGACCCCAACTCATTCAAAGTTAGATTGTTGTTGTCTTCTGACAATACACAAATTTCTCCACTTGTTGATGTTGAAAGATTAAGTGTTCTTGCAATCGAAAACTTTGTTGATGATTTGTCACTGGCTAATACAGATATCATCTTAACAAATCCTGGTTTTGGATATACAACAAACAGCAATGTTTCAATTTCAATTACTGGTGGCGGTGGTGCTGGTGCTAATGCATTTGCAACATTCTCTGCTGGCAAAGTTTCTGGTATTGTTGTTGATGCTGGTGGTTCTGGTTACACAAGTACACCGACAGTTACAATCACTGGTGGCAATCCATCAGCAACTCCAGCAACCGCAGTTTCAAGTGGTGAAGACCAAGCATCTGGTGGTCCAGCAAGAGCAAGATATATAACTCGTAAAGTAACATTAGCTGATGGTTTAGATGCTGGCGACTTCCGTCTGTCATTTACTGCATACAAACCAGCAAGTGCAAACATTCATGTTTACTATAAGATTCTTTCTGCTGATGATCCTGATGTATTTGATTCAAAGAATTATAAATTGATGACATTGATTTCAGGTACTAACTCGAAGTCTATCACAGCATCCGATTTGAAAGAATTCACATATGCGCCAGGAACAGCAGGAACACCTGATAACAAAGTGGGTTATGGTAATGGTTTCACATCATTCAAGTATTTTGCCATTAAGATTGTTATGACTTCAACCGACACTACTTCTACAAAAGTACCAAGAATTAAAGACTTGCGTGTCATTGCTATACCATCATTATCGTGACAACTTTCGTAAAAATAGAAAATACTGAATATGTTAGAGACATGTCTACACAAGCTGTTCTAAATACAGATAGAGACGGTCTCCAACAATTTCAGAATACTCGCAAAAGACTTTTGGCTCAAAAAAATGAACAACAGGACACTAGAACTCGTTTGCAAAAACTAGAAGAAGATATGCAAGAGATTAAACAATTATTGCAAGTTATTGCTATGAGAGGCACAAATGGCAATTAGTTATATTACAAATGCTAATACATTTGCTCAATGGCTTGCGGCTACTCAGAGCCTGATTACTGCGGCCAATAACTTAACAGACGGTCCAACATTCACTGCATGTACAGAACTTCGCCTGACAAAGACTGGTGTTTCTTTAAATGTCACAAACCATGTTACCATTGGTGGTAATCTAACAGTTAATACAGCCGCAACAATTGCGACTGCTAATATCTCAATTCTGAATGTCACTGGTTCAGCAAATGCTTTGTATGTGGCTAATAGTGCAATAATCACAAAGAATGTCTTTGTAAACGATTCTGCAACAATCGCTAACGACCTGAATGTTAGAAGAACAATATATACGACAGGTTCTGGCGAAACAATGAATGTGTCGAACACTGCTACATTCAAAGGTAATGTTCTTCTGACTGGTTCAGGTACAACTTTGAATGTTTCGAGTGATGTTGTCATTGGTGGTAACTTAACTGTATCTGGTAACATCACATTAGATGCAATCGGTTTTGATGACTTGATTGTGTCTGGTTCAGGTAGTTTTGCAAATACGCTAACTGTCACTGGCAATACCACAATGAGTAATGCAACTGTCGCAAACACACTAACTGCAAATATTGCAAACATCACAAGTTTTGTGGGAACAGCAAACGATGCTATCTATTCTGCAATAAGTACTGTAGATGGTAGTTCAATTGCCTTAGCAATTGCATTGGGATGATATAAATAGAATATCTAGGAAAATAAATGGCAAATACTTTTAAATCAAATGTAGCGGCAAATATTGTAACAAGTGGTAACACTGTATACACTTGCCCTTCTGCTACAGCAACAACTCTGATTGGTCTTTCAATTGCAAACAAGTCTGCTGGAACAGTCACTGCTAATGCATACTTAACTCGTTCATCAGTAGACTATACGATTATTGCAAATGCACCAATTATGAGTGGCTCTGCACTTATTGCTGTTGGTGGTGAACAGAAAATCGTTTTGCAAGCCGCCGATGTTTTAAAAATCACAACCAGCGCCAATGGCTCTGTCGATGTGATAGCAAGTTTGTTAGAAATCTCATAAGGATATAAACTATGTCTTTAACTCGTGTCCAAGGTGGATTATTTGGTACTGGTGGCGGTGCCAATACTGCCATGCAACTTGGAGTCGCTATCGTTGAAAGTGCAAACACAGTGTACAACAATTATACATTGACAACAGGAAGCAATGGTTACTCTGTTGGTCCAGTTACGATTCTAACTGGTAAATCAGTTACAGTACCGACAGGTCAGAAATGGGTGGTTCTATAAAATGGCATTGATTAATACAACAACCACAGGTGTTTTAGGTACTACAGTTTTTGGTGATGGAACTGGTGACCTCACAATTCAACAAAATGGTGTTTTGGTTAATAAAATAACATCAACTGGATTGACAATTCATCGTCCAGGTACTGTGTTGCAGACCGTTGCGAATACTACTATAACAAGTTCAACATCAGCAAATGCTGTAGTATTAACTCTGAGTATAACTCCATCAAGTGCATCATCAAGAATACTTCTTTTAGGTGCGTTGGAAGGCGAAAGAGTTCTCGGTTCTGCCGGTAATTATATTTTTGGCCAATTGAGAAAAAATACAACCAACTTACGAAGTTTTATAAATGCTGCCGGTTATCAACAAACTACCGGTGCTAGAAATTTCAATACACTCATGTTTATTGATTCTCCTGCAACAACATCGGCTATAACATATGACATATGGATTGACCATACAACTAGTGGTACATCATCCGGTATAACTTGGAATTGGTATAATGGATCAATTTATGCATTGGAGATTGCATCGTGAAATCACAAATTAGAG
>Ga0114970_10003705_pt1 | contig 11163 bp, 15 predicted proteins | sample M_140205_XF_Meta_FD_87030 | JGI IMG/M metagenome (GOLD analysis project Ga0114970, IMG submission 87030) | Freshwater microbial communities from Lake Montjoie, Canada to study carbon cycling - M_140205_XF_MetaG | ecosystem: Environmental > Aquatic > Freshwater > Lake | place: Lake Montjoie... | reverse complement strand
TCTACATTTGAGTAAATATTTTTAAAATATTTCAATTTTGTATAATTGTCATGTAAACGGTCCCATTCAATTGATTCATTTACATCCAATGAATTAATTTTTGAAATAAGATCATCAATATCGTCGTTTTTAGAATCAGTTGTTAACTTTTCAAATTTGCTGATGATGTCATCCATTTTTTATAATAATTAATTAATTTAATTTAATACAGATTATTCAAATCTGTATGCGAGTTGATTTGTGTTTATTGAGTGCTTCCTTAAAAATGAAATACACCTTTTTATTCTTGAGTTTAAAATATTTTTGTAAAAAAATAAATAATTAATTGTATTTTTTTCTATGAAAAGTTTTAGAATTAAATTTTGAAAGTAAATGTCTTTTCCGGAAATCATTTTTATGGATTCATTAATTGTTTTTACTTGTTCAGAAAGTATTATACTGTTAATTGAATGTATCTTTTTTATGAAATTTGGAATTAAATCGAATTTTAAATTTGGATAAATAATAGTATTTATACCCATTGTCTTATCAGAAGGATCTGAAAATGCAAAATTAATAATACAATCTCGGAGGTCTTCAAGTATTTTGGAAATACCAATTCCATTAAATGATTCACATATAAGATATCTTTCAGAATTACAATTTCTACTTGTATATGGTTTTATAATCTTTACAGATTTGTATAGACTACATAAGATCAGATAGAAAACAATACTATTATGTGTAAACATATCAAAAAATTTTATTATAAATGTTCCTCCATATTTTTGAGTACTTAGTGCAAGATATATTTCGCATAATAATAATTTACTCGATATAACTTCTTGGCCATTGAATATTTTAACATCAAATCCTCCATCTGCAGTAATAAGGTCTAGTTTATTTGGAAATTTTAATAATGCCGTGTTTATTGTTTTATCAATAACTGATATATCGAGAATATCTCCATACATTAGATTAGATTCTTCAAGATATCTATCATATTTAATATCATTGTTTTTACTTATACTAATATAATTTGTTCTTAGGTGTTTCTTTCTACGAATATCACATACACATTCAATAAATCCCCCAGGTGCTTCACATATAAAGAAACAATCTATTTTTTCCAAATCTGTAATTTCATTGTAATAAATCATTTCATATAATTTAAAATATGCCCTTGATGTAACTTGTTTTTTACATATTATTTTGATCAATTCATATTCATGAAGATATTTAGCAGCAGCTCTTCTCAATCTTTCTGTGTTCTTGTCAAGTGTATCTATTTTACACTTTGTAGAATCAAGTTGTTGAAAATCTCCGAGAATACTATTTTTAAATTGTGATATGTCAGAATATTCTACATATTTGTAATTTAGTATTTGTGATGTAAATATTTCCGGCTTGATTTCATTCTTTTTAAAAATCGTTATCTCCATATCGGTTATTTAGCCCAAATTTTTATATTGATATTTAATAAATGGGGAATGTTGTATCTTCTGAACCACAACAGAATATCAAATTTGGATCAATTTATGATCCTGAAAATAGTAGGCCTGGATATTACAAACATGGAAATACTATAAGATACCATACAAGTGAAATTCCACTTATTCCAGGTGAAAGATTAGATTCTTTTAAAAAGTTAAATTATGGATACGCAGTTACAAACAAGAGAGCTTTTTATCAAGGTGAAGAACTTCTTGGAGTAAACCCTTCTCATTTTGGAATAATCAATAGATCAGAATTACCAAAATTAAATAGACCAGATCTTACTAAATTAGATTCTGTTGTTGGTGTTGAATCATTTGGAAATAAATTTAGAAAAATATACTACAAGGGAAGGTTAATATGACTATTAACTTTTAACTTTTAACAGTGTAAAATAGAATATAACTTTGGCTTTTGTTTATGGAGTCTCTCTCGATTACAATGTCGTCATCCATATAATACCATTTATTATTTACATTTACAAATGAATTATAATGACCATCTGATAAATTCCCAAAATGATTAACAATACCTGTTAATTTATATTCAATAATCTTTGATGTACTTGATTCTCTTATCTTTAAAGAATCCTTTGGAAATTCTATGTTATCAGATATCTTTTTATTTTTTGAATATCTTTTAAATACAATAATCAAAGTCTTGGGTAGAATATGGAGACGTATCTTTTTTTCAGATATACAATTACAATTACAATGATCACAAAAATATAAATTTTCAGGGTCATCGTGAATTTCTTTTGAAAGGTAACTTTCAAATAATTCATATAAGTTACTTTTATTCACAGTTAAGTTTATGGAGCTGAAATCTTCAAAAACTTCTTTCGAATTATTACATACAGTGCATTTTATACTAAGTTTCGTCTTTCCATAAAAATCTTCATTAAACGATTTATTGTCTTCCGATAAAAGATCTATAAAACAAGTCAAAAATTCATGAGCATCGTGTTGAATAAATCTTTCAAAGAAAGTATACTTTGATAAAAAATATTCATTAAAAGACTTAATACTAATAATTTTGTCTTCAGATTCTATTATTTTTCTTAATTCTGTATTTTGAACTTTTTCTTTAAATGTATCTGAGTATATAAAGTTTTGTAAGACAGAATTTATATAACATGTATTTCCAAGATTATAAAGCCCTTTGGGAGTCATTTAACTTAAACCCATTTAAACTTTTAAATGATTTTAAATTAAAACAATGAAGATCTATACAAAAACAGGTGATCGTGGAACAAGTTCGCTATACAATGGATCAAGAAAAGATAAAAATAACATTATATTTAAGTTTTTAGGAGACTTTGATGAACTAAACTCTAATCTTGGAATGGTAAAGGCTCTCCATATAGAAGAAATGGATAAACAAGAAATAAAGTTGTATTGTCCACCAGGAGCACAATGTTACAGACACGCAATTGGAGTGGATTCTGGAAAATACTATGAATGGTTTGCTCTAAAGGAATACATATATTCAATTCAAAACAATATTATGGATATTTCTGCATTTATTGCAACTCCTCCATATGATTCCTCTAATAAAATTAAAAATATGGAAACTCATTTACTTAACTGGCATGAAAAGGTCGGTTTTGATGATTCGATAATTTTAACAATTGAATCCGATATTGATCGTCTCGATTCCATTCTTCCAAAATTAACAAAGTTTGTTGTACCATCTGGAAATAAATTGTTATCTCAAATTCATATATGCCGTGCAATAACTCGTAGATGTGAAAGAACATTCATTGATTTATATGGAACTGAATATTCAGAATATCTTGGTGTATATGACCTGATTGATTCTAATGTAAATATCGTCAGAATTTATCTTAATAGACTTTCTGATTATTTATTTATGCTTAGTAGATTTGTAGGAATGACTCTAGACATTCAGGAAGATCTTTACTTAAAGAATAAAAATAAATAAAGGGTAAACATGTGCGGTATCTTTACCTATCTTGGTAAAACAATTTCTATTGAAGATCTTAAGTATGGATTCGATAAACTTAAACCACGAGGACCAGATCACAGTATTATCAAAAATATTACACATAACATAGTATTTGGGTTCCATAGACTTAGCATCAATGATATTTCCGATAATGGAAACCAACCCCTTGTACTTGATGATCTTAGTATTATCTGCAATGGCGAAATTTACAATCATTCTTATTTAAAAACTAAATTTGGGTTTGTAACACAATCTGGAAGCGATTGTGAGATTATTTTACATCTTTATCGTCATTTTGATGGAAACATTGACAGTTTTATTAATCTTTTAGATGGAGTATTTGCATTTGTATTATACGACTCCTCCAAAGACAAGATTATTGTTGCAAGAGACCCATTTGGAGTCCGTCCACTATTCTATGGAGTTGATTATCACGGAGAATTCTTTTTTAGTAGTGAACTAAAGGGAATTTGTGAAATTTGTAATGGACCAATTGTACAATTCCCACCAGGAGCGTATTGCACACTTAATTGGGATACATTAAGAGAAATGTATGTAGCCGGAGAAATTGTAAAATGGTTTGACAACACATTCAAAATTGACTACACTATTGATTCAGAAGAGTCTTTTTTACCGAATATTCGTGATCTGTTTTATGAAGCCGTTAATAAACGATTAATGTCGGATCGACCTATTTGTTGTTTACTATCGGGTGGTCTTGATAGTAGTTTAGTTGCTGCAATTGTAGCAAAACAGTTTCCAAGAGGACATCTCCATACATTTAGTATTGGTATGGAGAACAGCCCAGATCTTTATTATGCAAAAATCGTGTCTGAGTTTATTGGGTCTACACATCATGAAATCATCATGACAGAAGCTCAATTTCTTGAAGCAATTCCTGAAACAATCAAAGTTACAGAAAGTTATGATACGACAACAATTAGAGCATCTGTTGGAAATTATCTGATAAGTAAATACATAGCCGAACATACTGATTTTAAAGTTGTGTACAATGGAGATGGCTCAGATGAATTTGGTTCGTATCTGTATTTTTCTAAGTGTCCATCAGAACAAGAATTTCATGATGAATCTGTAAAGTTACTTAATGAAATTAATTTTTTCGATGTACTTAGAAGTGATCGTAGCATTAGTAGCAATGGACTTGAAGCAAGAGTTCCATTTTTAGACAAGGCATTTGCTTCATATTATGCTAGTATTCCACCAAAATTTAAAATGCATACTTATGGAAAAATTGAAAAATATATTCTTCGTAAAGCATTTGAACAAGAAAATCTTTTACCTGGAGTTGTACTTTGGAGATCGAAAATGGCATTTAGTGACGGAGTTAGTCAAAAAAGTAAGTCGTGGCACGTGATTGTTTCTGAATACATTGACACTCTTATTACCGATGAAGAATTTGAAATCAATAAAAAAAATTATACTCACTGTCAACCACAACTAAAAGAATCTTATTTTTATAGACTCGTCTTTGAGAATTATTTTGGACCCAATAGTTTTATTGTAATTCCACATTTCTGGTTACCAAAATGGTGCGGAGATATTATCGACCCATCTGCAAGAACGTTGTCATTTGTAAATGATTAATTTTTTTACAAAAAAATAAAATACTTTACGTATTTTGGTTAAAATACTTTAAAATATTTGAGTAAATTACTTTACGCATTTTAAATGAGCTCTATCAGGAGGCATTGTCTGAACAAGATAAAAGAAGTATTTAGCGAATACGAATATGAACATTCTTCAGAAGAAGTAGATCACTATCCGGAATTGATAGAAAAAGGAATATATAATTACACTATACAACAATGTAAAGTAAGACAAATTGAAAGATCATGGGGAAATGTACAGTTTAAGTATTTATATAAACAATACTATAATCGGGTTATGGGAAATATAAGCTACAATAAAAATGCAGAATACGTAATGAACAAAATAATATCGGGAATATTTGAACCAGACAAAATAGTTAGTATGCAATCTACTCATTTGTATCCAGAGATATGGGAAGAAATTATTATTAAAAATAAAAAGAAGATGGACTTTCTATCCAAAAAGGAAGTAACTATGTCAAGTATATTTACATGTGGAAAGTGTAAACAGAAGAATTGTACATATTTCCAAATGCAAACAAGATCGGCAGATGAACCGATGACAACATTTGTAACATGTTTGAACTGCGATAAACGATGGAAATGTTAAAATTACTTAAAAAAATACTTGTTAAAAATATAAATGGAATCAAATAAAACTCGTCTTCACAAGAAAATCAATAACAAAAAAAATAAGAGAACTGGAAAGGATTCTTCTGATGGTAAATTTGATGAAAATTCAATATTTACGATGCTTAATCAAGTAAATAAGATGCTAAGTGGTAATCCCAAGATGGTAAAAAATGTAAGCAAGTGTGTAAATAATATTTTTGAAAACAAGTCTCTTATGGAATCACTTGTATCTGAAATTGAAAACAACATTAAAATTGAACCAGATGATCCTGAAGGTTCCGAAGAAACCGAAGGTTCTGAAGAACAAGAATCCGTTCAAGAGTCAGATGCTTTGGTTAATAATTCTGAAAGCGTGGATCGAACAGCATCTGAATAATTGTCTGTACAATAATCAATAAGATTATTTGATATATATGATTTTCTTGAAATAGTTCGTGTATGTCCCAATAATTCAGCTGAGTCGTCGATACTTTTGAGTATCGTCTTTTTAACTGGAGCGAGCCCAGATTTACAATTCTTTAAAAATGCTTTTATAAAAAGTATATTTGCAGAATATGTCCTAAAGTCTTTACATGTATAATCCTTTCCCATATTATCTTTAAGATATTCATTTAGTTCTTCGGAACTAATTATTTTAAAGTTGTCGTAATAAAATAATGGTTTGTTTTTATTTGAAGTTACTAATTTATTAATAATGGTGTTATACACATTTGGAATTTCTATATCGTGTTTAATTTTACTTTTTCCAACAAATGAAAAATAATAATTACCATTACTTTTGATTAGGTGTTTTTGCCGAAGTGTTGTAAGACCATATGTTTTATTTTGATCAGCGTAAATTTCATTTCCGACTCTTATGTGTGTATCAATAAGCAGATTAAACAATAAATGTATTATATTTGATCTTGTTAATGTATTGTCCATTTTGATTTTTCTTTTAAAAGAATTTAAATCCTTTATAAAGCACTTCATTCTATTAAACTTATTGTATTTTGAATTATTTACCCAGTCTTCTGATAAAATATATTGTTTTTTTCCAGCAGAGTCTATTCCATAAACCTGAATATGACATTTTTTACTAGATGCGTACCATACATTTTTCCATGCTGGAGGAACTCTAAATTTTGTTAGTCTATTCAAATTGAGTAAATCAGTTACTTCTTTTTTATTTTTATTGTAATAAAATTTATTACCTTTCTTAAATATACCTGGATCAGATAAATATTTTTTATGATCCATTTATATGTCTATAATATTTAAACAATATTATTTAAACATTGTGTAATATAATGTCTAAGATAACAATTGTTTTACAAATCACAACAATCACCGAAAAGCATTAAATTTTAATTATTTCTTTTTAAATGGGTAAAAACAACAATTACACCCAGACTCTTCGTGTCCCAATTTATTCCACTCATCGATACTATATTGATTTCCCATACTTAGATTACATGATGCACAGATTGGTCTTAAATTTTGTAGAACTGTAGGACCTCCTTTGCTTTCTGGAATATTGTGCCCAACGTGAAAATTAAAAACATCAATTTTATTTTTACACCATCTAACATAACATTTATGTTCAAATGTCCTCCCGAAATGAGTGATCCATACTTGGTTTCTAAGAGCTCTTGGAATTGCCAACTTATTCATTGTAATTATTTAATATAGACTTCCTAAGTTTATATAATATTTGATTTTTATTATTCGTTATTTCTTTAATTGTAAATAGTTTGAGTGATGTTTTTTCCATAAATTGTGGTTCTGTCATCAGAGATAAGTTATGAAAGAATTTACGTTCAATATTCTCAAATAGTTCTGGTGGAAATTCAATAAACCATATATAAATTATCCTTGAATCATTGTTATCTATTATTAACTTACATTCACCGGAAATAATTGTATTCTTTATAGTACTTAATTGGTCCTCGAATAATTTTGCAGTTTCTTCATTAAATTCTCTTATTGCTGTATTTATAATATGTAAATCAGATTGTTCATATTTACCAATAAAACCACACCATTTTTTATTATATTTTTCACGACCAAGAAGAAAATGTATTTTATTATTTATTATTCCATATGGAACAATTCCACCTGCCCATATATTATTCATAAATTAACAATCATCATTCTCTTAAACCAATTGATTAAAATTATTTTTTTGTCCCGAAGGACTACTATTACTTTGTTACATTTAATTTAGGCTAACTTTATTTTTAAATCCTTGGAGTCCATAGGTTCAACTATATTAATTAGATCGTAGATTTTACAAACAAGGAAATCGTGTATGTAATTAGAATCCCATTTTAGAGTTTCTTTGGTAACCAATAGCTCAATTTCAATTTCAAATTTATTTTTTGTTATCCCATTTATAGTTTCAGATACTTCGGATAGATCGTATTTAAAATTTTCTGAGGTAAATGTCTTCCTCTTTTTCAATCGAATAACGGCGTCCTTCTTATCGAATGATTGAATGTAAGAATTTAGACTAAATTCTTGATTTACTGAAAATCTAATATCAAATGGGCTATTTTTCAATTGAATTGTATTTTTGAATACATTTTCTTTCATGATCAAAGAAACTTCATTGTTCTTTTTTACAATAAGCCTTTTATCAGATTGTAAGTATTCCTTTGTTTCTAATTTTGATACAGAAACCCACTTTTCAGCTTCTAAATTAACCAAAATCTGCTGAAAATATTTAGAATCTATTCCTGTATCAAATTTATTTGTAAGCGTTCCAAGCCTGATCTCGATCTCGACAAAGGGGAGAAGTAGGTAAGAATCCATGATCAATAATAATAAATTACTGATTAAATTTTTTTGAGTAATTAATTTTTTTGTAAAATAATTAAACAAATTTATTAAAACCACCCACTTTATTTTTCTGTAGACTATCAATCATAAAAATAGTTAATCCTAATAAAACAACAGCAATTGCTATATATAACAGAGTATTATCATGATGATCACGATGTGGCCCTTTAGAGTCTTTTCCAAAATTTGATTTACTCTCGGGTTCAGTTACTTTAGGTTCATGGATTCCAAGTTTGTGAAGTAATCGTTTCTTAAAATCATAATCACCTTCTTTAAGGATGTAATCAACCATTATATCTAAAACCTTATCTTTAAGACTTGGAGTAAGTTTTGACCAATTCATTTCAAGGTCTTTCATAAATGAAGCACAATTACTTACATTTATATTTTCAAGTCCATATTTTGGAGTTATATAAGTATTAAAATAAAATGCAAGATCTGTTTTAGTATCAACAGATTCTCTGCTTCTAGTTGATTTAACATCTAAAGCATAATCGCAATCGTTATCTAAATCGACATATCCAACTGGAGAAATATAGCCAGTCATTTAATTATATTAGGTATTTTTATTTTTATTTAATATTTTTTTAATAAGATATTTCCATAATAAATAAAGTATAAACATTATTATAATCCATATAACAAGATCCTTTACAAATAATTTCCATTTTATTTTCTTTGCTTTAGTGTCATAAACAGTATAATTACTTGCATCTAAAATATTTGTCATATTTTCTTTTTTATCAACCTCTGGACCAGGTGGTTGTTCTATAGGATCTAATTTATGATTCGGAAGGACGTTCTCTGATAACGGGTCTAAAATATTTGTTTTAAATGATCCTAACAGAGTCGCCGTGAATATTCCACTTAATGCGCCAACAGATAGAACACCTTCTTCTATTAAAAAGGTTAACATTTACTCATAACAGAGATATTTATTTCGTTTAATATCAAAAAATTATTTAATTAACAATAATAAATGGCTTCAGGTGAAAAAACAGAATTTGTTTTATTTTTTATGAATTCTTGCAATTACTGTAAAAAGATGTTACCATCTCTTAAACAAAAACCAGAATTATTAAAAAAATTTAATCTAGTAGATATATCTCAAGTTCCACAGTTACCAGATGAAGTTGATGAAGTTCCATGTATATATGATGGGCAACAAATTTATAAAGGAGCTGCTGCGTTTAAGTGGCTTAATGAAAAACTTCAAGATTTTCTTTCTCCTGCAAATGACGGACTTGCATATTCATTCGTAGATGGATCAGAAGAACAGGTATTCGGTAATTATTCTCTACTTGAGCAAGCAAATGGTTCATTTGGTATGGGAGAAGTAAAAGATGATCCTACTCGAATGATGAAAATGAATGACAATACAAATAAAAATTCTAGCCTTGAGATGTTAATGGCATCTAGAGAACGTGATCTAAAATAAATTTAATTAAATTTAATTAAATTTAAAGACTTAATCGTTATATTTTAAATATGGAAGGTATCATTGAGCACATTAATGGTACCAGTCCCTCTGAAGTAAATGAATTGGAACAAGGTATTCAAATTCCAGTTTATAAAAAATGTTATACATGTACACCAAGAGGATCATTAAAAGATCATATAATTAGTCAAACTGATAATTTTGTATTTAACCACGATCTATTTAGAAGACCTCTGATAATTATAACATCTAAAAAACACTATCATACTATTTATGAAATGCCAGATCCTATTAAATTAAAACTATTTGAGGATATTAATTTATTTGTAGAATTTTGGAACTTAAAGAAAAACTATCAATTAATGATCAACAATGGAGATTCACAAACACATCATCATTTTCATATTAAAATGAAAATTAATGCAGATGTTGCAAATCGTATGAGGAGAGATCATTTCACCCATATTAATTTAGAAAAAACATATACACCAGCAAATTTAAATAAAGTTACTTAAAAAATAAATTATATATTTAATTATTACCTTATATTAAATATCTTAAATGGATATTTTTAAAATGGCTAATCAAATAGCTAATAACATGTCTGAAGATGATAAACAGAGCATAGAAAATATGGACATGGAAAAGATGATTTCACATGTTACAAAAAATCTTTTTAAAATGATGAACAATTCTCCTGAAGAGCCTGGCCCCGTAGAGGAAACAAGTGATTCTGAACAAGAAGAACAGCTTATGCATCCAAAAACAAGAGATATTTGTTTTGACCTAAATGTTGACCTTGAAGATTTTTATACAGGAAAGAAAAAGAAACTCAATGTGAAACGAAAGGTCATTTCAGAAGGAAAGGTTGTCGAAGAAAAGAAAAAACTAGTAATTCCAATTGAAAAGGGTATGAAGGACGAACAACAAATTAAATTTGAAGAAGAAGCTGATCAAATTCCTGGATATAAACAGGGCGATATTGTAATTAATTTAATTGAAAATGAACATCCTGTATTTGAAAGAGACGGAGATAATCTTATCATCATTAAAAATTTAAACATCCATGAAATATATGATATGAGTTTTGATCTAAAACACCTAGATGGAAGAATTCTTAGAATAACAAAAGATCCATCGGATGCACTTCATCTCAATGATTCTATTAGAAAAATTCCCGGAGAAGGTATGCCAAAATACAAAACACCTGGTGAATATGGA
>Ga0114970_10003704_pt1 | contig 11164 bp, 11 predicted proteins | sample M_140205_XF_Meta_FD_87030 | JGI IMG/M metagenome (GOLD analysis project Ga0114970, IMG submission 87030) | Freshwater microbial communities from Lake Montjoie, Canada to study carbon cycling - M_140205_XF_MetaG | ecosystem: Environmental > Aquatic > Freshwater > Lake | place: Lake Montjoie... | reverse complement strand
GACCCGCTATTCATCAAACGTACGCGCATTGATTCGGTCTACGGCCTATCCGGACTGATGGATGAAGCCCTTGCCGCGTCGCCGAAGATCAGTCAGAAGCCGGTGTTGTACCTTTACGGGTACAACGACCAGATCATCCCCAAGAAGCCGACCAGGCAGGCCCTGGCGGACTTGACCAAAGTGAACGCCGCGGTGCGCCCGGCCTTTTATCAAAACGGCTTTCACATGCTGCTGCGCGACAAGGAAGCGCCGCTGGTGCTGGGCGACATCGCGGCCTTCCTGCAAAACCCGGCCGCGCCCTTGCCCTCGGGCGCAGATGTTGATGCCCTGCCGCGGCTGCAAGCCGCAAAGGAATGCCCGCCGTGTTAGGGCTGGCGTTGGGTGCGGATTGCGCGGTGGAGGGCTATGCTTTAGATTGTCACCGTAAAGTTTGAGGCCAATGCGTACCCGTAGCTCAGCTGGATAGAGCGTCGCCCTCCGAAGGCGAAGGTCGGGGGTTCGACTCCCTTCGGGTACGCCATTCCTCCGCGCTGCCGTCGTGCAGCCATCCCAGACGGAAATTTGACGCAGCTTTTTTGGAATTCCTATTCCAGGATTGAAGAGAGCTGACCGGACCGATTTTCGCGGGAAGGGAGGCGGTAAGTTTTTAATATAAAAAAATGCCAGATCTTTTAGGGGAGTTACGCCGCCGGCAATAGCCGTGCACCTTGCTACGGCGCGGCTTTGTGTTAGGTTAAGGTCGCGGAAGTCCTTGGGGTGAGGTTGCCTCAACCCATTGGACAACAAGCCTATTCGGGGTGTCGAGCGGGGGTCGCATCGACCATCGTATGATGTGGTGGGAAAGTCACAATGAGCGTGCTCTTTAAGGCTTTGCAAAAGGCTGAAAAAGACAACGAGCAGCGCCAAGCCGCCTCCGGCGGAACGGGCTTTGACGCAGGACGCCTTGCTGGCTCTGGCGCCATACGGTTTGCCGGCGGACGCGGACTCAATTGGCGCATTATCGGCTTGGGTGCCGTTGGGATCCTGGCTGTCGGTATTGTGGCCGCGGTTGTCCTCGTCGATACACCACCGTCGTCCCCAGTGCGTACGGCTGCGGTCGCGCAGCCCGCCACCGCAACACAGATATCCGTGACGCAGGTGAAGCCCGGAACCTCTGAAGCGATCCCGATCATGCGTCCGCTACAGGCGGCTCCGGTGGCAGCAACGCCTCAGGCCGCGCAGCAGCAGCAGCTGGCACAAGCGCCGGCAACGACAGCGCCGGCGGCACAATCAGCCACGACACCAGTGCCTCAAGTGGCTGCGCCCCAGCAAATAGCGGAAGCGCCAGCCGTTGCGGATACTGAGCCAGCGCCGCCGCAAGTCGAACCGGCTGCCATGGAACCAAAACTGGCAGCGCCCGCCCAACGGCCGGCAGCCAACATCTCCGTGGCTCCGGCGCGGCCGGAAAGAATGCCCGATCTCGCTGTCAATTCCCCGGCGCGCATGTTGAACCCTCCCATTGCCATCCAGCGCGCCGAATTTGAACTCTCCGGCGTGGGCAATGCCGTACACGTACGCGAAGTTTCGCAAGGGGCGCAGAACAACGTCAGCGCGGGCTACAACGCCCTCGTGCGCGGGTCCTACGATACGGCGCTCGGTTTTTATGACCGTGCTTTGCAGGAAGAACCTCAAAGCGTGCTGGCTTTGCTCGGACGTGGCGCCGCGCTTCAGAAGCTCGGACGCATGGAAGAGGCGCGCGCGGCCTATGAAAGAGTCTTGAAAGCCGATCCAACCAATCGTGAAGCGTTGAGCAACTTGACGGTGATCCTTGCTGAGCGAGCGCCGGCAGAAGCGCTCACCAAGCTCTTGGATCTCGAGAAAGAATATCCAAGCTTCAGCCCAATCAAAGCCCAGATCGGTTTGACTTATGCCAAGGTAGGGTCGATGACCGAGGCTTACGATTACCTTAATCGCGCGACCGCGATGTCGCCGGAATCGGTGATGTATCAATATAATATGGCATTGGTGCTTGACCACCTCGGCCGCAGCGACCAGGCCGTATCAGCGTATGAAATCGTGCTGGCGTCAATATCAAGCGGGCGCGCGGCGCCGGAGTTGTCTTCAAACGAGATTGAACGGCGCGTGCGTTTTCTGAAAACGCGCTAAACTAGGTTAAGCCGGTCATGCCGTATCTGGCGCACTTTAAGTTGAAGGAACATCCCTTCACCCTCACACCCAATACCAACCAATATTTCCCCATCGATAAGCATGTGGAAATCATACAGTCGATTCAATTCGGCATTGCGCGCAATACCGGCATACTGAAGGTCGTTGGTGACGTCGGCACCGGCAAGACCATGCTGTGCCGGCTATTGTTGCGCAAACTTGTCGGCAATAACGACGCGGTGGCTTACCTCAACGCGCCGCAGGTTGAGCCCGAAAGTCTTGTCACGCTGGTGTGCGCCGAGTTCGGCCTGGAAACCGGGTCGCGGCCGCAGATGCTGCAGGCCCTGAACACATTTCTGCTGGAGCAGCACGCGCTAGGACGCAACGCGGTGCTAATTGTCGATGAAGCGCAAGCGCTGGGGCCTGCGGGCCTGGAGGCTGTGCGGCTGCTCTCCAATCTGGAAACTGAACGCAACAAACTGTTGCAGATCGTGATGTTTGGTCAGTCTGAACTCGACGAGCTTCTTCAGCGAGCTGATTTGCGCCAGATCAATCAGCGTATCGGCTTTTCCTTCAATACCGGCCCGCTTACGCTCGCCGAGGCAGAGCACTACATCAATCACCGCATCAAAATGAGCCGGATTGACGGCATCGATTTTCCGATTTTTACCGAGCGTGCTATGGCGCTGCTGTCGCAAAGCGCAAGTTTCGTTCCGCGCGTGATAAATATTCTCGCCGACAAAGCTTTATTAGCGGCTTACGGCGAAGGTTCAATTCAAGTCGCCGAAAAACATGCCGAGAACGCAATCGATGACTCGCCACAGATTGCCGCGCGAGTGCGTATCCGTCGGCGCTGGGTGCGCCAGCTTATTGTCGGCATCATCGCGGCTGAAGTTGCTGCGGTGATTGCGCTGTTCACTTTCAATCCGGGCATGCAAATGTGGGCGAAGGGCGTTTTCGAGAACATACGTGGCCGGGTTGCCGCCGTGGCGGCGCCGGCGCGCGCGGCGCTGCCTCGACCGGCCGCTGCCGGCCCCGCGGCGTCAGGCGCCGCGTCCGCCGCAACGCCGCAATAGCGCCGCCCGAGGATGGAGTTTGCTCTTTCCGACGGGCTGAAACTGCCGCTCCTTGCAATCCTGGGCTTGATCTTTGGCAGCTTTGTCACGGCGCTGTCCTATCGTTTGCCACGCGGCGAAAGCGTGGCAAACGGCCGCTCGCTCTGTGGCGCCTGCGGCCATACTCTGGCGGCGGCCGATCTCGTGCCGGTGATGTCGTGGCTGGTGCAGAAAGGGGCGTGCCGATACTGCGGCATGAAGGTGTCCTGGCGCTACCCGGTCATCGAAATCATGAGCGCCGGTCTTTTTACGGGGGCGGGTTTTCTTGTACAGGATCCCCTCCACCTACTGATACTCCTGGCGATGACGCCGGTGATGATTGCTTTGGCCGTCATCGACCTTGAGCATCAACGCCTGCCCAACGGACTTGTGGCAGTTCTAGCGGTGTTGGCGTTGGGTTGGCGGTGGGCAGGTGACCGCGACCTTCTTGTGGCGCTGGCGACCGCGAGCGGGGCGCTCACCTGTGGCTTTGCGCTCGATGCTGGGGCACGCCTGGTCAGCGGAAAACCAGGACTCGGCATGGGTGACACCAAGGTTTTCGCGCTTGCCGGACTTGCGCTCCCGGTTAGGCCTTTTCTACTCTTTGTAATGATCGCCGGTCTCCTAGGGACGCTCCTCGGGCTGGTGTGGCTGCGGGGGCGCAGGCCCGCATCATTCATATTCCCAACAGGCCAATTCCCCTTTGCGCCAGCGATTCTGGTTTCTTATTGGGCCTGCCTCACGATCGCCGACCGGGTGTTAAACACCCTACTTCTATCCGCGTGACCTGGGGGGGGGTTATCCGATCCACGCAAAAGGCGCACCCCATAAGCCATCCACAGCTGTAAGGCAGTGTCGGCGATTCCGGGGCGCGAGGCAAGCCTAAAGGGCCCGTTATATCAACGGGTTACCGCAAAATTAAGGTTGCAAATTCGACCCACGGGTTCGCACTCCGTGCACGCTGTGGTAAGACTGCGGGGTGTGGACCGATATTGTCGATCTCAGGGCGTTTTATACCAGCCCCCTTGGGCGTCTGGCGCGGCGTCTGATTGCCCGGCGTTTACGCCAGGTTTGGCCGTCGCTGACGGGGATGCGGGTGCTGGGGGTGGGCTTTGCCGCACCCTTCCTGGGGCTTTTTCAGGGCGAAGCCGAACGGGTTCTCGCCGCCATGCCTGCGGGCCAGGGCGGGATGCATTGGCCCAACGGCGAACCGAACCTGGCCGTTTTGACAGAAGAACAGACACTTCCTTTCGCCGACCGTTCGATTGATCGCCTCCTGCTTGTGCACTGCTTGGAGGGCAGCGCGCAGTTGCGCCCGCTGATGCGCGAATGCTGGCGGGTCCTGGCCGATGGCGGGCGGTTGACGGTTGTCGTCACCAATCGCCGTGGGCTCTGGGCGCGTGCCGAAAACGTGCCCTTTGCACAAGGGCGCCCCTATTCCATGGGCCAGATCGGCCGTTTGCTTCGCGATAACCTGTTTGTTCCCCTGCAGACAACCACGGCGCTCTTCGTGCCGCCGGTCTGGTGGCGGATGTTCAGGCCGTGGGCGGTGACCCTCGAGGATCTCGGCGCGCGGTGGTTTCCGACCTTCGCCGGCGCATTGATCGTGGAAGCCGAAAAACAGATTTATGCGGCCCCGTTCGATGCTGTGCCGGCCCGCGCCAAGGCCGTCGTCGCCCCGGCCGGACGCAGCGTTACGCCGATGGCCTCGCGCGAGGCCCTAAGCGCGCGTGAGGACAAATAGCGCCTGTTCGCTGAGCAGGTTGGCCCGCTTGCTGGTGGCGCCGAAGCCCAGGCGCTGGCCCATGGCATCCAGGGCAAAGCCCGCCTCGATGCGCACGCCCATCAACCGGCACAGGTCGATGAAATCCTGCACCGTGCACAGGTGGATATTGGGGGTGTCGAACCAGGCGTCCGACAGGGTTGAGGTCACCGGCATGCGTCCGCCAAACATGACCGACATGCGTACACGCCAATGACCAAAATTGGGGAATGAGACGATCGCGCGCCGGCCCACGCGTAGGAGTTCTTCCATTACGGCGCGGGGATTGTGCGTCGCCTGCAGGGTCTGGCTGAGGATGACGTAATCGAAGGCGCCGGCCGGATAGTCTTTAAGGTCGGTTTCCAAGTTGCCTTGGATGACCGGCAAACCCTGGCTCACAGCGGCCCGCACGCGCGCCATAGAGAGTTCCAGCCCCCGTCCGTCGACCTGTTTAAAGCGCGTCAGATAGGCCAGCAGCGTGCCGTCGCCGCAGCCGACATCGAGCACGCGGCTGCCGGCGGGGACCAGGTCGGCGACCTGTTGCAGATCTACGCGTATGCGAGGCGCGTTCACGGGCGAGCTCCCTTCGCGCGGCCGGGCAGTCCGCGGATCTCGGCGGTGCCGTCGATGAAGCCCTGCAATGTCTGATGAAACTCGGGCTCGTCCAGGAGAAAGGCGTCGTGTCCCTTATCGGATTCGACCTCGACAAAGCTGACGTTAGCCGCGACGGCGTTGAGCGCGCGTACGATGGCGCGGCTCTCTTCGGTCGGGAATAGCCAGTCGGAGGAGAACGAGATCAGGCAGTAGCGTACCGGCGTGCCGGTGAAGGCCTGTGACAGCACGCCGTCATTTTCCTGGGCGAGGTCGAAGTAATCCATGGCGCGGGTGATGTAGAGGTAGGAATTGGCGTCGAAGCGGTCGACAAACGTATACCCCTGATGCCGCAGGTAGCTCTCGACCTGGAAATCGGCGTCAAAGCCATAGGTCAGCGCTTCGCGGTCCTGGAGACGGCGGCCGAATTTGCGGTGAAGTGCGACCTCCGACAGATATGTGATGTGGGCCGCCATGCGCGCCACGGCGAGGCCGCGCTTGGGCGTGCGGCCCTCCTCAAGGTAATTGCCGTGGGCCCATTCCGGATCGGCCATGATCGCCTGGCGGCCGACCTCATGGAAGGCGATGTTCTGCGCCGAGTGGCGATAGGACCCGGCAATCGGTACCGCTGCGAACACGCGCTCAGGGTGGCGATTGGCCCACTCGAGCACCTGCATGGCCCCCATGGAGCCGCCGATGACGCAGAACAGCTTGTCGACTCCCAAGTGGTCGATCAGCTTGGCTTGGGCCTGGACCATGTCGCGGATGGTGATCACCGGAAAGTGCAGGCCCCAGGGCTGGCCGGTGGCCGGATCGACTTCCTTTGGTCCGGTTGAGCCCATGCAGCCGCCCAGGACGTTGGCGCAGACCACAAAAAACCGGTTGGTGTCGATGACTTTGCCCGGCCCCACCAAGTCGTCCCACCAGCCACGTTTGCCGCTGACCGGATGGGTGCCCGCGACATACTGGTCGCCGGTGAGTGCATGGCAGACGAGCACGCAATTGGAGCGTTCGGCGTTGAGGGCGCCGTAGGTCTGATAGGCCAGGGTGACTGGAGACAACGTCACACCCGACTGGAGAACCAGGGGGTTTTCCAGTGTTAGCCTGAGGTCTTGAACCGCTGCGCCGTGAACCGGCTGCGGGGCGATTTCGGGCGCCATGAGGTGCAACGTCCTTCCTTGCGAACCCTGCCAAAACACCCAAGGGCAGCAGCTATGTCAATGTTTTCTTTGATTTTGGCGCTTCGGGCAACTATGACTCGGGCCCGTTTGGCGAGCCTTCAGACCGCCACGACCTGATCACTATGAATGGATGGGCGCGACCATGGCGCTGCCGCAACCCCGCCCGGGGGTCCTGAGCATACCGCTATATGAAGCCGGCAAGGCCCAGATCAAGGGCATGAGCCGAGTCATCAAGCTGTCCTCCAATGAAGCCGCCTTGGGCCCCAGCCCCGCGGCCGTGGCGGCTTACGCGCCGCTGGCCAGCAGCCTGCAGCTCTATCCGGCCGGCGATTCCGCTGACTTGCGGAGCGCCATCGCAGAGGTTCACGGTCTCGAGGCGAGCCGCATCATCTGTGGGGCGGGTTCCGACGAAATGTTCGCGCTGCTGTGTCGGGCTTATGCCGGACCGGGCGATGAGGCCATCCATACCGTCCATGCCTTCGCGATTTTTGGCATCTACACCAAAAGCGTTGGAGCTACACCGGTGGTCGTGCCGGAAACCGATCTGACGGCCAGCGTCGATGCCATGCTCGCTGCGGTGACGCCGGCGACACGGATTGTCTTTCTCGCGAACCCCAATAACCCGACCGGCACTTGCATTTCCAAATCCGAAGTGGCGCGCCTGCGTGATGGCTTGCGCGAGGACATCATCCTGGTGCTGGACGGCGCCTATGCCGAGTTTGTCGATGCGCCGGATTACGACGGCGGCTTTGATCTGGCGCGCACGACATCCAATACCATCGTCACGCGCACGTTCTCAAAGATTTATGGGCTGGCGGCTTTGCGGCTGGGCTGGGCCTACGGTCCTAAGGCGATCATCGATTGCATGGAGCGTCTGCGCGCGCCGTTCAACGTCACCAAAGCCGCGCAAGTGGCCGGCATTGCCGCGGTACGCGATCAGGCGCATGTCGCCAAAGCCAGGGCGCACAATAACAAGTGGAAAGGTGTGGCCCTGCAGCGTTTGCGCGGCGCCGGCCTGAAGGTGCGCGAGACCTGGGGCAACTTCCTCCTGCCTGAGTTCCCCGCGATACCTGGACGCACGGCCGCCGAGGCTGATGCCTTTTTGCAATCTCAAGGTATTATTGTACGCCGGGTCGATGCTTACGGCTTACCCAACCACCTGCGCATGTCGATCGGCAACGATGAGGAGATGACGGCGTTGCTGGATGCCATCACGCGCTTCATGGAGGGCCGTCATGGCTAAGGCGAAATCGAAGGCGAAATCGTCCAAAGCTAAATCGAAGGCGGTGATGTTTGAGCGCGTGGCGTTTATCGGTATCGGCCTGATCGGCGCATCCATGGCACTGGCGATGCGACGCGAGGGACTCGTCGGCACCGTAATCGCCTGTGCGCGGCGTCCCAAGACCCGCAAGACGGCGCTCGACCTCGGTATTGCCGATGAAGCCACAAAAGACTATGCGACCGCGGTAGCCGGCGCCGATCTTGTCGTGATTGCGACTCCCGTGGGTACCAACGGCGCGATTGCCAAAATAATTTCAAAGCACCTCAAGCCTGGCGCGATCGTCACCGATGTCGGTTCGGTCAAGCAAGCAGTGGTCGATGCCGTGGCGCCGCATATCCCGAAAGGAGCGCACTTTGTTCCTGGCCATCCCATAGCCGGCACCGAACACTCCGGACCCGAGGCCGGCTTCGCCGAGCTGTTCCAGAACCGCTGGACTATTTTGACGCCTTTGCCGCGCACCTCACCAAAGGCGACGGCGAAAGTTGCCGAGATGTGGCGCAAAATCGGGGCCAATGTCGCCCATATGCAGCCCGATCACCACGACATGGTGCTGGCGATCACCTCGCATCTGCCGCACCTTATCGCCTATACCATTGTCGGCACCGCCAGCGATCTAAGCGGCGATCTGAAGCAGGAAGTCATCAAATATTCCGCCTCTGGGTTCCGCGATTTCACGCGCATCGCCGCCTCAGATCCGGTGATGTGGCGCGATATCTTTCTCAACAATAAGGAGGCGGTGCTGGAAATCCTGCAACGCTTCACCGAGGACCTGACGGCCATGCAGCGCTCGATCCGCAAGGGCGATGGCAAGACGCTGGAAGAATCGTTCGCCCGCACCCGCGCCATCCGCCGCGGCATCATCGAAGCAAAGCAGGCCTGACATGACCGCAGAACCGCATCTCGTCATTGCGAATAAAGCGTATTCATCGTGGTCCATGCGGCCATGGATCGCCATGAAGGCCAGCGGCCTTGCCTTCCGCGAGACCGTCATTTGCCTCGACCAACCGGATACCACCGAGAAAATTAAAGTCTATTCACCGACCGGCAGGGTGCCGGTTCTGCGGCACGGCGACGTCACGGTGTGGGATTCTCTGGCTATCCTTGAATACCTTCACGACGCGTTTCCGGGCAAACATTGGTGGCCGGCGGACCGAGCCGCCCGCGCTGTGGCCCGTTCCATATCGGCGGAAATGCACTCCGGCTTTGTCAATCTGCGTACCAATATGACGATGAACGTGCGCAAGTCCTTGCCGGGCGTTGGCCGCAACGAACTGGTGGATCTGGATATCGCCCGCATCACCGCGATTTGGAACGAGTGCCGTGCGAAATTCGGCGCCGGCGGGCCATTCCTCTTCGGCGCGTTCACCAATGCCGATGCAATGTATGCTCCGGTGGTTACGCGCTTTAAAACCTACGGGGTTGCGCTTGACCCGATCAGCCAGGCCTACGCCGACGCCGTGCTCACCCACCCGGCAATGCGCGAATGGTATATCTCGGCTGCCGGCGAGCCCTGGGTCGTCGCCAAATACGAAATGAAATAGCCGGCTACGGCCGCGACATGCAAATCACGCCCGGCGATCCCGCGATAGACGACGCCAATTTCTGGATCTTTGGATACGCCTCGTTGATGTGGCGGCCAGGCTTTCAATACATAGAAGCTTGCGCGGCCACATTGCCCGGCTATGTCAGGGATATGTGCTTTCTCTCCATACATTATCGCGGCACGCCCGAAGTTCCCGGACTCGTCTGCGGCCTCATGCCCGTGAATGGCAGTGCCTGCCTGGGCCGGGCATACCGCATCGCCCCAGGCGATATCGCGGCGGCCGTGGACTATCTGGACTCGCGGGAATTGATCACAAACATCTATGTGCCGCGCCACCTGGTCATAAAACTAGAACATGGGCGGAATGTCACGGCGCGGATCTATGTCTCGGATACTGCCCACGCCCAGTTTGTTGGCGGCTGGACGGATGTCGCAAAGGCAGCAGCCATTGCCCGAGGTGTTGGCAGCGAAGGGCGCAGCCTCGACTACCTCACAAGCTTGGTCGAGCACTTACGCAGCTTTGGCATCAAGGACGCGCGTATTGAAAACCTGTTGGAGAAAGCCGAAGCACTCGCGGCGGCCTAGCGGCCCGGCGGTGGCTTCTTTTTCTTGATGTTCAGGAAGACGCGCTCGATCAACACCCAGAACGCGGCGAGCCCGAGAACGAACAGCGCGACGTCGCGGGAACTCTGAATTTTGATGCCGCTCACGGCGAGAAGAACAAAGGCTCCGAGCGCAAAGGCTAGGGCTCAAAAGCCTATAAGCAGCGAGGATTTCATGTCTCACCAGGGGATGGCCGGGAGGATGAGTGTGCCTTCACCTCTGAAGCGAGGCAAGGAAAACCAAATGCAACATCACAAGTCTGATGTGGCGGAAGGCCTAGCGGCGGGTACCACGCGCAATCATCCGTACAATACGAAGCCGCATAGCCCGGAACCACCACGACGGCAGAATGACCGCCAACGCCAACACCAGCACGGGGCCGACCAAGACCAGTCCCAATCCCAGCACAGCCGTGATCAGTTCGGATTTGAAATCGCCGGCGACGCTAACCTGTTCAACCAACCAATGCGCGCCGCCAAGCGTCAGCAGCGCCGAGACGGCGATAAAGACAATGAGCAATAGCGCCCAGCTAAGCGGCGGCTTGCGACGGCCTACAGGTGTTTCGATGAGGGCTTCAATGTGTCTCATACCTACGTCCACCTTTACCAATGTGCTCATTGCATTCTAGGCGCCCGATATGGCCGGGTTAGGGCATACTCGCGGCAAAACCCGGCCAATCGCGACAAAACTGAGGCGGATGTAACGGCGCGTGACGCAGATTTCGCTCTGCGGCTGCAATCAGCTAAACTCAAGTATGCTTGAGATTGCCCTGAGCGCCTTCGCTAATTTTTTCATTACCATCGACCCGATCGGTGTCGTGCCGTTTTTCATTGCCCTGACGGCCCCCTTGACACCTGCCGCGCGGCGCGCAGCCGCTCTCAAGAGCGTGACGATCGCCGCCATCATTTTGCTGGTCTTCACACTGATCGGGCAGCCGCTGCTGCACTATCTGGGCATAACCCT
>Ga0114970_10003703_pt1 | contig 11166 bp, 9 predicted proteins | sample M_140205_XF_Meta_FD_87030 | JGI IMG/M metagenome (GOLD analysis project Ga0114970, IMG submission 87030) | Freshwater microbial communities from Lake Montjoie, Canada to study carbon cycling - M_140205_XF_MetaG | ecosystem: Environmental > Aquatic > Freshwater > Lake | place: Lake Montjoie... | reverse complement strand
GAGGCTGAGGACGACGCAGGGGAGTTGGACGAAATGCTGCAACTCGAGGAAGACTGGCGTGATTTTTCCGCCGAGGGCTCGCAGAACCGCGATGCCGATGCGGACGGCCGCCGCCAGCATTTCCTCGAGGGCGTGGCCCCGGTTGAAACCTTGGCGCAGCACCTGGAGAAGCAGTTCAGCCGCCTGGCGCTCGATGCCTTGCAGCGCCGCATTGCTTCGTTGCTCGTTGGAAATTTGAATGAGGATGGATACTTGGCTGCATCGCTCGAGGACGTGGCCGATGAAGCGGGTGCGGAAACGGCAGAGGTGTCGGAAATATTGCATCTGCTGCAGGCTATGGATCCGCCCGGTGTGGGCGCGCGCGACCTGCCCGAGTGCCTTCGTTTGCAATTGGCGCGCCTCGGGCTGGAGCAGGGCACGGCGGCGCGCATTGTCGAGGGCCATATCGAGATGCTCGGGCGCAAAAAGTTCGCCGAGATGGCCTCCGCCCTGGACGTGAGCCAAGAGCAGGTGCGCGAGGCGGGGGCAGTCATCGCCCGGCTCAACCCGAAGCCCGGACGCGTGTTCGCCGGCGAACCCGCCCAAGTGCTGTCACCGGATGTCGTCATCGAAAAAGTCGGCGATGATTTCATCGTCTCGCTGGTCAAGGACAGCGTGCCTCGCCTGCGCATCAGCCGCTCCTACCGCGACCTGCTCGGCGAGTCGGGCGGGACCGCCGAGGTACGCACCTATCTGCGTGAAAAGATCCGCGGCGGAAAATTTCTCATCCGCAGTATCCAGCAGCGTCAGCAAACCGTGCTGGCCATCGCGAGGGAGATCGTCGCGCGGCAGCGGCCCTTCCTCCTGGAGGGGGTGTCCGCGTTGGTGCCCATGACCATGGCGCAGGTCGCCGACGTGGTGGGCGTGCACGAGACGACGGTCAGCCGCGCCATCGCCGGGAAGACCGTCGCCACACCACAGGGTATCTTCGAGATGCGCTTCTTCTTCACCACCGGCTACCGTACGGCGGACGGAGCCGAGATGAGCAACAAGAGCGTGAAGGATGCCATCGCGGCCCTCGTCCGCGCGGAGGACGAGCGCAAACCGCTGAGCGACCAGCAGATTGTCGCGCTGCTGCAGGGCGAAGGTGTCGCTGTGGCGCGCCGCACGGTGGCCAAATACCGCGAGGCGCTGGGCTTTCTGCCGAGCCACCTGCGAAAATCCTTTTGAGGGGAACTCGCCCGACCGATGATCTTACGTTTATGGGGACTCTGACTGCGGAAAAGGTGCGCGATGCATTGCGCGCGGTAAAATATCCGGGCTTCAGCCGGGACATCGTCTCGTTCGGCCTGGTCGAATCGGCCGAGGTGAAAGGCGACGAGGTGTTCGTGAAGCTCTCGCTTGCGGTGGAGGATCCGAAGATTGCGCAGCAGATCCACCGCGCCTGCATGGAGGCGCTCTCCGGCTTGCCCGGACTTCGTGTCCCGCATGTGCTTGTCGACTTGAAAAAGCCGCCGGCGGCCTCTTCGCCCGGTGCGACGAAGATCGAGGGTGTCAAACATGTCATCGCGGTGGCCAGCGGCAAGGGCGGCGTGGGCAAAAGCACAGTCGCCTCGAACCTCGCCCAGGCGCTGAGCCTCTCCGGCGCGCGCACCGGTCTGTGCGACTGCGACCTCTATGGTCCGAGCATCGCCTTGATGTTCGGAACGACGGAGCAGCCCTGCGCGACGGAGGACAACCGCATCGTCCCGGTCGAGCGCTACGGGCTGAAATTGATGTCGATGGGTTTTCTCACCGACGCCGACACGCCGGCTGTGCTGCGTGGACCGATGGTCACGCGCTACACGCAGCAATTTCTCCGGCAGGTTGACTGGGGTGAGTTGGACTTTCTCATCCTTGATCTGCCTCCCGGCACGGGGGACATCCAACTCACCGTGGTGCAGACGGTCGCCCTAGCTGGCGCGGTGGTGGTGACTACGCCGCAGGAGGTCGCGTTGATCGATGCGCGCAAGGCCGTGGCGATGTTCCACAAGACCAATGTCAACGTTCTCGGCATCGTGGAAAACATGAGCCACTTCATCTGCCCGAGCGACAATGTGCGCTATGACATCTTCGGGCGTGGTGGAGGTCAGCGTGAGGCGGATCGCCTCGGTGTTCCGCTGCTCGGTGAAATCCCCATCGACATGGCGACGCGCGAGGCCGGCGACACCGGAATGCCCGTGGTGGCGCGGGCGCAGGATAGTGCGGTGGGGCGCGTTTTCATGACCATGGCGGAAAAACTGCGCGCGACATTGGGCGCGGCGTAGATCTTTCACTGCGGCGCAAGACCTCCGGTCAACTTGACCTTTTCATCCCCATGTGCGAATAATTTTCATTATGGATACCCCCCTCGACGATGGTGTAAGCCTCGTTCGCAACTCCATGCTTTACCGCGAGTTTGTCGCCGAGCGTGAAGAGATTTTGCGCCACAAGTGGATCGAGAGTGAAAAGCTCGGCCACGACATCGGTTTCGAGAAGGCTCTCCTTGATTGGGTCATGCGCCACCGTGGCGGATGGCGAACCAACCGCGGCCGTTCGGCGCCGGCCAAAGTCTGAGCAACGCTTTTGATGACGGGATGGCGGTCTCTGTGGCAGACTGGCCGGAATGAGCAACGCCGACTCCCGACAGATCGTTGATGCCGCTGGCGTAGCGGAGGCGGTAGCGAAGCTGGCCGGTATTCTTTCCGCCGCGCTGCGCAACCGGGGTTCCGTTTTTCTGGCCGGTGTGCCCACCCGCGGGGTAACGCTCGCCGCCCGGTTGCAGAAAGCGCTCGAGCTTGCTGGGATGCAGGTGGCTTGCGGTGCGGTCGACATCTCGATGCATCGCGATGATCTGGGGCTGCGGTCGGGAGTGCAGCCGCTGCGCGGCACGGAGTTGCCTCTCGACCTGGAAAACTGGAGCATTGTTATAGTCGACGACGTGCAGCAGACCGGGCGGACCGCGCGCGCTGCGATGGAGGCGGTGCTCGCCTTCGGGCGACCCAAGAGAATTTTTTACGCCGTGCTGGCCGACCGCGGGGGGAGGGAACTTCCTGTGCGTCCCGATTTCACCGCGCTGGAGCTACCCGTCCCCACGCAGGCGCGGCTGCGCGTGCGACTGGCCGAGAACGACGGCGGCGAGGAGGGGATTTTCCAGTCGTGACCTGGACACGCAAAGATCTGCTCACGCTCTCCGAGCTTTCCGCCGAGGAGATCAGCTTCATCCTCGATACGGCGGCGGAATTCAAGGGTGTCGGCAAGCGGCGGCTGAAAAAAGTGCCGAGTCTGCGGGGTAAAACCCTCGTCAATCTTTTCGTTGAGGCCAGCACCCGCACGCGCACCTCTTTCGAGCTGGCCGCCGTGCGCCTCAGCGCGGATGTCGTCAACATCACAGCCACCACCTCCAGCCTTGCCAAGGGAGAAAGCCTCAAGGATACCGCAAAAAATCTCGAGGCGTTGGCTGCTGATCTCATCGTCCTGCGCCATTCCGCCGCGGGTGCGCCGCAATTTCTGGCCGAACGGCTCCACGCAGGAGTGATCAATGCCGGCGATGGCTCGCACGAGCATCCGACCCAGGGCCTGCTCGATGTCTTCACCATGCGCGAGCACCTTGGGAGCATCGCCGGGCTCAAGGTAGGTATCGTCGGCGACATCCGCTTCAGCCGCGTGGCCCGCTCCAACATCTGGGCCTTGCAAAAACTGGGGGCCGAAGTCGTCCTCATCGGTCCGCCGACTCTCGTGCCACGCGAGTTCGAGCGCGTCGGCGCGCGCATCAGCCACGATCTCGACGAGGTGCTCGGTGAACTCGACGTGGTCAACCTGCTGCGCATCCAGCACGAGAGGCAGAAAGCCGGCTACTTCCCCGGCACCGGTGAGTATGCCGCGTTGTTCGGGCTCAGCGCGGCGCGCGCGGAGAAGTTGAAGCCCGGCGCCCTCGTCATGCACCCGGGCCCGATCCACCGCGGGGTGGAACTCGACGGGTCGGTGGCGGACGGTCCCCACAGCGTGATCCTCGACCAAGTGACCAACGGGCTCGCCGTGCGCATGGCGGTCCTCTATCTGTGCGCCTCGGTGCCGCCGGAGGACATCTCGTGAACAACTCGCTCAACATCCGCGGCGGTCGCGTCATCGACCCGGCTGCCGGCCGCGATGCGGACGGCGACGTTTTCATCGTCGACGGAAAATTTGCCAGCTCTCCTGTCGCGGGCGCGGCCGAGATCGATGCGCGGGGCCTCGTCGTCTGTCCCGGATTCATCGACATGCACGTCCATCTGCGCGAACCAGGGCAGGGCGCGAAGGAAACCATCGAGACGGGCACGCGCGCCGCCGCGGCCGGCGGCTTCACCTCGATCGTGGCCATGCCGAACACGAGCCCGGTGGCCGACCATCCGGGCATCATCGCCTGGATGTCCGAACGCGCGGCGGAGGTTGGTGTCGTCAATGTCTTTGCCACTGGCGCGATCACAGTCGGATCGTGCGGGGAGGAACTCGCGCCTATCGGAGCTATGGCCAAGGCGGGCATCGTCGCGGTAACCGATGACGGACGCTGCGTGCAGAACCATCAGGTCATGCGCCGCGCGGCCGAATACTGCGGTCTCTTCGGTCTTCCTGTGCTCGACCATTGCCAAGATGCCTCGATGGCCGGGGCAGACGCCATGATGCACGAGGGGTATTGGAGCACCGTGCTCGGGCTGGCGGGCTGGCCGCGTATGGCTGAGGAGCTCATCGTAGCGCGTAATGTGCTTCTGGCCGATGCGACGGGTACACCGATCCACTGCCAGCACCTCTCCGCCGCGGGGAGCGTCGGCCTCCTGCGCATGGCCCGGGCGAAGGGTATCCCGCTGAGCGGCGAAGTCTGCCCGCACCATCTTGCCCTGACCGACGAGTCGCTGGCCGGCTATGACACCAATTTCAAGATGAATCCGCCCCTACGCGAGCAGCGCGACATCGACGCCCTCGTCGAGGGAATCGCCGATGGGACCATCGAGATCCTCGCGACGGACCACGCCCCGCATGCAGTCTACGAGAAGGAGGTCGAGTTCGCGGCCGCGCCTTTCGGTATCGTGGGCCTCGAGACGGCGGTGGGGATTTTTTGCGAGATCCTGCTGCACCGTCGGCGAGCCGTCGACCTGCCGCGCCTGATCGCCATGCTGACGAAAAATCCCGCGACCTTGCTGCGTCTGGACCGGGGCACTTTGGCCGTCGGCGCACCGGGTGATGTCACCTTGCTGGATCCCGACTGCGCTTGGAGGGTGGACAAGGATCAATTTGCATCGAAGGGACGCAACACGCCGTTCCACGGCTGGGAGCTGCGGGGGCGCGCGGTTGGCACCATTGTCGGAGGCCGCACGGTGTGGAGACTTGCCTCGTGAGCAGCTGCTTCGAAGTTTCCGCCGTCGATCCGTCTTCCGCCGCGCGGCGCGGGCATTTACGCACCCGCCGGGGTATGATCGAGACGCCGGTGTTCATGCCGGTCGGCACGCAGGGCACGGTGAAGGCGGTGAGCCCGCGTGAGTTGCGCGAACTCGAGGCCCAGATCATCCTCGGCAACACGTATCACCTTTTTGTCCGCCCCGGACTCGAGGTCATCCGCAAACTGGGCGGCCTGCACCGCTTCATGGCTTGGGACGGTCCGATCCTCACGGACAGCGGGGGGTTCCAAGTATTTTCCCTGGCCCGATTGCGCCGCATCACGGAGGAAGGCGCCCACTTCCAAAACCATCTCGACGGAGCGCCGTGCTTCATCGGGCCCGAGACCTCGATGGAGATCCAGCACACGCTGGGCTCGGATATTGTCATGGCCTTCGACGAGTGTCCTCCCCATCCCTGCACGCACGAGCAGGCCGCGGCGAGCCTCGAACTCACATTGCGCTGGGAGCGGCGCTGCCTCGATTGGTGGGCGGCCCGAAACGACCCGGAGCAGCGCCCTTTGCTTTTCGGAATCGTGCAGGGCTCGAGCTACGCCGACCTGCGGGAGAAGTCCGCGCGATCGCTCGTGGCGATGGACTGGGACGGCTATGCGGTCGGGGGAGTCAGCGTGGGGGAACCCGAACCGGAGATGATGGCCGCTGTGGAGTTCGCCGTGCCTCATCTGCCGGCCGATCGTCCGCGCTACGCCATGGGCTTGGGCACGCCGCCGCAGATGGTGGAAATGGTGGCGCGCGGGATCGATATGTTCGACTGCGTCCTGCCGACGCGCATCGCTCGCAACGGCACGGCTTTCACCTCCTCCGGGACGATCAATCTCAAGAACGCCTGTTTCACCCTCGACGAGAAACCGATCGAGGAGGGCTGCTCGTGCTACGCGTGCGCGAATTTTGCCCGCGCCTATCTGCGCCATCTAGTGAAGGCGGAGGAGATCCTTGGTCTGCGGCTCATCACGCTGCACAACCTGCACTTTTATCTCGGCCTGATGAAAAAGGTCAGGGGCGCGCTGGAGGCGGGAACCTTTGCCGCCTTTCGCCGCGAATTTGTCGGCGGCTACCAGCCGCACAACGCCTGAGCGGGATCAGGGATCCTGCTGGTCGTCGCGGACGTAAGGATAGCGGGACTCGAAGCCCAGCTCGGGAGGAAACTCGCCGTAACCGCGGTTGATCCACTGGACGTTGCTTTTGTAGGGCGGCGCGTAGGTTCCTTTGTAGGTGGGGAAAGGGAAGAGGATCGTGTCGTAGAGCCCGTAGCCGAGCCGGGCGAAGGAACGGCCGAGGCCTCGCACGATGCCGTAGCTGAACATGGCGCTGTTGCCGTCGAAGTAGTTCACCGAAAGCATGGAGTCTGGCAGTTCGGCGATGCCGAAGCAGATGTTGCCTAGCCCGCGGCCGAGCTTGCGGGTCGGGCCCCAATCCGAGGACGGGGGTTGCTGGATGTCGGCCAGACAGAAGCTTGCCGTGAGCAGAAGGAGGGCGGGGAAGAGAACTTTTCTCATCCCGCGATTACACTCATATTTCGGCTCGCAGGCAAGCCGGGATTAGTCGCCCAACTCGACGCTCCAGCAGCCGACGTCGACGAAATGCCGCCAGGTCTCGTGGACAGAGGAGGAATAGGTGAGATGGATGAAGGGCCTCCAGCGGGGGCGGCGCGGCTCCTTGAGCAGTTGCATCTTCGCCTCGTTTGGCAGGCGGTTGCCCTTGCGCGTATTGCACGGGATGCAGGAGCAGACCACGTTTTCCCAGCTGGTCTCGCCCCCGCGCTGACGCGGGAGGACATGGTCGAGGTTGAGTTCCTGCCGGTCGAGACGGCGGGCGCAGTATTGGCAAGTGTGGTTGTCCCGCTCGTAGATGTTCTGCCGGGTGAATTTCACTTCCTTGCTCGGCAGGCGGTCGAAAAACAGGAGCACCACGACGTTGGGGACACGGATATTGAAGCGGACCGATTGCACCATGTCCGGCTCGGGCGACTTTTGCGAAAAGTCATGCCAGCTCTGGAAGTCGTGCGTGAGGTAGTTGTTTTGACCGTCGCGCCAGACGACTTGGGCGTGCCCCTGATAGAGCAGAGTGAAGGCACGCCGGGCGCTGCAGACGTTTACCGCCTGCCACAGCCGGTTGAGGACGAGCACGTGCCTGTCGAGCAGGGACTCCATGATTAGAGGATAGGGGGAGGGTCGACCCGCCCGCCGATCTCAAAATTTAGCGTCCGCCCTCCATTCTGTCAAATCGACCCCGCCCTCCTGCCGAGACGGATTGCTTTTGCCTGCCCCGCTCCTTATCATGCGCAGTTCGATGAATTTTGTGCGGTTACTTCTGCTGCCGGTTCTGGCCATTTTTCTCTGCACCGGTCAGTCCCATGCTCAGGAAGATTCCTCGTCGGAGTTCTTTTCGGCCTACCAAGAGTTTCAGCGTGCGGAGAAGCTCGAGCGCGAGGGTCGCACGAATGATGCCGTTGCCAAGTTCCGCTACGTGGCCTCCCAACTCGGGCAGCTCAAGTCTCGGCACCCCGATTGGCAGCCCTTGGTCGTCGACTTCCGGCTCAAGAAAACGCAGGAGGCCATCCTGCGCCTCGAGGGAGCCCTCGGTTCCTCAACGCTTTCGTCGTCCACCCTGGGCCCCCCGCCCGATCTGGCCGAGGCCTCACCGGAGGAAACCCTGCCGCCGGTTCACCCGGTGCGTGCTCCTGCTCCGCCCGGACCGACCATCTCCATATCCGCAGAGGGGGAACCCTCCTCCCCGCCTTTTTCGAAGCAGCCCGCGGGCCCCGCGCCCGATGCCGCAGAGTTGGAGAATCTGCGAGCGCAACTGGCCTCCGAAAAAAGCAGGAGCGTCGAACTGGATGAGCAAATCAAACGTGGCGAATCTGAGGTCTCGGGCATCCGCGTCGAGCTAGAGAATACAAAAGCGGCGCTGGATGAACTCAACCGCAAACTCGAGGAATCCAAGAACAAGCCCGATTCCGCCCCTTCAAGCGAAGCCGCCTCCGGAGAAGAAGCCAAGCGATTGGCTGCGGCGGCCAAAGAGCTGGAGCAATCGCTCGCTGCAGCCACCACCGAGAAGGATGAACTCACTGCGCAGCTGACCACTGCGAAAGCGGAGGCCGACGCAGCCAAGAGCGAACTGGAGACAGCCAAGACGGAGGCCCAAACAGCCAAGACGCGCGCCACCGAACTCGAAACCGAAAAGGAGTCGCTCGCGACCGAGCGCGATACCGCACGCAAGGAGACAGAGGCGATCCGCGGAGAGATGCAGTCGCTCTCGGCGCGTGTTACCGAGCTTGAGGATGAAAAAAGACAACTCATCACCGCCCGCGACACAGCGCAAAAAGAGGCCGCGGAGGCGAAAACTGCGCTAGAGAAAAACGCCGAGCTGATCGAGTCCAACCGTCAGCTCGAAGAAAAACTCGCCGAGGCGGCCAAGCAGATCGCCGGTATGGAAACCGACGTGGCGGCCAAGGCCGAGGTGATCACCGGTTTGCAGAAGGATCTCGACAACGTGCGCAACGAGTTGGCTGGAGCACAGAGCAAACTCAAAGATGACCGGGAAAGGTTCGACAAACTGCAGGCGGTCAACGACCAACTGCTCAAGGAATACGACGAGGTCACCGGCACGCTCGCGGCGATCAAACTGGGCGATGTCACCGCCACCGAGGCCAAGCTTCTCCAGCAGGAGAATGAGGTTCTGCGCGGGATCATCATGCGCCAGATCAAGGAGCAGGCCCGCCGCGAGCAGGCGTACCGCTTGGCGCAAGAGGAGGTGCAGCGCCTCGAGATCCGCTCCGATACGCTCAACGACCAAATCAACGAACTGGCCAAGCCGACGCTCGAACTCACGGAGGCCGAACAGGAGATGCTCAAGCGCCCGGTCGTCACCCTGCTCGCCGCGGATTCCTCCAAGATGAGCGCGCAGGTGGAAGCGATCAAACCCCCCGAAGCCGGGGCAAGTCCCGCGCCCGAGGCGGGTCAACCTCCCGCGGAGGGATCCGACGGGACCGCCACTGCGGATACGTCGTCGTCCGCCGAGTCGCCCAACGAAGGTGCCGCCGCTGCTCGCTCGCTCAGCACCGAACTCTCCTCCGAGATGATCGCCCTCGTCAACCAGGCGCGTGAGCAGTTCGTCAAAGGAAACTTCGTTCAGGCCGAGCAGCTGTATCAGCAATTTCTCGAGCGCCAGCCGTCCAATGTCGTGGCCCTCGCCAATCTCGGAGTGGCCCAGTTCCGGCAAGGCAAGCTTACGGCCGCCCAGCTTGCCCTGGAGAAAGCGGTCAAGATCCAACCCAACGATGCGTTCAGCCTGACCACCCTCGGTGCGGTCATGATCGAGCAGGGGCGCATCGAGGACGCTGTGACCTATCTTGAGCGCGCCAACACTTCAGCACCCGATGATGCCATCACCCTCAATTATCTCGGCGTGGCCTCAAGCCAGCTCGGTCAGTTCGGCAAGGCTGAACAGTCCCTGCGCCGGGCCATCACGGTGCGGCCCGAATACGCCGAGGCGCACTTCAATCTCGCGGTCATCTACGCCACGGCGAAGCCGCCATCGATCGCCTTGGCCAAACGCCACTACGAGAAAGCACTCGAACTCGGATCCGGGCCCGACAAGCGCTTGGCCTCGATGCTGCAGGCGGAAAAAGCAGACTGATTCCGAGGGGTAAAAAAATTTGGCTCAGGGTGTGCTGATCTGCAGGCGGATGAATTGGCGGTTCGCTCCGGACGTATCCACCTGCCACGTGCGGCGCGTGAATCCTGCAGCGACTCCCGTCTGGTCCACCGCGCTCTGCTCGTTTGCCGTCTCGGTCCACACGCTCAGGTTAGCCGAGACCACAGCAACGACCGTCAGCGACGCGTCATTGCGCACCGTAGCGGAAATTTCTAGTTTGCCTCCCGTCAGACGTACGGCGGGCGCCGTGCCGGGTGCGTCGCTGGCGCTGGCTGGGTTCCTGCCCAGAGCGTATTCCGCCAGATTGCTCAGACCATCTGCATCCGCGTCCACGCTCAACCCGGCTAGGGCAGTGCTCAAACCGTAGCTGGTCTGCAGAGTGTAGGCTGCCGCAGAGATGACCTGCACGGAACGGGTGGAACTTGCCGTGTTCCCGCTTTCATCTGCTGCGGTGTAGGTGATGACATAGGTTCCGAGGGCTGCGGTGTTGACCGCGCCGCTCGTCTGGACCGCAACAGTGCCGTCGACATTGTCGTTTGCTGTAGCGCCCGGGTCGGTGAAGGTGGTGCCGAAGGCGATCGTCATGCTGGCTGCTCCGTTGAGTGTAATCACCGGTGAACTGCGGTCGACCACGCGCACCAAGCGAGTCGCGCTGCTGCTGTTGAGTGCTCTATCGGTGGCCGAGTAGGTGAGCAGATATTCACCGACCACCGCTGTATTGACGAGGCCCGTGACCGAGACCGTCAGCCCGCTGTCCACATTATCCGTGGCGGTGGCACCGGGGTCGGTAAAGATCGAACCGACGGCGATTTCGATCGTGGCATCACCGTTGATTGTGACGACCGGCCTAGTGAGGTCGGCCACGATGACCGTGCGGGTTGCGGTGGCACGGTTACCGGCGGCATCGGTCGCCGAGTAGGTCACAGTATAGCTTCCGAGTGCCGCCGTGTTCACAGTGCCACTCGCCTGCACCGCAACAGTTTCGTCGACATCATCGCTGGCCGTGGCGCCCGGGTCGGTGAAGGTTGACCCCAAGGCGATCGTCATGCTGGCCGCGCCATTGAGGGTGATGACAGGAGGTGTG
>Ga0114970_10003702_pt1 | contig 11168 bp, 11 predicted proteins | sample M_140205_XF_Meta_FD_87030 | JGI IMG/M metagenome (GOLD analysis project Ga0114970, IMG submission 87030) | Freshwater microbial communities from Lake Montjoie, Canada to study carbon cycling - M_140205_XF_MetaG | ecosystem: Environmental > Aquatic > Freshwater > Lake | place: Lake Montjoie... | reverse complement strand
TTTTTTTTTTTTTTTTTGAATGTACGTACTACTAAACATTTAATCATTCATCAATATTATATTCTTTTAATTTTCTGTAAAGTGTTCTTTCACTTATGCCTAAATCCAAAGAAGCGTCTCTGCGTTTTCCTTTGTGCTTTTTTAATGCTTTTACAATTAGTTCCTTTTCTTTATCCATGATATTTAAGGATTCTTCAATTTCTTCATGGAGTTGAATACGCTCTTCACTTAAAATCATTGGTTGAGAATGGTGCTGCTGTGGACTGATAAAATTAGGCTGATGATTAGATTGATTATTAGCCGGTGGGTTGTTTGCCATATTATTGGTTAACTCGCCTGATGTTTGAAAATCTTCCATTAAAGAATCTCTAGTAAATTTCGCTGCAGTATTTGCTAGTGCTGGGTTTTGTAAAATTTCAAAAAACATTTTCTTTAATTCTGTAACATCTTTTTTCATGTCAAAAAAAAGTTTATACAAAATTTCTCTTTCATTACTAAACTCATTCAAACTAGCGGCATTTGCTAATACGGGTAATCTATTTTTATTTTTTTCAGGTAAGAATTTTAATAATTCTGAAGCATTAATTTGAGGGTTGGTACTTAATACAGAAATCTGTTCTGCAATATTTTTCAACTCTCTAACATTACCTTGCCAACCATAATTAATTAAAAGTTGTTTGGCTTCTTCGTCTAATTGTACTGGAACAGTTTTATATCTTTCTGAAAAATCTACTACAAATTTTCTAAACAATAATTGAATATCTTCTTTACGGTCTCTTAGTGAGGGTACTCGAATAGGTACGGTACTTAAACGATAATATAGGTCTTCTCTAAAACGCCCTTTTTGTGTAAACTCTAGTAACTCACGATTGGTTGCCGCAATAACACGTACATCGGTTTTTTGTACTTTTGATGAACCCACTCTTATGAATTCACCGGTTTCTAAAACCCTTAGTAATCTTGCTTGAGTACCCAAAGGCATTTCACCTATTTCGTCTAAAAAAATAGTACCACCACTTACTGTTTCAAAATAGCCTTTTCTACTATCAATTGCACCAGTGAAAGATCCTTTTTCATGACCAAATAATTCAGAGTCGATGGTGCCTTCTGGAATGGCACCACAGTTTACAGCAATAAAAGGGTTGTGCTTTCTAGTAGATAATGCATGTATTATTTGAGAAAAAACTTCTTTACCCACACCACTTTCTCCAACAATTAAAACTGTTAAATCGGTAGCTGCTACTTGCACAGCAGTATTGAGTGCATAGTTAAGTGCAGGGGCATTTCCAATAATGCCAAATCTGTTCTTTATTGATTGAAGATCCATTCGTCTATTTTTAATATTGCGTATTGCTACACAAGAATAATATTGTTAGTCTTTTACATACTCACCTAAAAGTGTTCCCTTGGTACAAGCATTTATTTTTACTTGTACATAATCGCCTTTTTTAATCGGAAAATTTTCTTTTGCAAAAACGGCTACTTTGTTTTGATCGTTGCGTCCTTTCCAAAAATTAATGTCTTTTTTACTTTCGCCATCCACCAAAATTTTAAATGTTTTACCTACATCATTTTTATTGCTTTGTAGGGATAGTTGGTATTGCACTTCTACAATTTCAGCAAGGCGACGTTTTTTAATTTCTTCAGGTATATCATCTTCATACCTTCTAGCAGCAAGGGTTCCGGGTCTTTCACTATAAAAATACATGTACCCGTAATCGTATTTACTGTACTGCATAATGTTAATAGTTTCTTGGTGTTCTTCTTCTGTTTCGGTACAAAATCCTGCAATAATATCTGCACTGATTCCACAGTCTGGTATAAGCTCTCTTATCCTATCAATCTTTGCCATATACCATTCTCTAGTATAAGTTCTGTTCATTAATTGCAAGATTCTATTGTTGCCGCTTTGAACTGGCAAATGAATATAGTTACAAATGTTTTCGTATTTAGCAATGGTATGCAATACTTCATCGGTAATATCTTTTGGATGTGAGGTGCTAAATCTTACACGCAAACCTGGGCTAATCAAAGCAATTTTTTCTAATAACAATGCAAATGTGGTAGTGCTATTATTTACTTCGTCTATCCAATAATAACTATCAACATTTTGTCCGAGGAGGGTAATCTCTTTATATCCTTTGTCAAATAAGTCTTGCGCTTCAGCTGCTATGGAATGGGCATCTCTGCTTCTTTCACGGCCTCTAGTAAATGGCACCACACAAAAACTACACATATTATTGCATCCGCGCATAATAGACACAAATGCAGATACACCATTGCTGTTTAAACGAATAGGAGAGATGTCGGCATAAGTTTCGTCTCTGCTTAACAATACATTCACTGCTTTCTGCCCAGTTTCTGCTTCTATAATTAAAGCGGGTAAGCTTCTATAGGCATCGGGGCCTACTACTAAATCCACCAATTTTTCTTCTTCTAATAGTTGCGATTTTAGTCTTTCGGCCATGCAACCTAGTACACCCACCAATCGGCCAGATTTACTTTCCTTGGCTTTTCTAAATTCGGTAAGTCTTTTGCGAATGGTGAGTTCGGCTTTTTCTCTGATAGAGCAGGTGTTTACTAATATTAAATCTGCTTCTTCAAAATGTTTGGTTGAACCATAGCCACTTTCTTGTAAAATAGAAGCCACCACTTCACTGTCGGCAAAATTCATGGCACAACCATAGCTCTCGATATAGAATTTCTTATTTGTAACACGGTTGGGTGAAAAAGATGGGTTTTCAAACACGTCTCCATTGTGCTCGTAAGGATTTTTTGTGCTTCCTATTGTTTGAATTGCTGTTGCTTTATCGTCTATCATTGTTTTTATATCTCTCTCGTTTGTATGTATTTGACTAGGTGGTTGCTATTTTTGATAATGAAATAAACAATGATCTAGCCTTTAATAAACGCAAATTTAGTTATTTTAAATCAATTTTAGTGTCATTTTGTCACATTTCAGACTGATTTAACACTCGAAATGAAAAAAAACTAATACCCATTTCTATTAAGTATGTTAATGGGGCTATTTTAATTAATTGCTTTTGCACATTTTTAATAATGGTATAATAACCTACTATTTTTGCGCAGTTAATAAATAGTTGGTATGAAGCAAATAGTTTTTATTTTCTTACTTTTTATTGGAGTTAAACTTAATGCACAAGATTTGGTGGTAAATAAATTACGTGCCGAAACAGCTAGATCAATTAAAAAAGAAGTAGATACTAGTCATTGGCAATGGAAGAGTGGTGGGTTATTTAGTTTCACTGTATCGCAGGGGTCATTAAGTAACTGGGCATCTGGGGGTGATAATTTTTCATTAGCAGCAAATGGTTATTTAAATTATTTTTTCTACTACAAGCATGGACGTCATAGCTGGGACAATAATATTGATTTGAATTTAGGCTATGTAAATACTACAAGTTCTGGCGGAAGAAAGAATGACGATAGAATGGACTATTTGAGTAAATGGGGTTACAAAATTGATTCAATGGGAAGAACCTATTTAACGGGCTTGTTTAATTTTCGTTCGCAATTTTTTGATGGATACAATTATGGTGTGAGGCCAGCAGATTTATCTTCCTCATTTTTATCTCCAGCTTATGTGATTACTTCGGTTGGGCTTGACTTTAAGCACAGTGATCGTTTCTCTTTATTCTTGAGTCCTATTACTTCAAGATGGACGCTAATTGCTAATAATTCATTATCGCAAAAAGGATTATATGGCTTACCCAAAGGGGCTCATTCACTAAATGAATTTGGTGCTTTTGCAACCATTAATTTCTTTACAAAAATCGGTCAAAACATTGGTTATAAAGGAAGGCTAGATTTGTTCTCGAATTATGCATTAGATCCACAAAATGTTGACGTATTTATGACCAATCAATTCAGTTTTAAAATCAATAAAAATTTCTCTGCTACTTATGGCTTAGATTTTATTTATGACGACAATGTGCGCCTTTTTGGTGGAGAGCATAATGCGCCAGGATTACAATTGAAAAGTTTAATTGGGATAGGTTTTTTAAAGCCACTTAATTTACATAAAAGACAATAAAATACTATTCTGCATTGACTTTTAGCAAATGTTTGATTTTATTCGCTTGATGAATAAGGTCTTGATAATCTGAACTAATAATAGTTATATGCCCCATTTTTCTGCCAGGTTTGGTATGTGTTTTTCCATACAGGTGTACAAAAACATATTCCATCTTTAATACCTCTTCTAACCCTTTATAAACCGCTTGTCCATTGTGTTCAGGAGACCCTAACAAGTTTACAATAGCTGATGGCATTATAGGATCTGTATTGCCCAATGGATAGCCTAATATAATTCGCCACAACATATCATATTGGCTACAGTAATTTGCTTCAATGGTATGGTGTCCGCTATTGTGTACCCTTGGGGCGGTTTCGTTTACCCATACATTTCCTTGAGGGTCTACAAATAATTCTACTGCAAATAACCCTGCGCTATTTAATGATTTGGCCACTTTTAAGGCAATTGCTTCTGCCTTCCACAAAATAGATTCTGGTAAACGAGCTGGAGAGAGCTGGTAATCTAATAGGTTGAGTTGTTGGTTCACCAGCATTTCGGCTGCCGGATAAATAGCAGTTTCACCTTTATCATTAACAGCAATAATTAAAGCAATCTCTTTTTGAATATCCACCATTTTTTCAAGTACCGAGGGTGCATCAAACCCTTTTGGTATATCTGCTGCTTCTATTAGAACCTGAACGCCTTTTCCATCGTATCCTCCTTCGCCAATTTTATGCACAGCTGGTAAAAAGTCTTTTTGTAGTAATAATTCTTCTAATGAATTGGTTATTAAATAATTAGGAGAAGGTATTTCGTTGTTTTTATAAAATTCTTTTTGGGTGATTTTGTTTTTGATAATGCGAATGGCAGCTGGATTAGGATAAATTTTAACTCCTTCTGAAGCTAGTTTTTCGAGTGCTTCAATATTTACAGCCTCAATTTCAATGGTTATGGCGTTTAAATTTTTACCAAATTCATAGACGGTATTAAAATCTTTAATATCCCCCTTACTAAAGTGGTGGCATAGATGTGCTGCCGGACAATTGGTGTCGTTTTCTAGTACAAAAGTTTCAACTGTGTAGTTGGCCGCCGCTTGTAAAAGCATTCTTCCTAGTTGTCCTCCTCCTAAAATACCTACTTTCATGTAACAATTTAAGCTGCTAAGATAACTATCCTATTTAAATATTTAATGAATCGCTATTTTTGATTCCATGAATCGACTGGTACTTTTTTTATTGGGCTTTATTATTGCAAGTGTTACACTTGCTCAAAAACCTTTTATTGAAAATCAAAAAAGCTTTCCAAGGGTTCAATCTGCCTTATCTAGCAAAAATGAAAAATTAAAAAAAGAATATGAGGACAAGCATTTGCAATGGCCTCCCAAACAAATTTATCTTAGAAGTTTTAAATACGATAGTAAGTTAGAAGTATGGGCTAGAAATACAGTAGCTGATACTTTTAGTTTATTTAAAACATACAAGGTTTGTGCTTTGTCTGGCAGTATTGGGCCTAAGCGAATAGTAGGAGACTATCAGGTTCCAGAAGGATTTTATTATGTGAATGAGTTTAATCCTAATAGTAATTATCATTTGTCTTTGGGTTTAAATTATCCGAATATTTCAGATCAAAAGCTCAGTGATCCTACCATGCCAGGTAATAATATTTTTATTCATGGAAGTTGTGTAACACAAGGTTGTATTCCATTACAAGACGAACAAATAGAAGAGCTATACTTGTTAGCGGCTTATGCAAAATCTGCCGGACAAGATTTTATACCAGTGCATATTTTTCCCATAAATTATAGTATAGAAAAAAGTAAGGATTATTTAGTAAAAAATACAACTACCAATTTGGATTATCAGCAATTTTCGAACAAATTAAAATTGGTATTTGATTTTTTTGAGCAGTATAAAAAGCTGCCCGTTATTGCCATCAATAAAGAAGGCACTTATCAAATGTATTAATTTACACTAATTAGTATTAAAAACGGCATTGAAAATAACAGTAGCGTCTATTGCTTCAACTCTTCCATAAATAGTACTCTCGTTATCGTCGGTAGCCCCCGTATTGCTTTGTGTAACTAGCATTTTAGAGCTTAGTGGGTTTAAAAATAGGGCTTTAATTTTTTCAGTAGATATCGTTTTGTTTACTTGTGCATCCGAGAATTGATTGTCAGTTCTAATAATATCTCTTGCGTCTATCCATGTATTTTGTATACCTGATTCGTTTAAATAATAACTAATAATACAACTACTTAATAATTCGCCTAAACATAAAATTTGATTGGAGTAATAATTAAATTGACGAACTGGTTTGTCGTGTAATAACCATTCAATTTCAGTAAAAAAATCTGCTAAATGTTGTATGCAATTTTCGTTTTGTCGATTCATTAATTGGTTGCAAAGAATGTAATGGTCTTCTTTTAATAGTTGAAATAATGCAAGGGCTTCTTGTTGTTTTTGTGCAAAAAAAAGTTCGCTGATATTAATTAATTGGTAGTTAGTTTTTTCAGCAGCACCAATTACTAAAACCAATTCGGATGATTTGTCAGCCAACAATTCAGTAGGTATTTTTTTTATTTCTGCTAAACTATTTATTCGATTTAAAGCTACTGCCAATGCTTGCATATACTTGAATATTGAAAGAGTTGAAATTCAATTGCAAATATAAGTCAGTTAACTGCGTGATAATTGTAAAAATTAATAATAGGTAAGCCTGCTAGTATTACCTTTATATAAAAAAAATAAAGTACATGATAATTAATCGGAACATTTTAACCCTAGATGAATTTACTATTCAACAGCTACGCCAAGTTCCAAATGCTACAGGTGAATTGAGTTCTTTGTTGCGTGATATAGGATTAGCGGCAAAACGTATTAATGTAGAAGTGAATAAAGCAGGTTTAGTAGATATTTTGGGTGATGCTGGAAGTGTGAATGTTCAAGGAGAAGACGTAAAGAAATTAGATTTATTTGCTAATACACAAATGGTGGGTGTTTTAAAACACGGAATTAGTTGTGCAGGAGTTGGTAGCGAAGAGTTAGACGATTTTGTTGTTTTTGACGATGAGATTAGTAATAATAGTAAATATGTAGTGTTAATGGATCCATTAGACGGTAGTGGCAATATTGATGTAAATGTATCAATAGGTACTATTTTTAGCGTTTATAGAAGGGTTAGTGAAAAAGGAACACCTTGTACCGAAGCAGATTTCTTGCAAGCTGGAGTGTGTCAGGTAGCGGCAGGATATATTATTTATGGCTCTAGTACCATGATGGTCTATGCAACGCGCAGGGGAGTCAATGGTTTTACACTTGATCCTTCTATTGGAGAATTTTCTTTAAGCCACCCCAATATACAATGCCCGCCATCTGGAAAATTTTATTCAGTAAACCATGGCAATTTCTTTCAGTTCTCTGATGGGGTTCGCAAATACATTAATGTTTGCCAGCAAAAAACTGTTGAAACTGGTGGCCCATATTCGCAGCGCTATATTGGTAGCATGGTGGCTGATTTGCATAGGAACCTAATAAAAGGAGGAATTTTTATGTATCCAACCACCACAGACAAACCAGCTGGAAAGCTTCGATTATTGTATGAAGCCAATCCTTTTGCGTTTATTGTAGAAGTTGCTGGCGGTAAGGCAACCAATGGTAAGCAACGTATTTTAGACATTGTACCTACCGAAATACACCAAAGGACATCACTTTTCATTGGGAGTATCAATATGATGGAAGAATTAGAATCATACATCGTGGAAGATCTTTAATTTTGTACCATCAAAGATTAGACTGAATTTTATTTAAGATTGAAGCAAGCAAAGAGATGTATTTAAGAAACGCAATTAGCAAAATTATTATCGCACTGTTTTTTTTACTAATTGCGCAATCACTTTTTGCACAACCCTCTACCGTTGAATCTCAACAGTATTATGAAGGCAATAAAGGAATTTCTTATATTCCTGTATTATCAAAGCCAGCACTAATTTATCAAGGAAAATTATACACTGGTAAAAAGCAATTAGATTATTTAATGGACCAATTAAAAGATCCTTCAAGTACCATTTTATATAGTCAATATCGAGAGAATAGAACATGGGCAACTATTTTAACAGTTTTTGGTACCGCAACATCAATCGTTGGTTTATTTGGTAAAAACAATGAAAATAAAATCAATTGGTATTTATTAGGTGGGGGTTTATTGTTAAATGGTACAGCTGGTGCGTTAAATAATATTGCAGCACAACAGTTAAGAGCAATTGCAGTACAAACCGATAAAAAGAACAATAGTTTAGGAATGATTCAGTCGCCAAATAATTTGCAGATTCGCTTGTCTTTAAAAAATTAGTAATGCGTCAAACGATTATAACAGTTAAAGATCTTAAAAAAAATTACGGCAATTTTGAAGCTGTAAAAGGCATTAGTTTTAATGTATTAGAAGGAGAGATTTTTGGATTACTAGGGCCAAATGGGGCTGGAAAATCTACCACCTTAGAAATCATCGAAACACTACGAACTAAAACATCTGGACAAGTAAATGTTGCCGGGTTTGACTTAGATGCATCTCCCAATGAAATAAAAAAAATCATTGGTGTGCAATTACAAACTTCCGGTTTTTATCCTAGTTTAAATTTAACAGAACTCCTTGATTTATTTGCTGGTTTGTATAACGAAACTATTGATCCACTTACTTTATTAGACACGGTTAATTTAAGAGATAAAGCAAAGTCTAAATACAAGGAATTGAGTGGTGGACAAAAGCAACGTTTTTCAATAGCCAGTTCCTTAATTAATAAACCTAGAATTATTTTTTTAGACGAACCAACTACCGGATTAGATCCGCATGCTAGAAGAAATTTATGGGAATTAATAAAAAATATTCGCGCCCAAGGAACTACTGTAATAATTACTACACACTATATGGATGAAGCAGAAGTACTATGTGATAGGGTAGCTATTATTGATAGTGGAAAAATTATTGCACTTAATTCTCCCGACAAATTAATTGACGAATTGGTAGCAACAGGTTTTGAAAGACCTAAAGAAGTGAAGCAAGCAAATTTAGAAGATGTGTTTATTCATTTAACAGGGCATGTTTTAAAAGAAGATTAAAAAATACGTATAATTTTTTATAAAAATAATTTCTCACAATTAAATAATAAATGATGAATGCTGATTTAAAATATCCAATAGGTAGATTTACACCACAACCCTATTCCGAAGCACAAAAAAAAGCTTGGATTTTAGACTTGCAATTTTTAGCCACCTCATTAGAACGAGCAATTATTAATTTAGACGAAGCGCAATTAAATACCCCTTACAGAGAAGGGGGATGGAATGTAAAACAAGTAGTACATCATTTGGCTGATAGCCATATGAACGCTTATTGTAGAATAAAATTAGCTATGACAGAAGATAAGCCTACTATTAAAGCGTATGATGAAAATGCTTGGGCTGTGCTTCCAGACAATGATATTGTACCAATTAATGTTTCTATTACTTTATTGCATGCATTGCATATTCGTTTTGTGGCCACTTTAAATGAATTATCAGAAGACCAATTTCAACGATTAGTTTTTCATCCACAAAAAAATAGTGATATGAGCATTTGGACTTTAATGGGAATATATGCTTGGCATGGCAATCACCATGTAGCCCATATTACAAATTTGCGCGAAAGAAATAATTGGTAAAATAAGTGTTAGATTAAAAGTATGGACTGGAAAGTATTAGAATCTAATTATGTATTTAAAGACCGTTGGTTTCAAGCCAGGGCCGATAAATGTATGTTGCCCGACGGTAGAATCATGACGCCATATTATGTGTTGGAGATGCCAAGTTGGACCAATATGGTGATTATTACTAAGGAAGAAAAAATAGTATTGGTTCGCCAATATCGTCATGGAAAAGGATCTACTACTTTAGAATTACCAGGTGGTGTTTTAGAAGTAGGCGAGTCTCCACAAGACGCTGCCATCCGTGAAATGCAAGAAGAAACTGGTTATGTATCAACTGAAATAGAATTCTTATACCAAGTGTCTCCAAACCCAGCACTTCATAATAATACAGCCTATTTTTTTCTGGCAAGAAATGCCGAGCCATTAGCTATTACAAATTATGATGCGTTTGAAGATATTGTCATTGAAACCTATACGCAAGCAGAATTGAAGCAATTATTAGTGGAAGGGAAATTACAACACGGTGTTCAAATAGGTGCCATCTATCAAGCAATGATTCGATTGAATTGGATGAGTTGGTAAAATACTATAATTGTACTTCGCCAATTACAAATACACTGCCGCAAACTAAAATTAGGTCATCTTTTTTTGCCTGCTCTTTTGCAGATTGAATAGCTATATTAACATCCTCGTAACTCGTTCCGTGTAAATCGAACGCTGCTGCTTTTTCAAGCAATATATTTTGATCAAGTGCCCTAGGAATTTGTGCCTTGGTAAAATAGTATCGTGCATTTTTAGGAAGTAGGTTTAGCACTTTGTCAATTTCTTTGTCTTTTACCATGCCAATTATAATATGAACTTGTGCTTTTGCAACGATTTCTATTTGTTCCACAATTTCTTTAATGCCATCCTCATTGTGGCCAACGTCTAACACCAGTAGTGGATGCTCTTGCACAATTTCCCATCGGCCGTGTAAGCCATTTATTTTTTTGGAATGTGCCAATGCTTTTTGAACAATTGGGTAGTCAATTTTCCAACCAAGTTCTTGTAATACTGCAACAGAGCTTAAAACAGTAAGTAGATTTTTTGTTTGATAATGCCCAGCCAAATCTAATTGGTATTGATGCCGTTCGTCGGATGAATTTTGTGCAATCGTTACATCTAATAAATGACCATTGTTTTCAAAATTGCTCACCCATCTTTGCGCCGATGCCCAGTGGATAGGTGCGTTTAACTCCAATGCTTTGGCTTCAAAAATTGGTTTACTTTCTGGAATCGTTTCGCCAATTACAACAGGCGTATTTTGTTTAATAATGCCTGCTTTCTCTGTTGCAATTAATTCTAAACTATTACCTAATAAATTCATATGATCCCACCCAATATTGGTGATGATACTTAATGCTGGGTTGATGATATTAGTACTGTCTAGTCTACCGCCTAATCCTACTTCAATGA
>Ga0114970_10003700_pt1 | contig 11171 bp, 6 predicted proteins | sample M_140205_XF_Meta_FD_87030 | JGI IMG/M metagenome (GOLD analysis project Ga0114970, IMG submission 87030) | Freshwater microbial communities from Lake Montjoie, Canada to study carbon cycling - M_140205_XF_MetaG | ecosystem: Environmental > Aquatic > Freshwater > Lake | place: Lake Montjoie... | reverse complement strand
CAGCTTTCCGGAGGATATTGATAGAGATTGTCTTTTAGGAGAAAACTGGGTGAAACCTGACATCATTCCTCCTTCTGAACGCGCACAGCAGAAAGAATTGGGACGCTGGTGTGATCGCGCAGAGGCACCGGGGCTGATTGAGTCCTTTTCCATTATTACGTCATCTTCCCTGCCCGCCAAGCCCAGACCAATCGAAGCTCTTGCTCCACAAATCCGTAGCAATCCTCGACAGCAGGAAGCTCTTGATTGGATCATGTCTGGTGTCCCGTTGGTGTTGGTCAAAGGGCCTCCAGGGACAGGGAAAACCACGGTCATCACGGAGGTTGCGCTTCAATCCGTCGCCAAGAGCGAGAAGGTACTGGTGTGCAGCGAAACCCACCAAGCGGTAGCCAACGTGCTAGCAGCCTGTCGGAGTTCGCGGAAGGATGGGGTTAAGGATGTTCCTCGGCGTTTTTTTGCGGAGGCCGTGATCCGCCCGGTTTCTCTCAGTGCGGGATGGGTTTTCAAGTGGTTGGGCAGGTGGAGAGATTGCGGGAGGCCGTGTTGGTTCGTCAGGGCCGCTTCAGGCGGCGACGGGCGTGGCTTTGAGCTGTGCTCCGAGGCGGTGGAGGCGGCGGAGGTTGTAGGCGAGGGTCAATAAGGTCCATTCGGTGGCCACTCCGGCGAGGCCGCGCAGACGAAAGGCGCGAAAACCGAGGGCTGCTTTGAGGATGCCGAAGACGGGTTCGACGGTTTGCTGCCGCAGCTTGTAGCGGGCACGCCCGGCTTTGGTGGCGACCCGGTGGGCCATCTGTTCGGTCCACGGGGCGGCAGGGTCAGGCGCGGCGGGATCGGCTTTTTTCTCCAGATCGCCCACGCGGCGTCCGTGCCGCTCGCGGCTCATGGCGGCGAGGACGCGCAAGCCGTTGGGTTGGCCGTCGGTACCGCTCTCCACGGTGCGCACGGCGGCTTCGCTCACAAAACCGCTGTCGATAAGTACTTCGGCCACGGGACCGGCGGCGGCCTCGACCGCGGCGAGGCTCGGCACGAGTTGCTCCTTGTCGTTGGGGGCGTCGCTGACGCGCTGGCCAACGATCAGTCGGCTCTCCACTTCAACCGCGGCCTGCGCGTTGTAGCACTGCTCGAAACCGCCGCCGCTCACCGGCATGATGCGGCTTTCTGGGTCGGTGAAATTGACTTGGTCCTTCGGATTGGGCGCGTCGCTCGGGGGCTGCGGTTCCTTGCCACGGGGCTTTTTGCCGGTGGCTCGCGTGGCGTCGCGGGTGGCCAGTTTGCGCTCATACTCAGCGCGTTCCAGGGCGGCGCGAGCTTGCGCGCGGGCCTCGATCTCGGCGCGCGCCTGAGCCAGTTTGGCTTTGCGCTCCTGACGACGCTGCACCTCGGCGGGGATCGACAGGCCGTCGTCGAGTGGGGTGCTGTCAGCGTCCTCAGCTTTGCGCAGGAGCTCTTCGATTTCCAGGTCTAGCTCCCCCATGAGTTTTCCCGCCCGCCCGTGGCTGACGGCCGCGTGTTTACTGGCGTTGGCCAGCACCTTGGTCCCGTCGATGGCCACGGTGATGCCTCCCACTTTGAGCACCCCGCAACTCGCGCTCAACTCGATGACCCGCGCGAAACTGCGCGCCAGCAGTTCGCGATTTTTCCGGCGAAAGGTGCAGATCGTGTCGTGATCGGGATGGGTGTCGGCGCAGAGCAACCGCACGGCCACGCGATCATGGGTCGCCGCCTCGATCTGCCGGCTGGAAAAGACCCCCGTGGCGTAGCTGTAAATGAGTAGCCCGAGCAAGACGGATGGCGGGTATTGGGCGTCGCCGGTGCCGCGCTCGTTGACCCGCACGCCGCGCAGGTCGAGTTCGCCGACGGCATCCATGATGAAGTGGACAAGATGATCCGCCGGTACCCACTGCCGAAGGTCCGGTGGCAGCAGGAGTGGCGTGTCGTGGTCGATATTGACGAAGCGGGCGGGCATACTCTCATAACCCGCCAATCGCAAAAACCGTGGGGGGAAAGTCCGACAGGCTGCTAGCTGCTTTCTCCTTCTCGCTCCCCCCACGATCCTCGCCACCGATGACCCGGCGCAACTCACTTTCTTCGAAGAAAAAATCCGCCCAATCCTCGTCGAAAACTGTTACGAGTGTCACAGCGAAAAAAGTAAAAAGGTCAAGGGAGGTCTCCTCCTCGATTCCCGCGCAGGCCTCCTCCGTGGCGGTGAAACCAAACCCCCCATCGTCCCAGGCGACGCCAGCAAAAGTCTCCTCATCGAGTCGGTCAATTATCAGAATCGCGACTTACAAATGCCCCCTAAGAAACGCCTCTCCGAGAGGATGATCGCCGATTTATCTACCTGGATTAACCGCGGGGCGTTCGACCCTCGAGAAGGTCCCTCTATCCCTTCCGCATCTCCCAACGAAAACCCCGCCAAACCTCACTGGGCTTTCCAACCCATTCACCCCATCACTCCGCCCGCCAACTCCCATCCCGTCGACCATTTCATCACCGAAAAACTCGCCGCTCACGGCCTGAAAATGTCTCCACCAACCGATCGACGAACCCTCATTCGACGAGCGGCCTACGATCTCACCGGGCTCCCACCCACTCCCGCAGAAATCACCCAGTTTCTCGAAGACGACGCCCCAGACGCCTTTGCCCAAATGATCGACCGCTTCCTCGCTTCCCCCCGCTACGGTGAACGCTGGGGCCGTTGGTGGCTCGATATCGCCCGCTACGCCGACACCAACGGGCAAGACGAAAATAAGGTCATGGCCAACGCTTGGCGCTACCGCGACTGGGTCATCCGCGCCTTCAACTCCAACCAACCATTCAACGACTTTTTAACCGAACAACTCGCCGGTGATCTCCTCCCCACCGAGGGCCTCAGTCCAACCGCAATTTCTGATCGCTGGATCGCTACCGGCTTTCTCGTTCTCGGCCCCAAAATCCTCGCCGAACAAGATAAACCTAAGCTCCTCATGGACTTGATCGATGAACAAATCGACACCGTAAGCCGGGCATTTCTCGGACTCACGGTCAGTTGCGCCCGCTGTCACGACCACAAATTCGACCCCATCCCCACTCGCGATTATTACGCTCTCGCAGGAATTTTTCGAAGCACCAAGACCATGGAGCATCTCGAATTTGTTTCGAAATTTAACGAACACGAAATCACCACCCCAACCGAACAAGCCACTATCCAAGCCCAAACCGCCCAACTCGCCCAATACAACCACCAACTCCTCGTGGCCCTCACCCAAGCCGATCTCTCCCTCCTCACCAACTGGCGAAACCCTCCCCCAATCCGCTTCCCCGATTTCCTCTCCTCTCCCCTCGAAACTTTCTCTCTACCCAAAAATCTCCGCCCGCGTTACCCCATCGCCACCCAAGCCCACATCGCCATCCTCGAAAAACACCGCGATGCCTTGAAACACCAACGCCTCGCACGGCAGTTCACCCTCGCCGTGGAAGACGACAAACCAATCGATCTCCCCATCCATCTCCGCGGCAGTCATTTAAATGTCGAAAAATTATCCGTGCCTCGTGGTTTCCTCTCCGCCATCCAGCAAAATAATTCCTCCCCTTTGCCAACCAAGCAGAGCGGTCGTCTCGAACTCGCCCACTGGCTCACTCACCCCGATCACCCCCTCACCTCTCGGGTGATCGTCAATCGCGTCTGGCAAGCTCACTTCGGCGATGGCTTGGTCCGGAGCTCCGATAACTTCGGTCTCCGAGGCGAATCCCCATCCCACCCCGAACTCCTCGATTGGTTAGCCTCCGAGTTCCTCCACTCCGGCTGGAATCTTCAACATCTCCACCGACTCATTCTAACCAGCGCCGCAGGGCAACACAGCGCAACCAACCGACCCCCTCCCCCCATCGAAAATCTCCCGACTTCCCCCACCGCTCCCCCCACAATCCTCGCCTCCACAGTCGATCCCGATAACCGCCTCCTCTCCCACTTTCCACGACAACGCCTCGAAGCCGAAATGATCCGCGATGCTTTACTCGCGGTCTCGGGACAACTCGACCTCACCCTCGGTGGCTCGCTCGTCACTTGGAAAAATGATGAGTATGTCCCCAAAGACTTCACCTCCACTTCCTCCTTCCGCCGCTCCATTTACCTCCCCGTAGTCCGCGGTCGCGTCTTCGATCTCCTCGCCATTTTCGATACCGCCAACCCCAGCGTCAGCACCGCCCGCCGTATCCCCACTGTCGTGACCCATCAGGCCCTCTATTTTCTCAACAGTCCCCTCGTCATCGATGCCGCCCAAACCTTCGCCAAAAGTCTCCTCACCAGCATCGACCCCAATCAGCCAAACCCCTCCAACCAAGTGACTCAGGCTTACGAGCGCGCTTTCAGTCGCCCCCCCACCCCCCATGAAACTCGCCAGGCACTCCAGTTTATCAATACCCTTTCCACCCAAAATATCCCCAATACCCAACTCGCCGCTTGGAGCGCTTGGTGCCAAGTCCTCTTCGCCTCCAGTGAATTCATCTACCGCGAATAATTTCATGCTCCACTCCCTTCCCCAACCCTCCACCCGCCGCCAAATGCTCCGCGATTCCTGCGCCGGCTTCGGAAATCTCGCCCTCCTCAGCCTCCTCTCCTCCCTCCAAACCGCCACCGCCACCGCCAGCGAATCCCCCCACCCTCTCGCCAGCCAAATCCCCAGATTCCCTCCCCGCGCCAAACGCGTCATCTTTCTTTTCATGCACGGCGGCCCCTCCCACATCGATACCTTCGACTACAAACCCGCCCTCATCCGCGATCACGGAAAACCCTTGCCCTTCGAAAAACCCCGCATCCAATTTGCTAAGACCGCCAACCTCAGAAAATCTCCCTGGGAATTCCGACCTCGCGCCAAATGCGGCGCCATGATCAGCGACCTCTTTCCCCTCGTCGGTGCGCGCGCCGACGATCTCTGTATCATCAAATCCATCCACGGCACCAACGAAGCTCACGGGGGCGCCTTGCTCAAACTCCACACCGGTTCCGATACCCTCGTCCGCCCCAGCCTCGGCTCGTGGATTTCTTATGGGCTCGGCACCGAAAATCAAAACCTCCCCAGCTTCCTCACCATCAACCCAACCCTCGGCCACGGCGGAGTCGGCAACTGGTCCAGCGCCTTCCTCCCCGCTGTCCACCAAGGCACCCCCATCGGAGGCGATATGCCCGTAGAACAAGCCACCATCAAGTATCTCGACGATCCCCATCACGACCCCATCCGCCAACGCGCCCAACTCGATCTCCTCAACTCCATCAACCGCCAACACCTCGCCCAATCTGCCTCCGATCCCGTCCTCGAGGCCCGCATCGCCTCCTTCGAACTCGCCTTCCGCATGCAAACCGAAGCCCCAGATGCCATGAACATCGACCGCGAATCTCCCCTCACCAAAAAACTCTACGGCCTCGATGATCCTCACACCGCCCCCTTCGCCAGACAATGCCTCCTCGCTCGCCGCTTCAGTGAACGCGGTGTCCGCTTCGTCCAAGTCACTCATCCTTATTGGGATCAACACGAAAATCTCACCAATGATCATGCTCGCCTCGCCTCGGAAGTCGATCGCCCCATCGCCGGCCTCCTCGCCGACCTCCAATCGCGCGGTCTCCTCGAAGAAACCCTCGTCATCTGGGGCGGGGAATTCGGTCGCACCCCCACCCTCCAAGGTCGCGACGGACGCGACCACAATCCACACGCTTTCACCATGTGGATGGCTGGGGGTGGCGTAAAAGCCGGCCATAGCTATGGCGTGACCGACGACTACGGGTTCTTTTGCGCCGACGAAAAAGTCCACATTCATGATCTCCACGCCACCATCCTCGCCCTTTTAGGAATCGATCACGAACTCCTCACCTATCGTCACGCGGGCCGCGACTTTCGCCTCACCGATGTCAGCGGGCGAGTCGTCAAAGAAATTTTCGCCTAATCGTTTTCCCCCAGACCAACCCCAAAATCGACCTGCCTTCCACAGCAATGAGCAACCACCAACTCCCCCCAGCCCGAGTGCTCATCAGCTGTTCGCCCATCGAGTCTGGAGAAAATCAGCTCCCCAATCATCAGTCATTGGAAAATTCGCAAATAACTACTTCTGAAATACTTGCAAACGCCATAAATCGAAGTGCGTCCACTAAATAATTCCTCACCACTCCCAAACCCCACTCTTCCAACTCCACCCCAAAGACTGCACCCCACCCCATCGCAAAGTTTGCCTCCCTCCCGCAGGAATCCAGATTGACCTCGCCAATCTCTTCCCTAATTTACGCTGTTGGAAGAAGCATCCATTGCAGAGGTTCGAACGATACCCTACTCTGTCAGGTCCTATCCCCAAATTAATTACATCTTATGGCCCAGTCTGATCCTCGCACACCTCAATCCAATCGCCCGCCCAACAATAACGGCGGCGATCCCACCTTTAACTGGCGGGGAGTCGTTTTATTTGCAGTGGCCATCCTCATGCTCGGAGGCGCTTACTTCTTCAATAAAACCGGCGCTGGCGTCGGCGGCATTGAAGAACTTCCTTACCCCGCTTTCATCAAAAACCTCGAAGCCGGAAAAATCGATAAAGCAAAAGGATTGGATCTGATTTCCGAACCCGGGACTGTAAACGATTATCTCAAGGGCACCTACACCACCGAGGGCACCGAAGGCACTCCGTCAAAAAAGGTGAACTTCAGAACCCAGGTCAACCTCCAGTTCAATCCTTACCTCTCCAGTAAGATCGAATCCTTCGGCATCCCCGTCACCCCCAAGTCCGATAGCTCACTCTGGACCTCCGCCCTCCTCAATATCTTCATGCCACTCCTCCTCTTCGTGGTGATTCTCTACTTCTTTTTTCGTCAGCAAATTCGCATGGCTGGCAAAGGAGCGATGAGCTTCGGAAAGTCCAAAGCCAAAATGCTCGCCCGAGACAAAAATAAAATCACTTTCAAAGATGTCGCCGGCGTCGAAGAAGCCAAGGAAGAGGTCCAAGAAATCGTCGAATTCCTCAGCGACCCCAAACGCTTCCAAAAACTCGGCGGTCGCATCCCCAAAGGCGTCCTCATGGTCGGCTCCCCAGGTACCGGTAAAACCCTCCTCGCTAGGGCCATCGCCGGTGAAGCCGATGTCCCCTTCTTCTCCATCAGTGGCTCCGATTTCGTGGAAATGTTCGTCGGCGTCGGCGCCAGCCGCGTCCGCGATATGTTCGAACAAGGCAAAAAATCCGCCCCTTGCTTGATTTTTATCGACGAAATCGACGCCGTCGGTCGCCACCGCGGCCACGGAATGGGTGGAGGACACGACGAACGTGAGCAAACTCTCAACGCCCTCCTCGTCGAAATGGACGGCTTCGATACCCAAGAAGGTGTCATCATCATCGCCGCCACCAACCGCCCCGATGTCCTCGATCCCGCACTCCTTCGCCCAGGTCGCTTCGATCGCCAAGTCACCGTTTCCTTACCCGATGTCAAAGGCCGCGAAGCCATCCTTCAAGTCCACGCCAAAAAGGTCAAACTCGCCGAAACCGTCGATCTCTCCGTGGTCGCCCGAGGCACCCCAGGATTCTCTGGCGCCGAACTCGCCAATGTCATCAACGAAGCCGCCCTCATCGCCGCCCGACGTGGCTTGAAAGCCATCACCAACGACGAGTTCGAAGAAGCCCGCGATAAAGTCCGCTGGGGTCGCGAACGCCGAAGCATGGCCATGAGCGACAAAGAAAAAGAAAACACCGCTTACCATGAAGCCGGTCACGCGCTCCTCTGCGAACTCGTCAAAAATATGGATCCTCTCCATAAGGTGACGATCATCCCCCGCGGCCCCTCCCTCGGCTCCACGATGTATCTTCCCACCGAAGACAAATACACCCATCGCCGCCTCGAACTCATCGACCGACTCGTGGTCATCATGGGCGGCCGCGTCGCCGAAGAATTGCAGTTCGGTGATGTCACCAACGGCGCCCGAGGCGATATCGGTCAAGCCACCTCCATCGCCCGCAAAATGGTCTGCGAATGGGGCATGAGCGAGAAAATGGGCATGGTCGAGTATGGCAAAAATGAAGACTATGTCTTCCTCGGCAGCAACCTCGGACAGGGTCGCGAATACAGCGAGGCCACCGCCCAAGAAATCGATGCCGAAGTTCGTAAACTCTGCGACGACGCCTACCGCCGGGCCGTTGTCCTCCTCACCGAAAACCGCTCAAAACTCGAATCCATCGCCAAGGCTCTCCTCGAATTCGAAACCTTAGACCGCAAACAAATCGTCGATATCATCGAACACGGTCGGATGCTTACCCCACCGAACCCCCCAACCAAACCAAACCGACCTTCAGAACCCCCACCCATCCCTCGCGGAGAAGATCCCCACATCGTCCCCGATCTCCCAGGCCTCAGTGGTGCCCCAGCCTAGGCAAATCTTCACCTCGACTCGGACCGCTTATGCCCAACCTCATCCCCGAGGTCATTCCACCCGAGGAACTTCGCCGCTTAGCCCAAGCAGTAATCGCCCGCGCCAAGTTTCCCCACCTCGCCACCGTCGAAGCCTCCCAACCACGCGTTCGACCAGTCTCACCCGTCCGCGTCGATCACTTCACCATCTACATCGCTAACCTCAGGCGCTACGCCAAAACTCAGCAACTCGCCGATAATCCCCAAGTCGAACTCTGCTACCTCGACGACGCTCACGATCAAGTCCGCATCACCGGTATCGCCGAGATCCTTGCCGACCCCTTGCAAATCCGCGAGATCTGGGACTCCCACGCCCTCCTTCGCCGCTATTTCCCTTCCCCAGAAAGTCCAGAATTGATCATCTATCGCGTCCGCCCTCTCCGCGTCCGCTACATGAAAGAATGGGCCCTCGAATACCACGAAGTCCCTCTCCAGCCATAATCCCCATCCCCCGCATCCCCCAAAACGATTCCCTCACTCAACCAAACCAAAAGCCTGAATCTTCTGGCTTTTGCCCTTCAAGACGTGCTCCCCCAAATCCTTAAACCGCTTCGTATCTGGCATCTGCTCCACAAAATCCCCCGATAAAATTACCCGACTCTTCAGCTCTTTCGAAAGAGCCTCCAACCGAAAAACCGTGTTCACCGCGTCCCCTATAATCGTCGCGTCACGCTCCGCCGCCACCCCCACATTACTGCAAGTCGCTCGCCCATAATGAAGCGAAATCGCCACCTGAAACGCCTCGCCGTTCGGCCAAGTCCGCGCATCCGCCAAAGCAAGAATCCGCTTCGTCGCCGCAAACGCCGTCCCACAATCCATCACCCCACGCTGACTCACCCCCCAATATGCCAGCATCGCATCCCCAATAAACTTATCAATCGTCCCCGTACTCTGCGCAACCAAGTTGCCCGTCTCCCGAAACCACGCCCCCAAAACCTGCGCCAATTCCGCCCCCGAGATTTTTTCCGACATCGTGCTGAATCCGCGAATGTCGCAAACCAACAACGCCACGGGACGAGCCTCCGTCACCGAATGATCAATACTCCCCACCACCGTCATCGCATTCGAATCATGCTCCACCTCATCCGCGTGCTCCACAAAAGTCATCTCATTATCCGCAATCCGAATGCGCGCCCCATCCATCAGCGTCACCGGCATCACCACCCGCTCATCATTCACATAAGTCCCATTCCGACTCCCCAAATCAATCAATTGATACTGCCATCCATTGTGACACCGAATCAAAGCGTGTTGCCGAGAAACCAACGGACTAAAACTCAAACACACGGTGTTCTCCCGCGTCCGCCCAATGGTCGCAGTATTCCCCACTCCAACCTCAAATGGCGGAGCTGTCGCGGGTTGAATTTGAAGTTTCGCAGCCATAAATCAGGTCGATTCGTGCTTTCGACGTTGCCCTAATCGACCAAAACTATAAAGAACTATCTTCCACCTTTCGCTTCCCTAGCGCCCGACCGCTTCATGAGTGATTCCCTTATCTTCGACCACTACAAGGTTCTCCAAAAGCCCAACGGCGACCCCCATGAACTCGGCCGCGGTGCCATGGGCATCACCTACAAAGCCTTCGATACCAGCCTCCAAATCGTCGTCGCCCTCAAGGTCATCAACGCCACCTACCTCCACAGCGAAATCGCCCGCCAACGCTTCATCCGCGAAGCTCGCTCCGCCGCCAAACTTCGCCACCACAACGTCGCCAGCGTTTTTCACCTCGGGATCACTGGCGAAAATTGGTTCTACGCCATGGAGTTCATCGACGGCGAAACCCTCGAAGCTTTCATCAAACGCCAAGGCCCACTCCCCCCAGCCTTAGCCCTCTCCATCACCGCCCAAGTCTCCCGCGCCCTCAACGCCGCCAGTCAACACGACCTCGTCCACCGCGATATTAAACCCGCAAACCTCATGCTCGTCCATGAAGACGACATGCTCGTCGCCAAAGTCATCGACTTCGGCCTCGCCAAAACCTCCACCTCGTCCAATCAAGATGCCTCTCCCACCCTAACCATCGGGGGCTTCGTCGGTACCCCCCACTTCGCCAGCCCAGAACAACTCGAAGATCAAGAGACCGATCTCCGCTCCGATATTTACTCCCTCGGCGTCACCCTCTGGTATATGCTCGCCGGCCATACCCCGTTCTCTGGATCGATCGCCCAAGTCATGGTCCAACACCTCTCCAAACCTCCCCCTTTTCATGAACTCCCCCACCTCCCACCTCCCGTCGCCACTCTCCTCCGCAAGATGCTCGAGAAAAATCCCGCCGATCGCTTCCAAACCCCTGCCGATCTCCGCTCCGCCACCGAATTCGCCCTCCATCTCGTCTCCCCTTCCCAAACTCTCCCCACCCCCACCTTTCCTCCCTCAGAAAATCCCCCAGAAGATCCGCAAAACTTTTCCACCCTCGCAGAACCCACCACCCTACCCGCTCTCCCCAACCTCCAAGTCGGCTCCCTTCTCGCCGATCGCTACCAACTCCTCGAAACCCTTCCGCCCCTCCACCAAAGCCCAAATTTCCGCGCCCTCGATCGCCAACAAAATTGCCAAGTCCGGATCCTCCTCCTTCCTCCCGACTTCGCTCCCCACGATTCCCCTCCACCCCTCGCCCAAATCCTTGCCCACCTCAAAAAATTCCCCCACCCCAACCTCCTCGCCATTAATCACTTCGAATCCGTTACCCCATCCTCCTTTCTCGTCTTCGAATGGACCAACGGATTCTCCTTGCTCGAACTCCTCCGCACTCGACACT
>Ga0114970_10003699_pt1 | contig 11172 bp, 10 predicted proteins | sample M_140205_XF_Meta_FD_87030 | JGI IMG/M metagenome (GOLD analysis project Ga0114970, IMG submission 87030) | Freshwater microbial communities from Lake Montjoie, Canada to study carbon cycling - M_140205_XF_MetaG | ecosystem: Environmental > Aquatic > Freshwater > Lake | place: Lake Montjoie... | reverse complement strand
CAACGACTGCGCCGCGAGGCAGCAGCTGAGGCCTAGCGGCTCAGTGGCGCGCTGCTGCCAGGCGTCGGCGGTAGCGCGGTAACAGGTCGTCGTCTTCCCCTAGCAGCAGGAAGGCGTCTACCAGCGCGCGGCGCCCCGCTACTTCACCGGCATCGGTGCGGTAGGTGGGGTGGTGCTGCAATAGTAGCAAGAAGGCATCTAGCGAATCCTGCTGACGTCCGCCCAAGAAATGGCTGGCAGCTTCCGTTTCGAGGGCCTCCGCTGAACCAGGCGCGGCTCCCTGGCGCAGCGCGAGGCGAGAAAAACGCAGTCGCGCTGCACGTTCCGTGGCCGGTGTGCTTTCCCTCGCGGCAAACGGTAAGGCAGCTAGTAAAGCTTCTGCCTCGTCGGTAGCCGCCAGCGCCAGCGGTGGCATTAGCAGCACATCTACTAAGGCCAGCACATCTTCGGTGCGCGGCAGCCCCTGGCCGGCGCGAACTATTTCCCGCAATGCGCCAAGTGCCCCGAGGTAATCGCCGCTTTTGGCCCGCGCCAGTGCTGCTTTTCGCGCCTCTGCGGCGCCACCGCCAACATGACGGTCGAGTGTTTCGCGAATGACAGATTCCGGTTGCACACCCAGGAAGCTGTCGACGAGCTTGCCGTCTTTGAAGACGGCCACGGTGGGTAAGCTGCGAATGTTGAAGGCCTTGGCAATGCCCGGCTCCTCGTCGGTGTTCAATTTCACGATGGTGGCACGGCCAGTGTAGTCGGGGGCTACACGCTCCAGTACCGGCGCCAAGGCGCGGCAAGGTCCACACCAAGCGGCCCAGAAGTCGACCATGACCGGCTGGAACTTGGATGCTTCAATGACCTCTTGCTGGAAACGGTCGGTGGTGACGGCGGTGACCATGGGTGTCTTCCTGTGTCTGCAGTACGAGTAGGTAGGGTGGGTATGGAACTGTGCGGAATCAAGGGCAGTTATTGCACTCAGTTACGCAGGAATGGGCAGATGGTGGGTGTTCTTGACCTCTTCCATCACGACATAGGTGTGGGTCTGCTGTACCCCAGTCAGGCCCGTCAGACGTTCCCCGAGGAAACGCCGATAGGCTTCCATGTCGCGTACGCGCACCTTCAGCAGGTAGTCGAATCCGCCGGCCACCATGTGGCACTCCTGCACCTCGTCGATACCGAGCATGGCGTCGCGGAACTGCGAGAAGACGTCGGGTGTGGTGCGGTCCAGCGACACCTCCACGAAAGCCAGTAGCGCTGCCCCCAACCGTGGCGGGCTGAGGTGAGCCGCGTAACCGGTGATATAGCCATCACGTTCCAGGCGTCGGACCCGTTCCAGACAGGGCGTAGGCGAGAGGTGCACTTGGCGCGCGAGTTCCGCGACCGGCGTACGGCCGTCGCGTTGCAGCAAGTCCAATAGGCGGCGGTCGGTGCGGTCCAGTTGGTCTGGCATGGGCAGTCCTTTTGGTGGAAGCAACCAGTTTAATCCACTATAGATTCATAAAATTCAAGAATAAAACACTACTTAAGTAGCAATAAAGTGGCGTGAACTTCTGGAGTCACCATGCCCACGCTCTCCTCTGAACGACCGACGCCCAGTTTCCTCTCTGCCGCCGACCTGCACGGCGAGTTCTCCACTGCCGCTGGCATCAATGAACAGTGGCTGGCTCCTGAAAACCAGGTGTTGGAGCGCTTGCTACCGCTGGCGGTCCTGCCGGCAGGAGAACGGGCGGTGGTACAGCGCAAGGCGGAACGGTTGGTGGAAGCGGTACGTGAGCAGCGCCTGCAGAAGACGGGCATGGACGCCTTTTTGCGCCAGTACGATCTGGGCTCTCAAGAGGGCGTCATCCTCATGTGCCTAGCCGAGGCTTTGCTGCGCATTCCCGACGCCGCCACGGCGGACCGACTCATTGCGGACAAACTCGGTGCGGGCGACTGGTCGGCCCATCTCGGCCGCGCGGATTCGCTGTTCGTTAACGCCGGGACTTGGGGGTTGATGCTGACCGGACGGTTGCTGGCCCCGTTCGAGAGCGGCACGCGCGATGTGGGTGGCTTCCTGGGCCGGTTGGCAGCGCGGGTAGGTGAACCGGTAGTGCGTGCAGCCCTGCGCCAAGGCATGCGCATTATGGGGCACCAGTTCGTCATGGGCGGCACCATCGAGGAGGCCTTGGCTCGTTCTCAGGAAGGGGACGCAATCCACTACCGCCACAGCTTCGACATGCTCGGGGAAGCGGCGCTGACCACCGCCGATGCGAACCGTTATGCGGCTGCCTACGAAGCTGCGATGACGGCCGTCGGAGCAGTGGCCCGCTCGCATGCCAATGCTGCCGATGCGCCCACGGTTTCGGTGAAGCTTTCCGCGCTCCATCCACGCTATGAACTTGCGCAAGCCGAACGGGTGCGGCGGGAACTGGCCCCGCGTTTGCAGGCTTTGGCGCGCCACGCGGCGAGCCAAGGGGTTGCCATCACCCTCGATGCCGAAGAAAGCGAACGGCTCGAGTTATCGTTGGTGTTGTTGGAAGGGCTGCTCAGGGATCCGCAGCTGGCAGGTTGGCAGGGTCTGGGGCTTGCCGTGCAGGCCTACCAGCGTCGGGCACTGGCAGTCATCGACCATGTCATTGGCTTGAGCCAGGCCACCGGACGACAGCTGAATGTGCGTTTGGTGAAGGGCGCGTACTGGGACAGCGAGATCAAGCGCGCCCAGGAACGTGGACTCGCCGACTATCCGGTGTTCACGCGCAAGGTGAACACGGACGTTTCTTATCTGGCTTGTGCGCGGCGGTTATTGGCGAGCGCTGCGCCGGTCTACCCGCAGTTCGCTACCCATAACGCCCATACCGTGGCATGGCTGCAGCAGGTGGGGCGCCAAACCGGGTGCGCCTTCGAGTTCCAGCGTTTGCACGGCATGGGCGAAGAACTCTATGCCGTGGTGTGTGCTCCGGACGAAGCAGGTCGGCGAATGCCTTGCCGTGTTTACGCGCCCGTCGGGTCCCATGAAGATTTGTTGCCATACCTGGTTCGGCGCTTGCTTGAGAACGGCGCCAATACTTCGTTCGTGAACCGTCTGGTCGACGAACGGTTGCCACCCGCGGCCATAGCCGCAGACCCGGTGGCTGCCGTCGAGGCTTTGGTCGCTGCGGGGACCGTCGCTCACCCCGGTATCGCTTTGCCGGTGGCGATGTTTCCCGACGGACGTCGTAATGCACGGGGGCCCAACCTAGCGGATGGGCGCGAGCGCCATGCCTTGGCGGTCGGAGCCGTTGCGGAGTTGCAGGTGCCGTTAGCGGCCACGGCCTTGGTGAGTGGTAAGCCGGGGCAGGGTATGCCGTTGGTAGTGGTGCGCTCGCCCCAGGACCGCCGACAGCAGGTGGGTACCGTAGCGGAAGCGTTACCAGCGGAGGTGACGCAGGCAGTGGCAAAGGCTGTTGCCGCGCAAAAGGGCTGGGACCGGCTAGGCGGCCCGGCGCGGGCGCTGGTGCTGGAACGCGCGGCCAACGCGATGGAAGCGGCGCTGCCCGCGCTGGTGGCCCTGTGTGTGGCGGAAGCCGGCAAGACCGTACCGGATGCTATCGGCGAGGTGCGGGAGGCAGTGGACTTCCTGCGCTACTACGCGAGCGAGGCTAGAGCGCGGTTTGGCGAAGGGCAGGTGTTACCCGGCCCCACGGGTGAACGCAACACGCTATCCCTGCATGGCCGTGGTGTCTTTGCCTGCATCAGTCCCTGGAATTTTCCGCTGGCAATCTTTACCGGCCAAGTGGCCGCAGCGCTGGCCGCTGGCAATGCAGTGGTGGCCAAGCCAGCCGAGCAAACGCCTTTGGTCGCCTACCGTGCCGTGCAGTTGCTCCACGCGGCGGGCGTGCCGATGGCGGCGCTGCAGTTTCTCCCGGGGCCCGGCGAAACCATCGGCGCGACCTTGGTGAATGATCCGCGTGTCGCGGGCGTGGCATTCACTGGCAGCACGGAGGTAGCCCGTACTATCCAGCGGCAATTGGCAGCCCGTGAAGGCGCCATTCCGGTGTTCATCGCCGAGACGGGTGGCCAGAATCTGATGGTGGTTGATAGTTCCGCGCTGCCTGAGCAGGTAGTTGGCGATGTGCTCGCCAGCAGTTTCAACAGCGCTGGGCAGCGCTGTAGTGCGCTGCGCGTCCTGTGCCTGCAGGAAGACATCGCGGACCGTGTGTTGCACTTGCTGCGTGGTGCCATGGACGAACTGATGATTGGCCTACCTGAGGACTGGTCGACGGATATCGGTCCGGTCATTGATGAGACAGCACGGGACCAATTGGAAGCCCATGCCTCACGCATGCAGACCGGTGTGGCGTGGGCGCACCGCTGTGATTTGCCCGAAACACTGGCTGTGCACGGCTGTTATGTGGCACCACTCGCCGTCGAGATTCCTTCGCTGGCTGCTCTGCAGTGCGAAGTGTTCGGCCCGGTACTGCACGTGTTGCGCTGGCGCGCGGGAACTTTGCCCGCGCTGTTGCAAGCGGCCGCAGCTACCGGCTATGCCTTGACGTTCGGTTTGCAGACGCGTCTGGACAGCACCATCGCCGAGGTGTGCGCCGAGGCGCCAGCCGGTAATATTTACGTGAACCGCAATCTCATTGGCGCCGTCGTGGGGGTACAGCCCTTCGGGGGGCATGGCTTGTCGGGCACCGGGCCTAAGGCCGGTGGGCCTAACTATCTTGTTCGGTTCGCTGTGGAACGCACCATCACCATCAACACCACGGCAGTGGGGGGTAATGCTTCGCTGCTGGCGTTGGAGTGAACCGTGCCGTACGGCTTTAGCGAGCGGGGCTACGCCGGGCGGGACGCGAATTAGCGCAATTCGGCCCAAGGCCCCGTGAAGGTCACGGTCAGGAAGTCGCAGGGCTGCAGTCCTCCCGGCGAGGCGTCCGCCGACAGCTGCCAAGCCAGCCCAGAGAGCGTTGGGTTGTGTCCTACCAGCAGGAGATGCTGCACGGTCTCGGGCGTGTGGCGCAGAAATGCCAGCAATGCTGGCACATCGATTTCGTACAAGTCCGGTTCGGCGTGCACGGCTGTTTTGGGCAATCCGCAGGCGTGAGTGAAAGCCAGAGCGGTGGTGGTAGTACGAACTGCGCTGCTGTGGATGCAGTAGTCCACAGGCGTTTGCATTTGCGTGGCCGCGAACAGGGCGCCGCGCTCATGCACTTGTGCTTGGCCTACGGCATCCAGCGGCCGTTCGAAATCGTGTTGCCCTGGCCGCGCATGGGCCGCCTGCGCGTGGCGCAGCAGGGTTAAGCGGTGAGTAGCCGTGTCCACGCTCATGCTGGCAGCAAGGCCCAGAGTTCGCCTGCGGTGACGCGTGTGGCGAAGCAGGTGACCGGCTCATAAGCCGGTGGGGACAGCACGGCACCCGACTTGAGACAGAAGCGCGCACCGTGCCGTGGGCAAATGACTACCGGACCCGTGGCACCACTAGCCAGATCGTCGGCACTGGCGGGTTCGACGGGGGCATCTGCCAGCGGCTCACCATCGTGGGTGCAGACGTCTTCAATAGCATAGAGCTCGCCTTGCACGTCATAAACGGCGACGAACCGGCCTGCTGCCTCGAAAGAAGCGTGACCATTGCGCGGCACGTTTGCGGCAGGCCCCAGCAATACCCAGTCGCCGCCCGACGGGCTCTGGCTCACATCATTCCCGTTTGTAGGCGGGCCGCTTCGCTCATGCGGTCTGCAGACCAAGGTGGGTCGAAGACGAGTTCGACGTCCACTACCTTTACGGTCGGCAGCGCCTCAAGTTTGTCCTTCACATCAGCCACCAAGACTTCGCCCATGCCACAGCCCGGGGCCGTCAGTGTCATGTCGATCTTGATGTTGCGCTGCCCGTTGTCGTCCTTGCTGATGTCGCAGCGGTACACGAGTCCGAGGTCCGCAATGTTCACCGGGATCTCCGGGTCGAATACGGTACGAATCTGCGCCCAGGTCACTTCCTCGAACTGGTCGTCAGTGGCGTCGGGGGGCAGTTCGGGCGGCGTCACAGGCTCTTTACCGATGGCATCTGCGTCGGCGCCGGCCACGCGGAAGAGATTGCCTTCCACATAGACCGTGAAGCTGCCGCCTAGTGCCTGCGTGATGTAGCCGACGCTGCCGGTACGCAGCTTTACCTCGATGCCAGCCGGGATGATGACGGCCTTGACGTCGCGGTTGACGACGATGGGTTCATTCTCGTGACGACGCATGTCAGGGCTTCCTGGTCATTCGGTCTGGACAGTCGGGGGAGTTGCGGATGGCTGTTCGGCATCAGCTGCAGAGAGTGCGGCGTTCAGGGTATGCCACGCGAGGCTTGCACACTTCACGCGAGCGGGGAAATCGCGAACACCTGCCAGCGCCGCGAGTTTGCCCAGCGCCGGGTCAAGCGGGGCGTCATGGTGCGTGAACACGTTATGTACGCGTTCGAACTGCGCCTGCACTTCCGCGCGTGTGTGGCCGATGGCGGCTTCGGTCATGAGGGATGCGGACGCCACGGAGATGGCGCAGCCTTTACCCTCGAACTTCACGTCCGTGACGAGTTCGCCATCAAGTTGTACCCAGACGCGCAGCGTATCTCCACACAGCGGGTTAGCACCGCGGGCTTCATGGGCTGGCGGTACCGCCAGCATGCCGAAGTTACGTGGCCGCTTGTTATGGTCCAGGATGACATCCCGGTAGAGGTCTTTGAGATCCATAGGGCCTTCAGCAGAATAGTTCACGGGCATGCTGCAGGGCGCCGACCAGTTGGTCGATTTCTGCAGGCGTGTTGTAGAAGGCGAAGGAGGCGCGCGCCGTTGCCGGCACGTCGAAGAACTCCATCACCGGCATGGCGCAGTGGTGGCCAGTACGCACCGCCACACCTTCCTGATCGAGGATGGTGCCAAGGTCATGTGGGTGGATGCTATCCACCACGAAGGAAATAACCGCGGCCTTGTGGGGTGCCGTGCCGATGATGCGCAGACCTGGAACCGCTAGCAATTGGGCGGTGGCGTAGTGCAGCAGGGCTTCTTCAGTGGCGGCAATGCGCGCTAGGCCCACTCGCTGCACGTAGTCGACTGCCGCGCCCAGCCCGATGAAGCCCGCGATATTGGGCGTACCAGCCTCGAACTTGTGGGGCAGAGTATTGAACGTGGTGCCCTCGAAGCGGACTTCGAGAATCATGTCGCCACCACCCATCCAAGGAGGCATGGCTTCCAGCAAGGCTTCGCGTCCGTACAGCACACCGGTGCCAGTAGGGCCGTATAACTTGTGTCCGGAAAAGGCGTAGAAGTCGCAGCCCAGCGCCTGCACGTCTACCACCATATGGGACACAGCTTGCGCGCCGTCGATGACCGTGATGATGCCGCGTTCCCGCGCTACTGCGATGAACTTCTCGATGGGGTTGATCGTGCCTAGCGAGTTGGAGACGTGCGACAGCGCCAGCACCCGAGTGCGGGGCGTGAGCAGATGCAGAAACCCTTGGAAGTCTACTTCGCCATCGAGCGTGATGGGGATGGGGCGTACCACGGCGCCGGTTTGGCCCGCGACTATCTGCCAAGGCACCAGATTGGCGTGGTGCTCGAGACGCGATACAAGAATTTCATCACCGGGCTGCAGGAAGGTGCGGCCCCAGGCTTGCGCGATGAGGTTGATGGATTCTGTGGTGCCACGGGTGAGAATGACTTCGCGTTCGCTGCGGGCGTTGATGAAACGCTGCAACTTATGGCGTGCGGCCTCGAAGGCGTCCGTGGCGCGCTGCGAAAGAGTATGCACGCCACGATGGATATTCGAGTGGTCGTGGCGGTAATAGTCCGCCTCGGCGTCGATGACCGAGCGTGGGTGCTGCGTGGAGGCGCCGTTATCCAGATAGGCCAAGGGTTTGCCATTCACCTGCTGGTGCAGGATGGGGAAATCGGCGCGTAATACCGCGACTTCTGCGGCGCTGAAGGGCTGCGCGTTTGCTGCAGTATTGGCGGTATCGTCGGTCATGGCAGTACCCGCGTGGCCAGCCATTCGCGCAGGCTCGGCCAAGGCAGTCGAGCGATCACGTCGGCGGCGAAGGCTTGCATCAGCAGGCGGCGTGCCTCCTGTTCACCAATCCCGCGGGAGCGCAGATAGAACAGGGCCTGTTGGTCCAGTGAGCCGGTCGTGCTGCCATGGCTGGCCTTCACGTCATCGACATGAATTTCCAGTTGCGGGCGGGTGTCGAGTTCGGCCGTAGCGGACAGCAGCAGATTGCGAATGGATTGCGCCGAGTCCGCGCCGTGTGCACTAGGCGGCATGACCACCTTGCCGCTGAACGCGCCCCGGGCGCGGCCACCTGCCAGTGCGCGTACCGCTTGCGTACTGGTGGTGTTCGCCGCTACATGGGTCACAGTGAGTTGTACGTCGGTGTGCTGGTTGCCATCTACTCGCAGGAACTGCTGCCAGTGGCCAAAAGCACCCGGACTCTCGAGCGACAAATGCGCTGCGGTATGCGCGGCTTGGGTTCCAAGCGACACGGGCAAGGCCAGATAGGTGGCATCACGGCCCACGCTGACATCTAACTGCTCCAGCAGAGCCGCGTCCACGGGCAACTGCTGCACGATGGCGTGCGTCAGGCTCGCACCATCCGCCAGGTGTACTTGCAGCCAGCGGGTAAGCGTTGCGGGTGCAGTGTTGGCGGCGCTATTGGTCGAGATATTGGCACTGGCGCTACTCGTCAGCGGCGTACTTTCGCCGTCTGCCAACGACTCCAGCAACTGTAGACGGGCGCCGCGCGCCAAGTTTATCCGTAGCACCAGCGCGCCTGCGCCTTGTGCGGGAAGGTGCAGCAATTGCAAGGTCCCGGCGTCCACGTTGGCAGCGACCGCCAACTCCCAGGCGCCTGGGGTAGTAGCGGCAGCGATGGCGGCGACCCGGTGCTCGCCACTGTTGCCAATGGGTGCTTTAACGGCATCTTCGGGTAGTGGGCGCAGGCTGACCCCAGCCGGCAATGCCCCAAACCCGCCGAGCGTGCGGGGTACGGCATGCCCGCCGGCAAAGACCAGCACTGGGGCTTCAACCGGTAACACGGCGGCGTCGATGGCGGCCTTCTCGGGAAGCGACAGGGCATCCGTGGGCGTTGCCCACCAGTCGCGCCGCGACAGCGTTCGCGCGGCATATTTCCAGGCTTCGTCCCGCCCGGAGGGCAGGCCTAGAGCGCGCAGGTTATCCATGCTCATGCCGCGTCCTGGGCGCGCACCCAATCATAGCCGCGCGCTTCCAGTTCCAGTGCCAGTTCCTTGCCGCCGCTCAGCAGGATGCGGCCGTCCGCCAGTACGTGCACAAAGTCGGGGAAGATATAGTCGAGCAGGCGCTGGTAGTGCGTGACCATGACGATGGCGCGGTCGGGTGAACGTAGGTCGTTGACGCCAGCGGACACTACCTTCAAGGCATCAATGTCCAAGCCGCTGTCGGTTTCATCCAGCAGGGCGAGTGTGGGCTCCAGAATCTGCATCTGCAGCACTTCGTTGCGCTTCTTTTCGCCACCAGAGAAGCCTTCGTTCACGCCACGCGAGAGAAAAGCTTCATCCATCTGCATGCGCTGCATCTTGGCCCTCACTAATTGTAGGAATTCGAAAGCGTCCACTTCCGGCTGGCCCAGATGCTTGCGCTTGGCATTCAAGGCCGCTTTCAACAGATAGACGTTGTTGACCCCTGGGATTTCCAGCGGGTATTGGAAGGCGAGAAAGATGCCCGCGCGCGCCCGTTCTTCCGGGGCCAGCGCCTGCAGGTCCTGCCCGCGATAGAGCAGCGAGCCTCCCGTGACGGTGTAGCCGGGCTTACCCGCCACCACATGCGACAGCGTGCTCTTGCCTGAGCCGTTGGGTCCCATGATGGCGTGGACTTCGCCAGCATTCACCGTGAGTGACAAGCCTTTGAGAATGGGCTTGCCGTTTACTTCCACGTGCAGGTCGCGGGCTTCGAGCAGAGGAGTCGGCGGGGTGTTCGTCATGGTCGGTTCACTCGTGCATGGGCCAGTGGGTTGCGCGCACTGACCGAAATAAGGGGGAGAAAGGGGAGAGTGGGCATCAGCCCACGGCACCCTCGAGGCTGACGGCCAGAAGGTTCTGCGCTTCCACGGCAAACTCCATCGGGAGTTCCTTGAACACCGCTTTGCAGAAACCGTTCACGATCATGTTGACCGCGTCTTCTTCCGAAAGACCGCGTTGCAGACAATAGAACAACTGGTCTTCGCCAATACGCGAAGTAGTGGCTTCGTGTTCGACTGTAGCGCTGGGGTTGCGCACTTCCACGTAGGGAAAGGTGTGTGCGCCACAGCCCGGGCCCATCAGCAGCGAGTCGCACTGCGTGTAGTTGCGAGCGCCTTCGGCGGAAGGCAACACCTTTACCAGGCCACGATAGGTGTTTTGGGCCTTGCCGGCGCTGATGCCCTTGCTGACAATAGTGCTGCGCGTGTTGCGCCCCACGTGAATCATCTTGGTGCCGGTGTCTGCCTGTTGGTGGTGATTGGCCACCGCCACGCTGTAGAACTCGCCAACGGAATCATCACCGGTCAATACACAGCTCGGGTATTTCCAGGTGATAGCAGAACCGGTTTCCACCTGCGTCCAAGAAATCTTGCTGCGTTTGCCGCGGCAATCGCCCCGCTTGGTGACGAAGTTGTAGATGCCGCCCACGCCGTTTTCGTCGCCGGGGTACCAGTTCTGCACCGTCGAGTACTTGATCTCGGCGTTGTCCATGGCCACCAGTTCCACCACGGCGGCATGCAGTTGGTTTTCGTCGCGCTTGGGGGCGGTGCAGCCTTCAAGGTAAGACACGTGGCTGCCTTCGTCGGCAATGATGAGGGTGCGTTCGAACTGCCCCGTGTTGGCAGCGTTAATGCGGAAGTAGGTGGACAACTCCATGGGGCAGCGCACGCCCTTCGGGATGTACACAAAGCTGCCGTCGCTGAACACGGCGCTATTGAGGGCTGCGTAGAAGTTATCCCCAGGCGGTACGACGGTGCCGAGCCAGCGCTCAAGGAGTTCCGGGTGTTCCTTTACCGCTTCGGAGAACGGGCAGAAAATGACGCCTGCCTTGGACAGACGGTCCTTGAAGGTGGTGGCCACCGAGACGCTGTCGAACACTGCATCGACGGCTACGCCAGCCAAGCGCGCGCGTTCATGCAGCGGAATTCCCAGTTTGTCGTAAGTTTCCAGCAGCTTCGGGTCCACCTCGGCCAAGCTCT
>Ga0114970_10003697_pt1 | contig 11174 bp, 12 predicted proteins | sample M_140205_XF_Meta_FD_87030 | JGI IMG/M metagenome (GOLD analysis project Ga0114970, IMG submission 87030) | Freshwater microbial communities from Lake Montjoie, Canada to study carbon cycling - M_140205_XF_MetaG | ecosystem: Environmental > Aquatic > Freshwater > Lake | place: Lake Montjoie... | reverse complement strand
CGCCTTGTAAATCACTCACAGAAATTATTAAAAAGGCTGGAGATAAAATCACAATGACTATTGATGAAGTTGATATTGATGATAATATTTTTATGGCACAGCAATGGGCTATTAGATCTGTTCCAACAATGGTAATTGTTGACGATGCAGAAAAAGAAATTAAACGACATGTTGGTCTTATGAATGAAACACAATTGTTAGAATTTTTGAAAGTATAATATGAGCATTTTAGATAAATTAAAGAAGAATACTACGATTAAGGATTCAGCAATCCTTGCACAATCAAAATTCTTTGCCAAGAAGGATATGATTCCAACAAGCATTCCTATCATTAACGTGGCATTGAGTGGTCGTTTGGATGGTGGTTTAGTTCCAGGATTGACAATGTGGGCTGGTCCATCGAAACACTTTAAAACTGCTTTCAGTTTACTGATGGCAAAATCTTATTTGGACAAATACTCAGATGCAGCACTACTCTTTTACGATTCTGAGTTCGGCACTCCGCAATCTTATTTTGATACTTTTGGTATCGACACTAGCAGGGTGCTCCATACTCCTCTTACAGATGTTGAGCAACTCAAATTCGACATCATGCAGCAACTGCAAACAGTCGATCGAGGAGACCACCTCATCATCGTCATCGACTCAATCGGAAACCTTGCCAGTAAAAAAGAAGTAGAAGATGCCATGGAAGGTAAGTCTGTTGCTGATATGTCTCGTGCTAAACAGATGAAGTCTTTATTTCGTATGGTTACACCTCACTTGAATATGAAAGACATTCCCCTTGTTGTAGTTAATCATACATATAAAGAGATTGGACTTTATCCAAAGGATATCGTTGGTGGTGGTACTGGTTCATATTATTCAGCAGATAATATCTTTATTCTTGGTCGTCAGCAAGAAAAAGATGGAACTGAAGTTGTTGGTTACAATTTCATTATCAATGTAGAAAAGAGTCGTTATGTCAAAGAAAAATCTAAAATACCTGTCAGCGTATCTTTTGATGGTGGTATTAGTACATGGTCTGGTTTACTCGATATTGCTCTTGAATCAGGACATGTGGTTAAACCTAGTAATGGTTGGTACTCAAAGGTAGATGTAGAAACAGGTGAGGTTGAAGATAAAAAATATCGTATTAAAGATACTGATACCAAAGACTTCTGGTTACCATTGTTAACATCTAAATCATTCTATAATTATGTAAAGAACAAATATTCAATGGGTCAGGGTGATATGTTACAATCTGATGATTTAGATGCTGCTCTTAGTAGTTTGGAGTTTGAAGATTGAAAGAGTATGTAATAGTAGAAAATAAAAGAACTGGCGTGGATGCGATTAAGTTGACATCTGAGCCATATTCTGGTATAATCTTTTCTTACGGTAAGGTTGACTTCATTCCAGATGAAGAGAACTTTACATTAAAGATTAAATTTGATTATGAGATTTTAGATCAAGCCAGTAAAGTATTCGATACAAAAATATTCGAAACTTATATTGGCGATCTACTGCAAGAGTTAATACATGATGGAATTGCTAAGAATAGCATTACTTACACAGGCGGTATAGATGAGAATAGAACAGAAGATATTAAGCAATCTGATACATGATGAAAAATATTGTCGCAAAGTTATACCATTTATAAAAAAAGAATATTTCTCAGATAGAAAAGAAGCAATTGTAACTGATGAGGTTCTTAAATTCTTTAACAAATATAATAAAACTGCATCAAAAGAAATTCTTTCAATTGAAATTAGTAATAGAAAAGATTTAAACGATAAAGAATTATCTGAAGTAAATGAATATATTTCTACTTTAACTAATGAGCCATCTAATGAAGATTGGATGATAGAGAATACAGAAAAGTTTTGTAAAGATAAGGCAGTCTATAATGCGATTTTACATTCAATCCAAATCATTGATGGCAGAGATAAAATCCGAACGCAAGATTCAATTCCTGGCATCCTTTCTGATGCTCTTTCCGTCTCTTTTGATAATCATGTTGGTCATGATTATATTGAGAATAGTAATGAACGCTATGATTTTTATCATAGGGTTGAAGAGAAAATTAGTTTCGACCTTGAGATGTTTAATAAAATCACCAAAGGTGGACTCTCAAGGAAAACTCTAAACATTGCATTGGCGGGAACAGGTGTTGGTAAGTCTTTGTTTATGTGTCACGTTGGAGCCAGTTGTTTAACACAAGGCAAGAATGTTCTATACATCACCATGGAAATGGCTGAAGAAAGAATCGCAGAACGTATCGATGCAAATCTATTGAACTTAACGATGGATGAATTGAAAGTTGTTGATAAAGATATCTACGAAACACGTATTGATAAACTCTCCAAGAAAACAAAAGGTAAACTAATCATTAAAGAGTATCCTACTGCTGGTGCTCATTCTGGTCACTTTCGTGCATTGCTGGAAGAATTGAAATTAAAGAAAGAGTTTACACCTGATATTATATTCATTGACTATCTGAACATCTGTTCCAGTCAAAGGATGAAGCAAGGTGCAAATATTAACTCTTATACATATATTAAGGCAATAGCAGAAGAGTTAAGAGGTTTAGCAGTTGAATATAATGTTCCAATTGTTTCAGCTACTCAAACTACTCGATCTGGTTTCACAAACTCAGATCCAGGACTTGAGGATACTTCAGAGTCTTTTGGTTTGCCAGCGACAGCTGACTTTATGTTTGCTTTGGTCAGCAATGAAGAACTCGAAGGATTGAATCAGATTATTGTTAAACAATTAAAGAATCGTTATAACGATCCAAGTTTTTATAAGAGATTTGTTATTGGAATTGATAGGGCTAAGATGAAATTGTATGATGTTGAAGCATCTGCACAAGTTGGTTTGGCAGACGCTGGACAAGATAAAGATGATACCCCAATGTTTGATAAGAGTTCATTTGGTCGCAGACAAAAGGCAGAAGGTTTTGATGGGTTTAAGTTTTAGGAGAAGATATGACTAAAGTTATTGTAGCAAAAGAAAAACTTGATATGTCTCATATGATGGGTCAATTCCCAGATGAGTCGCATTATGATTTCTTAATTGAAGAAGATTGTGATGTTTATATGCCAGAGATTCCTGGACATCCAGAGATGACATACTCTGAGGAAAGAATTGTTTTGAAGTTCCGTAAGAACTACTTCAGTAAAGAACAACAAGACCAAGCGTATATTGGACTTCGTGAAGCAGCAACTGAAACTCAGAACAGAGGTATGGCTGCAGGTCCAAGAGCAGAGAAGTTGGGTAATCGTGAGTGGGTCACTGAATACGAATCAGAAATTATTGATTACTTCTTGAATCCAAAGGCATCGTTGGACGGAGATCCAATTGATGTTATTAAAGCCAAACACGAAGGCAAGACTGACAAACCATCCACAAGAAATAATGTTTGGGGTATTCAAGCAGTTAAGAGAGACGGATTTGTATTTAATACATGGGTTGAGAAAGTTCGTAAACTAGATGCATCCGAAATGGTCACTGAGGCAAGACGAGTTGAGAAAGCATATGTATGCGCAACTACCTATGCCAATGGTGTTATGTCTGGTATTGCTGGATGGTTCGATCGTTATCCTCGAATTCCTTATGGTCGTGCAACATCTTATACTGCTCGTGAACCAGCAAAGTTTGCCATGGGATATCCATTCTTACAGCAACTTGCTCAAGGTTTTAAAGACCTGTTGCCATGGAGATACAACAATCAGATGGAAGCAGCAAAGAAACTAGATCCTGCATTCTTGGTTCCAGGAACTCCATTCACTACTGTTACTGTTAATAAATCTTTTAGAACTGCATGTCACTACGACGCAGGTGACTTTACTGCTGGTCTATCCAATCTATTGACTCTAACAAACAATGGTAACTATACAGGTTGTTATTTGGTAGCACCAGAGTATCGTGTTGCTGTCAATCCAAGACCTGGAGATTTACTATTAATTAACAATCATGAAGTTATGCATGGCAATACTCAGATTCAATTACTCGATGAAGAAGCAGAGAGAATCTCATTAGTTGTTTACTTCCGTGAGAAGATGCTTGAGTTGGGTTCAAAGCAATACGAAGATTGTCGTTATGATTTTGTTGAACACCGAAGACTTAACAAAGAACATCCTGACCAAAAATATGAAGATGGTTCTCAACGACATCTTTGGAATGGTGTTAGTTCTTCTATGTGGGAGTCTGACGAATGGTATGAATACCTTGAGACAAAACTTGGTCATGATACTCTAATGAAGTATCATCCAGAATCACAAAAGGCAAATTCACTTGAAGGATTCTTCTAATGTGTTCAGTCATTGGCGCAATTATTAAAGAACCTCGTGCTGAGGATTTCTTAATGCTTCATCGTGTGTTCCTTGAGTCCAAGATTCGAGGGATGCACGCTACTGGCATTGCTTATGTTAAGAACAATGAGATTGTTATTGACAAACGACCAGTTCCTGCTGATGAGTTTCCCTTTAACTTTCCAAGTTATGTCAATGAGGATGGAAATCTTTATCTTATCGGGCATTGTAGATATAGTACCAGTGATTTAGAATTCAATCAACCAATTGGCAATCAAGATCAAGCTGTTGTTCACAATGGTGTTATCACCCAAGAGTTACCAGAAAACTGGAAAGAACTATATGGGTATACTTGCACAACCAAAAATGATAGTGAATTGGTATTGCATTCTGATTCACCACTAGAAGAATTCCCAGATATGTCCATGGGTGTTTGCGAATTAACCAGTGATAAGAAGTTGCTAGTTTATCGCAATGGTAAGCGTCCATTATATTTGACATCTATCTCAAATGGATGTATAATTACTTCTACTGCTGATATTCCAAAACGAGCAGAAGTTCCAGGATTTCCAATTAATATTTTAATGAACCATTATTTTACATTTGATGAGCGTCTTGCAATGACGATTGAAAAAGTAAATGTTGAAGATGCGGTAGACTTACAATATGAACTTTGTTAATTCAACGAGAGTTGAAGAGTTAATTAAAACTAGTCCAGCTGGTAAGAATACCAAATTCTTATCGGCTGCACATTCATTGTGGCATCGCTTTCATAACTATGACAAAGCACCACCACTGGCACTTGAAGTGAATGGTGATGTTGTTTGTTTAATCTTTGCCACATTTAATCGAGATGGTTATAGTAATCTTTACGAGATTGTTACACTTGAGGGACATGAAGGTAAGGGTTACGCATCAAAGTGTTGGGATGTATGGATTGACTATGCTGTAAAAGAAAGAAAGATGACTCGACTAAAGATGTCTTGCACTCCTTCTTCAGTTACATGGCACTATAAGAATGGTTTGATTTGGTGGGCAGTTGATCCAACAGGTTCACTTCGTTCAGACCAACCATTGTTTCCAACGAGAGCAGAACAGATTGCTTATCGTAACTTTGCCATTGTCAATCCACTTCAAGCATTGCCACCATACAAAGCACGAGATCAATTCCGTGCTGAAGGTTTGGAAACATATAAGTGGGGTGAGAAGAAGAAAGCAAAGAGCCAAGCAGCAATTGATGCAGTTGGCAAGGCATGGTTGAGAGACGCATTACTAGAACAACCATCACTTGAAGAATTTTTGTTATAATGGATTATAGACTAGAACAAAATCGCAGAGAAGCGTTCATTCGTTGGTATGCATGGTCATTGAAGTATGATGATTGCGATCCAGCGGTATGGACAACGAACTATCTCAACAAACGATACGAACATAATGATGAGCAGAAGTTGTGGTTGTGTTGGTTATATGGTAACACTTATCATCTACCCACTGCATGGATACTTATGAATGAGTTTCCTGATTTTGAATTAGCCACAGTTGATAGAATCACTCAATGGAACTCTACTAACTATAAGAGATTACGTTATCAAACTGACACAAAGTGGAACAAAGGACATCTTCCTGCCATGTTCGAGTCTTACCAAAAATTTATAGGAAGTGGAACACAACGTGATAAGATGGAAAGTTTTTATGCATCATCAGAGGAAGACACTTTTGATAAATTGTGGGGAGGGGTTAAGTCGAGCCTGCATAAATTTGGTCGTTATTCCACTTGGTTTTACTTACAGCATCTTAAACATACTGCTGGCATCTCTGTTAATCCTACTTCTCTCATGTTGGACGATTATGATGGTTCCCGTAGCCATCGTAATGGACTTCTTTATGCCCTCGGACAAGAATCCGATTGTGATCGAAGACTCAGTAATGTGGAGTATTCAAACCTCGAAGTACATGCAAAAGAAATTTTGGAAGAAAGTAAAAGACGATTCCCTGACTTAGTAGGACAGATTGATTTCTTTACAATGGAAACCTGCTTGTGTTCATTTAAGAAACTATTCAGAACACACCATGGTCGTTACCTTGGATACTATCTTGATCGGCAAGCAGAAGAAATTATGCAGTGTGAGAAAGATGGATGGTATGGTATTGATTGGAATGTTCTGTGGCAAGCACGTGAAGAAACAATTGATTTACGTTTAGACCATAAGCGAGGAATTGATAAAGAAAGATTTTCTTCTTTCCTGAATACAGGTAACTTAGAAAATCTTGAGTGGATGTTTAATGATGAAAAACCTATATTAACTGGATTGGAGATGTTTATATGACGACATTAATTGATACAAATATACCTAATAATTTAACCATGGGTAGTATTATAATTAACTCTGGTGGTACAGTATCTTCTAGCAGTCTATCATTCGGTGGATTCGACATGGAAGAATTTCTTGATACACATTCGTTCAATAAGATTACAGTTGAACACAAGGTAGCAGAGTTCGAGTTAGCCAAACTAAAAGAAACTGTTCCAACCTATGCAGATGAGATTAAAGAAAACTTGTCCAAGAATCTTGCAAGGGATATAATTAAGAAAACTACATTTACTAAGAAACATAATGTAGATAATGACAGTCACCACTTTCTCGGAAGAGTATGGGTGTTCACTGAAGATGAATTGAGAAACTTAATACAAGAAGCACGAAATGTTAAATGAAAAAGTTACGTTTAAAGAACAGGTTACTATTAATATTAGAAATAATCCAATGAAGACTAGAAAATTGATAGCAGTTGGTGGCCAACCTGGAACTGGTAAAACTACTTTATTTAGAAAGTTTATGGAAAATAAAACATGGATAGAAACTGAACCAGCTAAGTTAGTATCTGCCATGTATAATGTAGACATGGATCTTTATATTCTTGGTAAGTATCAAGAGGGTGAGACCTTTGCTGGAACAGATCGTTTATCAATGGCAGTCCAACCAGAAATGCAGAAGTGGATCCAAACACACAACTGTAATATTCTATTCGAAGGCGATAGAATCTTCAACCAGTCTTTCTTAGAGTTTGCCATGGAGTTACCCAATACAGAACTCCAAATTGTATATCTTAAAACACCCAAAGATATCCTAGAACAACGATACAAAGATCGTGGCTCTGATCAATCCGAGCAATTCCTACGTGGCAGGGAAACTAAATATAGTAATCTACTATCAAACTTTGACTTGATGTCCTATATTACTGAGTTTTCAAACACTAACTTAGAGGAGCAAGGGAAAGTCCTTTCATTTTTGGAGAAACATTTAGCTTAAATGTAAGACTTTCTGGGATTATGAAATTCCTAGAAAATGTACACTTCGACTGGATGGATATGTTCAACTTTTATGAACGTCCATTTAGGGCTAAAATAGTTCCAGCCAAGATATGGATCGATCTTGATAAGTACATCAACGATCCAATTGGGCTTGGTAACTATGCTAAGAAATGGCGAACCAAAGTAGAATGGTTCGAACAAAAGTCAACTGCAAGTATATATCAAACTCACATTGCAGTTGGTGGAGAGTATAATGCCACTAAAAGGCAGTGTGTAATAATTATACACACATCTGATTTTGATAAATTTAAATTCTCCCAAGACGCATGGGATCGTTTTAAATTTAAATTTATCCAAACATTACTGCACGAAATGATACACTTTATGCAGTACGATAGACGAGCAGATGAGTGGAGCAATTACGTTGTTCCTTATAAAAGGGTTGGAGTCGCCAAGAAAGATGCCGAGAGAAGGTATCTTAGTGAGTTTGACGAGATTCAAGCCTACGCCCACTGTGTGCTTCTAGACTATAAATTTTATAAGTCCTCAATTCCAGTTGAAACCTTACTGGCACGATGTAAAACCATTCGTGATTCTAACACTTTACATTACTTCTTACGAACATTCGACTACGATTATAGAAATAACGCTGCAATTCCAAAAATAATGCAGCAGATTATAAAATGGGAACGTAAATATCAGAAGGTTAATCGAACCTCTAATAAATCCTAAATAATATTACTTATTTTAATAGGGACAGTGATATGTTAAATTTTAAAGACTTCTTAAAAGAAGAAGCTGAGGGTGCTAAGTTAAAGCACATTACTCATCCTGAGGATCGTCCGCTAATGCACGGACACGACGGATTCGAGCATGCTCATGGCGCATTAATGCATGCCCATGAACATATGAAAGCTGGTAAGAATAACGCAAACCTTACCACTAAGTACGATGGATCACCAGCTGTGGTTTTCGGTACTCATCCAAAGAATAAGAAGTTTTTCGTTGCTTCAAAATCTGCTTTCAACAAAGACCCAAAAATCAATCATACTGATGATGACATCGATCGCAATCATGGTCATGCTCCAGGTCTTGCAACTAAATTAAAAGCTGCATTACACCACTTACCTAAAGTTACTCCAAAAGGTAAAGTCTATCAAGGTGACATTATGCACTCAAGTGGCGATGTTCACCACGATAAGAAAACTGGCAAAGCATCTTTCACTCCAAATACAATTACTTACACTGCGCATGGCGATGAAGCCAAGAAAGCAGCAAAAGCAAAAGTAGGTGTTGCGGTTCATACTCAATATCACGGTAAAGACATTCAATCAATGTCTGCCCACCATGAAGTTGACCACCACGAATTCAAACAGCATCCTGATGTCCACCACCACGATGCCAGCTACGATACTAGCAAAGCAAACCACTCTCAAGCAAATCAAGATGAGTTCCATAAGCATATGTCTGCTGCTAAAGCAGTTCATGATACTCATGGCGACAAAATGTATAAAGCAGTTCACCCAAGCCACAGTGGCGACAGTGGTCATCTTGCTACTTACATCAACTCAACTGTTAGAACTAATAGCACTCCAAATGTAAAAGGTTTTAAAGCACACTTAGATGCTCACCACGCTAAACAAGTTGCTGGTGTTAAAACTGAGAAAGCCCAAACTGCTAAACGTGCAAAGGGTGATGAAGAAATTGCCCACGTTGAAAAGAACAAGGGACATTATGAGAATGTATTGCATGCTCATAATCATCTAGCTGCAGCAAAGAATACTTTGGTTAAATCTCTTGAGAGTGGGCATAGTAATTATGAACACCACATCGAAGGTAAAGAATCTAAGCCAGAAGGTTTCGTTGTTAATCATGAACATAATAGCAAAACAGAACCATCTAAACTTGTGAATCGTGCTGAATTCGCAAGATCAAACTTATTAAAGGTACGCAAATGAAATCATTTAAATCGTTTATAACTGAGCAAGAACTTCAAGAAGATTTGTTATTTGAAGAATTTCTTTCAGAAGCAAAAGATGATGCTACTAAAGAAGGTGGCGCATCTAATAATACTAAAGGTGTGCTTCATGAACTTTTAGTTGGTCATCATATGCAAGGTGGTAAGCATATGGAGAATCATCATCTTATTAATGATCAAGGAAAACGAGAGTCACCTAAAGAAGCCCACGATCGTTTAAAGAGTCAGATACATCCTAAAGATTACGCAAAGATTAATGCTAAAGCAAAGTCTGCTGCCAACGATTTACATGCACATATAAAAAAACACCATCCTGGATTTGAAGTTTCACACGTGCATCATACTTCTAAAGCAGGAGATACAGAAAAGGAAACTGGTGTTAAAGCCAGCCAATCTGGAGCAGAATCAGATTCTTCTGACAACTATATTACGATTAAACATCCAAAAACTGGCAAAGTTAGAAAAATTGGTGCCAGTTTAAAGGTAAGCGATAAACCCAGTAAAAATGTTCCTTCTTCTAGTCTTGGCATGGAATCAAGTGGTTCTAAAGCAAAAGAATTATATAAAGAACATCAGAAAAATGTGCATAAAATTGCTCCAAAACTAAAAGATGTTAAAAAGGAAGCTCATCATAAAGATATTAAAGATGCTCGTAAAGAATGGGCTACTAAAAATCCAGAACTCCATAATAAAATTAAAACGCATAATAAAAAATTATTGGCAGATGTTGCACACCATCATGCTGCTGAATTACAAACCCATTTAAATAATGGTAACCACGAACATGTAACAGAACATATCCGTAATGTTCTTGCCGCAAGAAAGACACCTGCTGAAAAGGCTGGTAAAGCGCATTTTATAAAACATACTACATATGTAACCAAATCTGGTATTCAACACCACACAGCAAATCCAGGTGAAGATCATGAGCATATTCTTAAAGACCATAAGAATATTAAAGTAAAAGCATCTGGTGGTTCAGTACATTTTTATCACACTGATTCAAAAACTGGTAAAGAAACAAAGTTTGCTTCTCAAGCGCATAAGTTTGATTCACAAAGCGATCCATTATCAACAATTAAGAGCGCAGGGAAGGCTGTATAATGTTTTCATTTAAACAACTAATAGAAGAAGCAAAGAAATCAGGATGCACCTGCTGGACTGGATATAAAAGAGTTCCAGGAACTAAACCATGCTCTGCTGATTCATGTATCAAAGAAAGCCAGCGTGGATTGTGGGACAACATCCATGCCAAACAAAAACGAATTAAAGCTGGTTCTGGCGAAAAGATGCGCCAGCCTGGAAGCGAAGGTGCTCCAACTGCTGCGGCATTGAAAGCATCGCAAACGAATGAAGCAAAAGATAATAAAGAGTATGGTTACGAAGGCGATATGGCTCTAAATCAGTTGAAGACATTGGTGCGTTGTGCTGAAATGATTGAAGATTTATTAAAGCCAGATACTGATTTGCCAGAATGGGTTCAATCTAAGATTACTCTTGCTACCGATTATATCCAAACTGCAGCTGACTATCTGTACTCTGAGATGAAAGAAGACGTTGAAGGAAAGTTTGATTTAATTGAAGAAATCAT
>Ga0114970_10003695_pt1 | contig 11176 bp, 8 predicted proteins | sample M_140205_XF_Meta_FD_87030 | JGI IMG/M metagenome (GOLD analysis project Ga0114970, IMG submission 87030) | Freshwater microbial communities from Lake Montjoie, Canada to study carbon cycling - M_140205_XF_MetaG | ecosystem: Environmental > Aquatic > Freshwater > Lake | place: Lake Montjoie... | reverse complement strand
GGTCTCGACCATGATGTTCTCGACCCCGATGCGGTGGCGCGTGTCGATCGTCGACGGGTCGTCGATGGTGCAGAACCAGAAATTGCGCTTCAGCACGTCGGCGGGCCGGTTGTCGGGCCCGTAGCCCTCGGAGAGGTACCCGGAGCGGTCCACGAGGTTGTCGAGGCGGTCCATCAGCATGGCGACCCAGCCGATGCAGCCAAAAGCGACGTAGAAGAGCAGGCCTGTGATGGCAGAAAAGATTGCCGACCCGCTTCGTGTGCCGGATCGAAGCCTCATGCTGAGGAATTGGGCCTTGAGGATTGCAGCGATCATCGCGACTAACCGAGCCAGTCCAGCCGCTCATAGGCGTGGTCTGCGCCAACCGTTCGGACGAACGAATCTTCCAGGGTGGCGGACCCGGCGCGAAGTTCCTCCATACTGCCTTCGGCGACGATTTTGCCGGCGTTGATAATTGCGGCGTGGTCACAGAGCCGTTCCACCACTTCGAGGACGTGCGAGGTGAGGAAGATGGTGGCTCCGTGTTTCACCAGATCGAGGAGGATGTCCTTCATGAGCCGGGCGCCGACCGCATCCACGCCCTCGAAGGGCTCGTCCATGAGATAGAGCTCCGGCTTGTGAATGAGCGACGCCGCCATGGCGACCCTTTTCCGCATCCCTTTGGAGTACTCGGCGATCAGGGTCCGCTTTTCGTTGGCGAGTTCGAAAAGTTCCATCAGTTCTCCGGCTCGCTCGCGGGAAAGCTCACGGGGGAGGCTGTACATCCGGCCCACGAACTCCAGAAACTCGAAGCCGGTGAGGCGGTCGAAGAGCAACGACTCATCCGGGACGAGGCCGATTCGCTGCTTGATGGCCGTCTCGTCGGCGGGCATTTGGAGGCCAAGAACCTCTATGGTGCCGGAAGTGGGTGGAATCAACCCCATCAGCATGCGGATTGTGGTCGATTTTCCGGCACCATTTGGGCCGAGGAAGCCAAAGAACGAGCCGCGGGGGACCGTGAGGTTTAAGCCATCAACTGCGAGCTTGGTGTCGTAGGTTTTGCGGAGATCGCGAACGACGATGGCAGGTTCTGACATGAACGATCATGTTAGCCGATTTTTGGCTTGTGGGTGGCCAGAAATGCATCTACTTCGGTTCGGGAGGGGGCTGAGGCCTGAGCACCGATTCTGGTAACGGAGATGGCTGCGGCCGCATTGGCGAAGCGCAGGGCATGCGGGATGGGGCTACCCTCGGCCAGCGAGATCGCGAGGCCCGCGTTGAAGGTATCGCCGGCGGCGGTGCTGTCGACAGCCTGCACGGTGAACCCGGGCACGTGGTACGCCTCACCAGCACCATGAAAATAACAGCCCTGGACCCCGAGTTTCAGGACGACCATGCGGGCTCCGAGGGCGGCCAGTTGGTCGGCGATGGCGGGGGCGTTTTCGAGGGTTAACGGTTCTGGTTGCCGCCCCAGGAGCATGAAAGCTTCGGTTTCATTGGGTGTGAGGATGTCGACGTTGAGGAGCAGTTCGCGGGACAAGACCTGCGCGGGTGCCGGGTCGAGGATGGTCTTCAGACCTTGTTCCCTTGCGAGGCGCATCGCGGCTGTGACGGTATCGAGGGGCGTTTCCAGCTGAAACAGAGCGATATTGGCTCCGGCGAAGCTCTTCTTCATGGCCGGGACATCTGCAGCGGCCAGTTCGCCATTGGCCCCTGAGGCGACCACAATTTGGTTTTGGCCTGCCGCATCAACCGCAATCAGGGCCACGCCGGTAGGCCGGGACCGCGAAGCATGGACGCCGGAAACATCGACACCGGCACCTGCAAGGCTTGCTTTCAGGTGATCGGCAAACATATCTGCTCCGACCCTGCCTACCATGCGGACATTGACGGAGGCCGCGCCCAGTTTGCCCGCGGCCACGGCCTGATTGGCACCTTTTCCGCCGGGGATCATGCGAAAGCCGTCGCCCAGTACGGTTTCGCCCGCAGTGGGCAACGTCTTCGTTAAAACCACGAAGTCCATGTTCAGGCTGCCGACCACGACTACTGCCGGTTTCATGGTGACGGGTCTCTTATTTACTGGTGTCGATGCCGAATTTCTTCAGCTCTTCGCCGTAAAAACGCTTCTGCAGGATATCCCACTCTTCACTGCCCTCGGGGATATCTTTCTTCATGCGGCGAACATTGTCGCGAGATGCACGGTCTGCTTTCTCTTCCACTACGAGGATGTCCGTGAATGCCTTCACGATGTCGAGGCGGGCCTCGTTCTGGTCCTTTTTGAGGCGCAGATCGCGCGACTTGCGCAAGACGGTGATGAGTTTATGCGAAATATCGGTAATCTTGTCGCGCGAGAGTTTCATCGCGTCGCCGGTATCGCGACCAGCTGCTTTGACAATCTTCCGCTGCGTGATCATGGTGTTTTTGATCTTACGGAACATGTCCTGGTAGCTGACACCTTCCTTACGCATGTAGTCGCTGTACTGTTCGAGAAGATCACGCACTTCGTCGTTCAGCGCGTCTTCTGCGTTCAGTTCTTCGGTGACCAGGGTGGTCACCAATTCGACAACGCGTTCCGGGTTGGCGGTTTCGATTGTGACAGGAGAGAGACGCCGCACGATTTGGCGGGAGATGTACGCGACGAAATCACGAGGAAGCAGCATTAACGGTTTCTTTGGGCTGACAACATCTAAACAGACTCGCACCAGCACCTTTTGCGATGTTTCTGCCAGTGTATCATCGAGAGTTATTGCGCTCCGATAACGCTCATCTCTCGCGCCGAATCAGCTGGGTTCCGGCTGTCTCCATGATGCTGGTCTCGTTCATCAGCTACGTGGACCGCAATACTCTCGCCATCCTGGCTCCGACCATCCTCAAAGACACACATCTGAGTGCGGAACAGTATGGTTTCATTATTTCCTGCTTTTCTGTCACGTACATGATTGGCAATCCGGTCTGGGGCATTCTTCTGGATCGCCTCGGTGTGCGCCGGGGCATGAATATCGCGGTTGGAGTCTGGAGCGTGGCGGCAGTGGCTCATGCATGGGCCAGCGGCCTGCTGAGCTTCGGGCTGGCCCGCGGGGTTCTGGGGGCGGGGGAAGGTGCCACATTTCCGGGCGGACTTCGCACTGTGACGCAGACGCTTCCAGTAGAAAAGCGGGGCCGCGGACTGGCGCTGGCTTACAGCGGCGGCTCACTTGGCGCCATTATCACGCCGTTTATCGTGACGCCGATCGCTCTGACATACGGCTGGCACGGGGCGTTTTTCGTGACGGGCTGCCTGGGCTTTGTTTGGCTGATTTTGTGGCAGTTCATCAGCCGGGGGGTGGACCATGAGGCTCCGGCGAAAAAAGCCAGTCTGGCGTCTATGCCGTGGAAACATCCCGCCCTTGCGGCTTACATTGCAGCCTATGCTTTGGGCGCGATGCCTTTGGGCCTGATCCTGTACAACTCTTCGCTGTACCTGCATGCCAAATTCGGCTGGGATCAGGCCATGCTGGGCAAAGTGCTGTGGATTCCTCCGCTGGGATGGGAGATCAGTTACTTCGTGTGGGGGACTTTGCTGGATCGTTATGGGCCGCGCCACAAGGGGTTGATGCTGGCATCGCTGATCATCACCTTGCCGCTCGCCTTTACCGACTCGCTGCCTTCCGGGGCGTGGGTCCTGGCTTCGTTCTTTGTGGCGATGTTTGCTGTGGCCGGGTTCGTGGTTCTATCGGTGAACTGGGCGACACGGGTGTTCCCTGCGGAGCATATTGGCCTTATATCCGGGATCGGGGCCGGGTCGTGGTCGGCGGTCGTAGCCCTTTCGAGTCCGGGAATCGGTCGGCTTTTTGATCATGCTGAGTACCAGACGGCGTTCCGTATCGCGGTCGGTTGTTCACTCGCCGGTTACCTGCTCTGGAGGTTCCTGAGTTCGCGGGGGACGCCGCTCACATCGGCGGCTGACATGCGGGGCAACGACAACGACCTGAAGCCTTGCTAATCTGGTGAGGGCAATTTCATGACAACGTCGTTCCCCACGCTTACCGGCACCGAACGGATGGCTGCGGCTCATGCAGCTGGTCTTGACCCGGAGGCCCTTCGTGTTGCCTACCGGACCATGCTGATGTCGCGGCTGGTAGATGACCGCGAGATCCTGCTGAAGCGGCAGAACAAGATTTACTTCCAGATAAGCGGTGCGGGGCATGAAGCGATCCAGGTGGCTGCGGGTATGACGACCCGCCCCGGCCATGACTGGTACTACCCCTATTACCGGGATCGTGCCCTGACGCTGACGCTGGGCATGACGCCGTACTCCATGCTGTTGCAGGCTGTGGGAGCCGCTGCGGATCCGAGTTCCGGGGGGCGGCAGATGCCCAGCCACTGGAGCGACCCGGCCCGCCATATCGTTTCCAGTTCTTCCGCTACCGGGACCCAGTACGTGCAGGCTGTTGGCTGTGCGGAGGGCCTGCGGATGCAGTATCCGAATGAAGACCAGGTTGTTGTGGTTTCGTCCGGTGACGGTGCTACCAGTGAAGGGGAGTTTTGGGAGTCGATCAACCACGCTTGTCTTTCGGCTGCGCCTGTTGTCTTCCTGATTGAAGACAATGGCTACGCGATCTCGGTCCCGGTGGAAAAGCAGACGCCTGGCGCGTCCATCTCACGGCTGGTGTCGAATTTTCCGGGCCTTCTCACTATTGAAACGGACGGCACGGATTTTATCGCCTCCTACCGAGCCATGGCGACTGCTGTGGCGTACTGTCGTGAAAATCATGGTCCGGCTTTGGTTCATGCCCACTGCACGCGGCCTTACTCTCACTCGTTAAGCGACGATGAGCGTCTGTACAAGACCGAGGCGGAGCGTGCGGCCGAAGCGGAGAGGGACCCGTTGCTGCTGATGAAGCAGCTTCTTGTGGAGGAAGGTCTGGCTACCGAGGGTGAGCTGGACGATCTGCAGCGGCACCTGCAACACGAGATTCTGGAAGACTCGAAGAAGGCGCTAACGGCACCCGCGCCGCACCCTGCAACTGCGCTGGATCATCTTTACTCTGAAACCTGCGATCCCACCTCGGCAGCGTTCAGCGTGCCGGCCCTCACTGACGGCGATGACCGGACGATGGCTGACCTGATCAACACCACGTTGCGTGAAGAAATGCGCCACAACAGCCGCATCGTGGTGTTTGGCGAAGATGTGGCCGATTGCAGCCGAGAAGATCAGCTGCACGAGGTAAAGGGCAAGGGCGGGGTTTTTAAGCTCACGGCCGGGTTGCAGAAGGAGTTCGGTAGCCACCGGGTCTTCAATTCACCGATCGCCGAGGCCTCGATTGTAGGACGTGCGAGCGGGATGGCGGTGACCGGGCTGAAGCCGGTGGTTGAAATTCAGTTCTTCGATTACATCTGGCCCGCGATGATGCAGTTGCGCGATGAGCTGGCTTCGTTGCGCTGGCGGTCGAACGGTGGGTTCGCCGCACCGATGGTGATCCGGGTGCCCATTGGCGGGTACCTGACGGGGGGGGCTGTCTATCACAGCCAGTGTGGCGAAGTTGCTTTTACGCATATTCCGGGTTTGCGGGTGGTCTTTCCGTGCAATGCGGCGGATGCGGCCGGTTTGCTGCGAACGTCGATCCGCTGCGAGGATCCTGTGCTCTTTCTGGAGCATAAGAAGCTCTATCGCGAGATGTACAACCGTTCGCCTTACCCTGGTGACGGGTATATGATCCCGCTGGGCAAGGCGCGCATTGCGAAGGCCGGTGATTCGCTGACGATCATCACCTATGGCGCTGTGGTCCAGAAGGCGCTGCTGGCGGCTCTGGAAGTGGAGGCCTTGCATCCTGGCAAGACGGTCGAGGTTATCGATCTGCGGAGTCTGAGTCCCTATGACTGGGATTCAATTGCGGCCAGTGTGCGCAAGACGAGCCGCGTTATTGTGGCACATGAAGACACCCTGAGTTTTGGTTTTGGGGCGGAGATCGCGGCCCGTATTGCGGACGAGCTGTTTACGTTCCTGGATGCTCCGGTGAAGCGGATTGCCGCGCTGGATACGTGGGTTGGATACCACCCGGATCTGGAAGATCATATCTTGCCGCAGACGAGTGATATCGCTGCTGCAATGGCAAAATTACTTGCCTGGTAAATTATTTTTTCCTTCCTGAAATACATAAAGGCCTTATTCCACTAAGTGGCCAGATGAGGCGAGAGCCAAAGTTGACACCGGAGGTACCGCCTCACGCGTGCGACATCTCACTTCTTGTTTTGTTCTACCTGCCGACCATCGGAGGCAGGCGGGTAGACAGTTGCTTCACGCTGCGGCGTGCGGCCTGCCATGGGACCGTTGGGTGCTCGGAGGTACCCGCGGTGCGTCAAAAGAAAAGGGAGCGGCTCGGGGGCCACTCCCTTTTCGCATTTTCGGGTCAGCGGGCAATCCGCGAGGTGCTCGCTCGGGGCACTGTTGCACTTGCACTCCGTGAGATTGCGGCGCGGTTGGGCTTTGGCGCCTGTCGGCGACAGGCGCGCAGGATGCCATCCTGGCCCCACATCCCGGCCTACGGTAGTTGTGAAAGGTTCGCCTCCGCAGCATCCCATGGCCCGGTTTGGGTGCAACCCGAGTCAAGCGGAGTCTGGTTTTTCCAGATGCACCGCTTTACGGCAGCGCCACCGGGTGGCTTCAGTAAAGCACTCTGGTCCGAATCGTTCCCGGAATCTCATCGAGGCGTCGCCGCAGGTTCAGTGACTCTTCCCGCTCCGGCGTCTCCACGTCGATTACGACATACCCAATGGCTGCATTGGTCTGCAGGTACTGTGCGGCCACGTTGATACGCTCTTCTGAGAAGACAGCGTTGATCCGGGACAGCATACCGGGTTGATTGCGGTGAATATGCAGGACGCGGTGGTGTCCCTGGTGTTCGGGGAGGGAGACTTCGGGGAAGTTGACGGCGGTCAGGGTGGAGCCGTTGTCGCTGTAGCGGATCAGCTTCTCGGCGACTTCCCGTCCGATGTTCTTCTGGGCTTCCTGTGTGCTGCCGGCGATGTGAGGTGTCAGGATTACGTTCTCGCGCCCGCGAAGGGGAGAAATGAATTCCTCGCCGGTTTTTGGTTCTGCGGGGAACACGTCCAGGGCTGCTCCACTCAGGTGCCCGCTGTCGAGGGCCGCAGCCAGGGCGGGGATGTCTACCACCGTTCCGCGTGCGGCGTTGATCAGCGCGGCACCCTTCTTCATGAGCGCCAGTTCCGCAGCGCCGATCATGTTCTTTGTCTGTTGGGTTTCCGGCACGTGCAGAGTAACGACATCGGCGAGGGACAGAAGTTCACGCAGGGAAGATGCCTGCCGTGCGTTCCCGAGGGTCAGTTTCGAGACGACATCGTAGAAGACAACCTGCATCCCGATTGATTCGGCGAGGAGGCCAATCTGTGTTCCGATGTGACCATAGCCGATAATGCCCAGGGTCTTACCGCGGACTTCATGGGAGCCGGTCGCGGTTTTGGGCCAGCCGCCGCGGTGGGCCTCAGCGTTGCGCCACGGTACACCACGCATCAGGAAGATGATTTCGGCCAGGACGAGTTCGGCTACGCTTCTGGTATTCGAGAACGGGGCGTTGAAGACGGGGACGCCGCGGTCGCGGGCAGTCTTGAGGTCTACCTGATTCGTCCCGATACAGAAGCACCCGACTGCGGTGAGTTTTTGTGCGGATTCAAACACTTGTGACGTGAGATTGGTGGCCGAGCGGATCCCGATAAAATGGGCATCCTCGACGGCGGCCAGCAGCTTCGCTTCGGGTAATGATTTCTTGTGGTACTCGACTTCTGTGTAGCCATCATTACGAAACGCATCGACAGCCGAGGGATCCACGCCTTCGAGCAGAAGGATCTTGATCTTACTTTTTGAAAGGGAATTGGAATTACTCAAACTGCCTCCAGTATCGCATCCGATAGAAAACAAAAAAGGGCGGCGAGCCGAAGCCCACCGCCCTTTCGGTTAACCTCTGGTTGCTCTTATTTCGGGCAGCCTTTGGTCTTGACGTCCTTTTCGGGAACAGCCTGGAGGCCAGTGAGGCCAGCGGGCATATCCGCGCCACCCGGAACGATCCAGATCTCAACGCGACGGAACTGAACCTTCTTGTCGGTGCCCTTGATGGCCGAACGGCCCAGTTCCTTTACATCGGTCGAGGTGCCGCACAGAGCGGGTCGCGTTTCTGCGGACTGATCGGTACCAGCTGCTTTCCACATGATGCGGCTGAGATCGAGCTGCGGGCAGATGCCCGTACCCGCGCTGAGCACGGCGGCGGCGTTGATTACGCGCGCTTCATCCATTTTGGAACCGAGCCTGCCTTTTTCGGCTTCGTCGCGGTGACCAATCAGGATGACCTTCGCCTGCGGATCGTTCCGCAGCATCGGGGTCAGCTGTTCCAGCAGAACACGCTTGGCGCAATTGTTGACGCGGGCGCTCATCTGGGGGAAGACGATATCGTCGAGGCGACGCGCTTCCGACTTCAGGGTGACAGTGACATCGGCATTGGCCGCTGCGGTCTGGTTCTTCTGGTCAGTTGCGGTTGCGGTGAGACGAACCGTACGGGACTGCGCACGGAGGCGGTTCGACATATCGAAGGCGAGAGCCTTGGAGTCAAACGCGGTGCCGGTGACGCCTTCACCTGTGTAGCGAACCGTGGCCGGGCCACCGCATTCGGAACCGGTCGCCTGAGCAGCCAGCGCGGCCGTGTTGCCGTAGGGCATGGTTGCGGGGGCGACGGCGAAGCGGATGGTGGGCGGCGTGAGCGGCTTGACCGTGACGGCGACGGGATTAGATGTCGCCGTGCTGTCGGGGCCAGTGACGCTGACCTTAACCGTGACGTTCTTCGTTCCGGCATCGGTAGTCGGAACAGTGAACGAGGCGGCATTGCCACCGGCGGCGGGGGAACCGTTCACCATCCACTGGTAGGAGGGCGTTTGGTTCGGGAGCCAGCCATTGGCGGCAACGGTGAGGCGGACATTGCCACCGGGGCAAACGCCGGCACCGGCACCGTCAACGCTCTGGATACGAACGTTGGCGACGGGAGCGGGGGGCGGAGGCGGGGGAGGTGGCGGCGCGGGGGGCGGCGTTGGAGCCTTGTAGCGGAGGCGGAAGGTCAGGCCCACGCTTGCCTGGATGGTGCTTTCGTGCTGTGATCCGGCGGGCAGCCAGTAAGAACCACGACCTGCCTGCACGGCAGGAATGCCGAAACGGGGAGAGCCTGTACGGGTTCCGGTCAGGTCAAAGCGGACGGCATAGTTTCTGTTCGCGTTGACTTTCAGGCCGATGCCATAGATCAGCGAGGTTTCGCCGTCGCTCTTGATTGGGTAACCGGTGTTGAAGCCCTTACCGCCGCGATACCAGGTGTAGCCGGGGCCAGCCATGATAAACGGGCGATACTTGGCATCGCGAGGTGTAAAGTGCAGGACTCCGGTACCGTACAGGGTGGAGTGGCTGTTCTTGAAATCGGTGTAGTTTGAAGCGCCAACCGGCAAGATGTTGTAGCGGTTATAGCCGATCATCAGGCCCTGTTCGAGACCGATGTACTTGTGGACTTCCTCACTGAGCCGTTCGCCCCATCCAAAACCGGAGTCGAACTTGTCAACACCCTTATTGCCCTGGCCAATCTGAAACCATTTCCAGGCTCCGTAGATATTCATGTCCAGTTTCGAATAGCCACCGGACTCATCTTTTGTTCCGAAATTCGAGTTCTGTGCGAATCCGGAAGTCGTCAGCGCCAGGCCTGCGGTGAGCAGGACCAACGCCTTGGAGTTTCCGATTCGTGCGCGTAACCCTGATCTGTTGATCATTGAAGCGTCGTCTCCTTGTAAGTAACAATCGTAGTTGAAAAAACACCCCGCCGCGGGAACAGCGCAAAAAGCCGATCCGGCGCGGACGGAAGAACAAGTAAGGACGATGGTCCGGATACAGCGCCGGAGTCGTCGTCCAGGGGGGCCCATTGCATGCCCCCGTCGAAAGATCGAAATACCCTGCCGCCCTGCGAAACATAGGCTTCGCCGCGGCGAACAGGGTGAAACATTGCCAGACTGGTGGTTTCCGCCCGCAGACCCTCGCGAACGGCGGACCATGAGGTACAGCCATCGGTAGAACGGAACGCCCCTGCCGAAGTTGCGGCGATAGCAGTCACGCCGGACGTGGACGCTTTTGGCCCTGCGTCAAAGGCCAGGCCATACCAGGTTGCACCCTCCTGAGGACTGCCACAGGCTGTCCATGTAGTCCCTCTGTCCTTGCTGACATATGCGGTTGTGGCGGTGAGAGCCATCGGCATTCCCGCGGAAACGGCCAGCGTATGTGCCTGTTGGTTGCCCGTTTGGTGCCAGGAACCGTCCGGGCTTCCCTGAAACAAACCCTGTTCCGTGGAGGCAAGAACGGTGCCTTCGTCGAGCGTAGCGAGGCCGACAATGCGGTTGCCCGGCGGACTGGTGACAGTGGTCCAGGTTTTTCCTCCATCGGCAGACTTCATGAGGCCGCGATAACCCGCTGCCAGGAGCATATCCGGGTTCGCTGGTGACGCCGACATGGTGAGCAACTGATCGGGTCTGGGCTCGCCGGAATGAGTCCAGCGAAGGCCGAGGTTCCCCGTCCGGTAAACTCCACCCGAAACCGGCTCGTAAACACTGCTCGAATAAAGTTGTCCACCGGCGCCGGTGAGGGTGGTGAAATTACGGTTGGTAAAGCCAAAGTTGGACTCGCGCAGCGTGACGCCATCGTCGGTACTGACCAACATGCCGGCGGTGGAGGATGCGAAGAACAGCCGACCTGCAACCCAGGGATCGAAGGCCATGGAGCGAACGGCGTTCGCACTCACTTTTCGCCAGGTGCGTCCACTATCAGCGGAGCGCAGAAGGCCTTCCGTAGTTCCGGCAAAAACGACTTCCGTTTTGGACGGCTCGACAGCCACAAAGTAAGTTCGGAAGGCACCTGGGGGGGTATTCAGTTTGGTCCACCGCGCGGCTTCATCCTGGCTGGCGTAAACTCCGCTGCAGGCACTGGCAAAGACGCGGGAAGGCTTTTTGGGGTCCACGTTGATGCTGAAAACATCGGAATCGTCCAGCATGCCCTGATGTATCGATTTCCAGGTGGCACCACCGTCGCCGGTTCGCCAGGGGAGATGGGTAGTTCCGGCGTAGAGGGTACGGGGTTCGGTGGGGTGGAAAGCGAGGGAGACGACGGGCTTGAGCTCGAGGTTGGATT
>Ga0114970_10003694_pt1 | contig 11177 bp, 13 predicted proteins | sample M_140205_XF_Meta_FD_87030 | JGI IMG/M metagenome (GOLD analysis project Ga0114970, IMG submission 87030) | Freshwater microbial communities from Lake Montjoie, Canada to study carbon cycling - M_140205_XF_MetaG | ecosystem: Environmental > Aquatic > Freshwater > Lake | place: Lake Montjoie... | reverse complement strand
GTACGGGGTCGGGGTACGGGGTACGGGGTACATCGTGTGCGTGCTACGGGAATACGAGTGGGGCGGAGAGGGTGATGCTCAGCGTGGCGCCTGCCGGGAGACAGCGCTCCGTTTGTGAATTGCGGGCGGCGGCAATGGTTCCCGCGGCGGCGCCGCCGGCGGCTCCGATCACCGCACCGCGGGTGCCGCCGCCCAGTATGCGTCCGGCGATGGCGCCGATGAGGGCGCCGGTGACGACTTTGCCTTTGTCGCCGCCCTTCGAGACTTGCCGCTCGGTCACGGCGACGTCATCGCTCACGCGCACGGTGCCCTGCACGGGCACGAGCACGCCGTTCACCTGCACGCTGCGCACGCGAAAGGCAAAGCGGCCGTCGGCGTCGGGCGGGGTCATTTCCACGAGGATGGGGGTGCCGGCCGGCAGCGTGGCGCCGTCGGGTCCGTTCACCGGCGCCGCGAGCTCGGCCACGATGCGGTCACCGGGGCGGTTCGCGAGCGAACAGATGGCGGCGTTGGTCTTGCCGGACAGGGCGGTGCCGGAGGCGAGACCGCGGGACAGGGCGGGGGCTGGTGCGGGGGCGGGGGCTGGTGCTGGACCTGGGGCTGGTGGTGCTTCGGCGACTGGGGCCGTGGCTGGGGCGGGCACGGCTGGTTCACGCGAAGGGCGCGGAGTTCGCGAAGGGCGCGAAGCAGGGCGAACGGATTGAGGAACGGATGGGCCGGCGGACGGGCGTGGCGCGCTGGGCGTGGAAATCGCGGTGTCGCCGATCTCGGCGGGCATGGGGCGAGCGGGGGCGCTGGCGGCGGCGAGCGTGAGGTCTCTGGCGAGCAATGAGTCGATGCTGGCGGATCCGGCAGGGCGATCGCCACATCCGGCCATCAGGAGCATCACGAACGGCAGGCGCAGGGCGCGAGCGTGCCGACGCGGAAATCGCTTCGTCCCTCTCGTCATCCTTATCCTGCGTTCGGAGTCAAGTTGTCGCATGGTGCCGACGATAGTCGATGGTAAGATGAAGAATCTTGCATCGGAATGAGGTACCCCGAAGTCGACGTGACGCCGCCACCAGCGGCGCAACACGTGTTCATTGCGCGCCAGCCGATCTTCGATACCAATCGACGGTGGGCGCCACCGCCTTCGTGAACATTACCCGTGATCACCTGTTGGGCGAACGGTACAAGATCTTCGACCCGGCGGCGGTGGTCCTGGAGTTGTTGGAGACGGTGGACGGCGATGCGGCGGTGGTCGACGCCTGTGCGCGGGCCGTGGCGGAGGGGTATCGTCTGGCGCTCGACGACTACGACGGCCGCGCTTCACACGACCCGCTGACTACGCGAGACTCACGTGAGTGGTGGGTGGTGAGTTCAAGTTTCGGGTCGGGAGTGACTCGCGACCCCCTACTCCCGTACTCCCTACTCCGCCGTGACTGCGCAACCCGCTTTGCAATGCTCGCGTGCATCGAATCCGCCTTGTACTGCGCCGCATCACCAGCGGCCCGCGGTCGACGCGCTCTTTCAGAGCGTCGCGCGCAGCGCCGGGCGTAATGCGGTGGGCGCCCTGCTGACCGGGATGGGTGCCGATGGTGCCAAGGGGCTGCTGGCCATGCATGAAGCCGGGGCATACGCCGTTGCCCAGAACGAGGAAACGTGTGTCGTGTACGGCATGCCACGAGAAGCGGTCAAGCTCGATGCGGCGGTTGACGTGCTGCCGCTCGACCGTGTCGCCGACGCGCTGCTGCACGCCGTCGCTGCCCACCGCACGTAACGCGCTCGCTAGGCCGGAAAGGTCAGCCGCACCCGAGTGCGTGCGCCGGTGGTGCCGTCGATCCGATCGAAGTGGATCGACCCACCGAGCGTACGGACGAACGCGGCGACGATCGCCACTCCGATCCCGGCCCCGCGAATACCCTTCTTGGAGGTCACGAACGGTTCGGTGACGGTCGAAGCCAAGTCGGCGGGAATGCCCTCACCTTCGTCTTCCACATCGACGGTCACCATGGCGTCCTGCACCGCACTCCGGATAACGATGGCGCTGCCCGCCGGCGCGGCGTCGTGCGCGTTGCGCACCAGTTCGACGACCACGTCCCGCCACCAGCGCGCATCGGCCTGAATCTGTCCGCCGCCGGCCGTGACGTTCACGGCCCGGTCACCCAGCTCTGTGGCCAGCATGGCCACCGCGTCGGCGATGCCGTCGTCCACCAGCGTCGGGAGCCGCCGCATGTTGCCGGCACGTGAAAACTGCGTCACCCGCTGGAGGTACCGCACCGTGGCATCCGCCGCCCGATGGATCTCGACGACGTCGGCATGCATCGGGTCGCTTTCCGGGATGTCGGACAGCAACAGCTCGCTGTACGTCCGGACGACTGTCGAGAAGTTGTTGATGTCGTGCGAAACCCGCTTCGCAAAGCGCACCAGCGCCTCGCGCTCAGGATCGAGTTCGGCATTTGTGTCGGTGGGCATATAACTCGTAGAATATGCAGCACGGGTGTAACCACAACTGTCACTTTTGTCCGTCTTCTCCGGGAGCTCGAACCATGTCGTTCCGATCCAGCCGTGCCATGACCTGTGCCGTGGCCCTTTCGCTTGCCGGTGCCGCGCTCGGCGCGCAGACGCCGCCACCGGTCGCCGAGCAGATCACGGCCGCCGTCCAAGCGCTTCCAAAGGAGCTGCGCGACGGCGCTGGCGTGATGGGCTACAAAACGGCGGGCAAGCTCGAATGGCTTCGCCCGACGAAGAACGACATGATGTGCCTGGCGGACGATCCCGCCGAGGAACAGTTCCACGTGTCCTGCTACCACAACTCGATGGACCCATTCATGGCCCGCGGCCGCGCCCTGCGCGTGTCGGGTGTGAAGGGTGGTCAGATCGACACCGTGCGCTTCGCCGAAGTGAAGGCGGGGAAGATCACGATGCCGACGGCACCGGCGTCGTTGTATCAGATCTTCGGCAAGAAGGACGCGTTCGATGCGGCGTCGGGCACGGTGAAGCAGGGCAACCCGCTGTTCGTCGTGTACATCCCGTTCGCCACCACGGCGACCACGGGGATCTCGACGACGCCATCGGATACGAAGCCGTGGCTGATGTTCCCCGGCACGCCGAAGGCGCACGTGATGTTCTCATTGACGATGTGATTCGACGATGACGATCGTGAAGCTGACGCCACGCCGCCTCAAGGAGGCGGCGTCGGCGCTCAGTGCCCAAGACCCGAAGATGGCGGTGGCCATCGAACGCGTGGGCCCGTGCACGATGCTCCCGCGCGCCGACGGTACGCACTTCGATCATCTGGCGCGGGCGATCGTGTATCAGCAACTGTCCGGTGGAGCCGCCTCCACGATTTATTGGCGCGTCAAGGACCGCATCGGTACCGGCGGGGATGCTCCGACCCCGATGCAGATTCTGGCGTCGGATGACGACACGCTACGCGGCTGCGGGCTCTCGGCGGCAAAAACGCGCGCGATCGTCGACCTCGCGCGCCATGTCGAGGATGCCCGGCTGCCGCTCGACGTGATCGACACCATGGACGACGAGGCGGTGATCGATGCCCTGGTGGCGGTGCGCGGTGTCGGCCGATGGACGGCACAGATGTTCCTGATGTTCCGGCTCGGACGTCCGGACGTGCTCCCGGTGCTGGATCTCGGTGTCCGGAAGGGGGCGCAGCGGATCTATCGCATGCGAGCGCTGCCGGAGGCGGACCGGTTGGAGAAGGTGGCGCGGAACTGGCGCCCGTGGGCAAGCGTTGCCAGTTGGTACTGCTGGCGGGTCCTCGATCTCGAAGACGCCGGCGGCTGGTAGCGCAGGGGCTGGTGAATGCGGCTCGCCGCAGTGGAGAGTGTTCGTGTCGATGCAGGAATTCCGGAAGCAGGTGCAAGCCCCCGTGCCCGTCGAGGCGCTGTTCGCATGGCATGAACGCGACGGTGCGTTCGAGCGGCTGTCGCCGCCGTGGGACCGCCCCAAAGTGCTCGAGCACACGGGAGGCATTCGCGACGGCGCCAAGGTGGTGCTGCAGGTGCACGCCGGCCCTGTGCCCACCACGTGGACGCTCGAGCATCGCGCGTACATCGAGAATCGTCAGTTCCGCGACGTCATGCGTGATGGCCCGTTTGCGGCATGGGAGCACACGCACGGTTTCGCGCCGATCGATGCCCAGTCAAGCACGCTGGACGACCATATCCGTTACGCACTCCCGCTCGGCGGCTTGGGAAGTGCGGTCGCCGGTGGGTATACGCAGCGCACCTTGGCGCGCGTCTTCGCGTACCGACACGCCATCATGCTGGGCGACTTGGCGCGGCATGCCCAGTTCGCCGACCGGCCGCGTCTGCGCATCGCGATCACCGGCGCGAGTGGCTTCATCGGCACGCAGCTGGCGGCGTTCCTGTCGACCGGCGGTCACGAGGTGATCCGTATCGGCCGCAGCGCGCCGAAACCGGGCAGTCATGATGTGCAGTGGAATCCCGAGCGCGGTCAGCTCGATCCACGCGCCCTCGAAGGCATCGATGCCGTCATTCATCTGGCTGGGGCATCGATCGCGACGCGCTGGTCGAGCGCGCACCGCGCCGCGCTCAAGAGCAGTCGTGTAGAAGGCACGTCGCTGCTCGCGCACACGCTCGCGCAGCTGTCGCGCAAACCACGCGTGTTGCTGAGCGGATCGGCCATCGGGATCTACGGCAGTCGTGGCGACGAGCTCCTCGACGAGCGCAGTGCGTTGGGCAACGACTATCTCGCCGACGTCGGTCGCGCCTGGGAGGCGAGTACGGCACCCGCGGAGCAGGCCGGCATTCGCGTCGTGCATCTGCGTACGGGCATCGTGCAAGGCGCCGCCGGCGGCGCCCTCGGTACGCAGGCGCCGCTGTTCCGTTTCGGGGCCGGCGGCACGCTTGGGCCGGGCTCGCAGTGGATCAGCCCGATCGCGCTCGACGATGAAATCGGCGCGATTCACTTCTGCCTCATGCGTGACGATATTCGCGGCCCGGTCAACCTCGTGGCGCCGACCGCGGTCACCAACGCCGAATTCACGAAGGTGCTCGGAGCGGTGCTCGGCCGTCCCACGATCGCCCACGCGCCGGCGTTCGCGCTGCGGTTGTTGCTCGGCGATGAGATGGCCAATCTCACCGTGCTCGCCAGTCAGCGCGTGGAGCCGCGGGTGCTGCGCGACGCGGGCTTTACGTGGCGGTTGCCCGATCTCGAGTCGATGCTGCGGTTTGAGCTGGGTGAGTAGGCGCGAGCCACGGCAACAGCGGGAACACGGATCCGGGAGGATGACACCGATCGCACAGATCAGCGAAACGCGCTTTTGGTCGATCAGTGCAATCGGTGCTCAACTCATTATCGGACAACACGATACGGACATGTCGTGGCCGCGTGGACACCCCGTCTCGCCGATTTCTGACACTTTTCGCTCTCTCCGCCGTACTATTCCGTACCTATATGAACGCCATCATGCTCGAGAGCGCCCTCTTCATCGCCCTGCTGGCGGTAGTTGGCGCTCTTTTCGTTACGGCGCTGGGCTTTACCCCATTTGGCCGCCGGATTCGGCAGACGGCCAATCGCAAGCGCCTTGATCGCCAAGCCGATCTCACCTGCCCGATTCACGGGTTGCAACGCGAAGACGATCTCGTGCGACTCCCCACGGGCGAACCGTTGTGTTCTCATTGCTACAAGGAGGCCGTCCATGGCCACATCAATTGATTCGACGCTCGACGAACTGCGCAGCGCCATGCGGAACCCGCTCACCGGCATCCCCGGCGGCGGTGGTGGTAACGGAATGTTCGTGAAGCTCGCCGGTGCGTTTGTCGCGCTGATGGTGCTGCTCTTTCTGGTGCGTCCATCGGTCACCTACATCGAACCCGGCCACGTGGGCATCGTGATTCATCGTGGTGGTGGCGGCGTGGATCCCACGCCGTTGGGCCCCGGCTTCCACCTGCGGAATCCGTTGATGACGCAGATTCAGGCGTATCCCACGTTCATGCAAACGCTGGTGCTGACGAAGGCCTCGACGGAAGGCTCGGAGCAGAACGACGAGATCAACGTGAACTCCGTGGAAGGGCAGCCGTTGTCGCTCGACGTGTCGATGAGCTTCGAATTGCGCCCCGACAAGGTGCCGGCACTGTATCAGACCTTCCGCACCGACGTACAGACGATTTCGCACGGCTACATCCGTCAGGCGATCCGTCAGTCGTTGCAGGAGGTGGTGGGCAACGAAGAGATCGCGGCCATTCTCGGTCCGAAGAAGGCGGAAGTCGTGACGCGCACGCAGGCCAACCTGCAGAAGCGACTCGACCCGTACGGCATCGACGTGCGGCAGTTCACGCTGAACGAGTTCCGCGCGCCGAAGGCGGTCATGGACGCGATTTCGCTTAAGAACGTCATGCAGCAGCAAGCGCTCACCGCGCAGAACGAGCTGCAGAAGAACACGTTCCAGGCGCAGGGCGACAGCATCAAGGCTGCCGGCCGCGCCAAGGCGATCACAGCCGAAGCACAAGCACAGGCGCGCGCCAACGAGCTGCTGTCGAAGAGTATCACGAACACACTGGTGCAGTACGAGATGGCCAAGCGCTGGAACGGGCAGATGCCGCAGGTGACCGGCGGCGCGATGCCGATGCTGCAGCTTCCCGGCTCGAAGAACCCGGAGTAAACGCCATGCCGGTCGTGCGGTTTGATGCGTTGCCCGATGATGCGCGGGCGTGGGTGTTTGGCGCTGCGGCACCGGTGGTCGGTGCCGCGGCGCAGTCACTCTTGACGACCGTGGACGCCCACCTCGCCAACTGGCGGGCGCACGGCACACCGCTGGTCTGTGCCCGCGCATGGCGCGACGATCGCTTCCTCGTGATCGGCGTGGATGAAGCAGCCACGGGTGCCACGGGCTGTTCGATCGACGGACTTTTCCATGTGCTCCGCGACATCGAATCGCTCGTGGGCACCACACTGGTGGGCGGTGGCACGGTGTATTGGCGCGATGCGGCGGGCGCGGTGGTGTCGGGAACGCGGCCTGTATTCCGAGAAGCCGCGGCGGCGGGCGACGTGGCGGGGGATACGCACGTGTTCGACACCACGGTGACCACGGTCGGTGCGTATCGGCTTGGCTTCGAGAAAGCAGCGTCGGGCAGCTGGCACGGCAAGTTGCTGCCGGTGGCGCGGTGATTCTTAATTCGTTGAACTGATCACGCAGAGAACAGCCGGAGAGCGCAGAGGCCGCAGAGCAACAGCGTTGTGCTCTGCGGCCTCTGCGCTCTCTTTTTTCTCTGCGTGATCAGTTCAACAATGATGGGTCAACGCAGAAATTCGTCCAACCGCTCCGCCACAAACGCATCGTCGGTCAAGTCCGGATACTGCTCCGACAACCGCGCCAACGCCTCGGCCTGCCCCGGCGACAGCTGCTCGTGCGTGTCGAAGGTCCACGTGCCGCGCACCAGACCCTGCACCCGCAGAATCTCGAGTATGCCCGGCAGGCAGCCCTGATAGCCGTGCGCCGCGTCGAAGATCACCGCGTTGGCCATCGTGAGCGCCGCGCCGCGGGTGAGCCATTCGCGTGGTATCGTGTCCGCCCCCGATGCGCGCCACAGCTGAATCTCACGCAGCATCTCGACCGCGCGTGACGTCCATACGGCCCATTGTCCGAGCAGGCCACCCACGAAATGCCGAGTATACGCACGGCCGCCACTCGTCACCGGCACGTCGGTCAGCAGATCAGGCACGATCGCATCATCGTTGCCGGTATACAGCGCGATGTCGTCACGCCCCGCATCAGCGAGCGCGCGCACCACATCCATCGTTGCATACCGATCAAATGGCGCCACCTTGATCGCCACCACATTCTGGATCTCGGCGAACTCACGCCAGAAGGCATAAGCGAGCCGTCGTCCGCCGACCGCTGGCTGAAGGTAGAAGCCGAACAGTGGCAGCACCTCAGCCACCCGCGCGCAGTGCGCGAGAATCGCCGTGTCGGTGGCGTCGCGCCACGCACCCAGTGACAGCAGGCCGCAGTGATAGCCGAGCGCCTGCGCGATCTGCGCTTCGCGCACCGCCTGCGCCGTGTCACCGATCAGTCCGGCCACGCGCACGAAGGCCCGCGGATCGCGCGCCAGCGCTTGGTCAGCCGTCTCGGCGGCGAGCTCCAGCACCGGTCGATAGAGTCCGATTTTGGCGTCGTGAATTGGAAATCCGGTAGTGTGCACACCGACCGCCATGCCGCCGGCGCCCGACGCCACGTAGTAGCGGGTGAGCGCACGCTGATGCCGTTCGTCCATGCCGCGCGTGGGGAGCAGCGCCAGCGGATGGGCGGGAATCACCTGACCCACGTGCAAATGACGGCGGATGTCGAAGGCGTTGACCGCGCCGTGCTCAGTATCGGCCATCGCGCACCTCGAACTTCGTGGGCTTGTTCAGCAAACGACCACCAGCGCGAATCCAGCGCACGGCCCAGTCGCACAGTGTGTCGAGTGGCAACGCCGTGTGTGGTAGTCGCGCCGACAGCCGGTCGATGTTCGCGATCAACGCATCATCGCTGGGCGTTCCTGAATACACTGGCGAGATGTCGGCTATCGCCCCGATCCGTTCGGCGATGTCGCGCACGGCGACCACAGGCCCCGTGACATTCAACGCCACTGAACCATCGTCTGAGGGCACCGCCGTCTGCGCGAGGGCACGCAGCGCGAGTCGATTCGCATCTCCTTGCCAGATCACGTTCACGAACCCCGTGTCGAGTGCCACCGGCACACCGTGCAGTACCTTGTGGGCGATATCGGTGATCACACCGTAGCGCAGGTCGCACGCATAGAACAAGCGATACACCAGCAGCGGCGTGCGCGTGCGCCGCGCGATGGACTCGAACACGCGCTCGCGGCCGATGCACGACGCGGCGTACTCGCCATCAGGCACGAGGGCATCCTTCTCGCGCGCGCCACCGAGCGATACCGGCTGACGGCCATACACGTTGCCGGTGGAGAAGCACACCGTGCGCGAACCGGCGTAGCGCTGTGCCGCGAGCGTGGAGGCGACAACGTTCTGCGTCCACGTGCCGATCGGGTCGCCGGTCGCGCCAAACTTCTGTCCGGCCATCCACAGCACGTTCGGCGCGTCGGGCAGTGCGGCCACGGCCGCCGGATCGGCCAGATCGGCGCGGATGGTTTCCACGCCAACGGCATGCAGCGCCGCAGCGGCGCTGTGGTCGGAGAAGCGCGACACCGCGATTACGCGGCGTGACGGATCGGCGATGGCGCGGCGGGCCATACGGGCCACGGTGGGACCCATCTTGCCTCCGGCGCCGAGGATGATCACGTCTCCCGCGAGCGAGGCCAGCGCGCTGATCGTGTCGTCGTCTGGCGCCGACAGCAGGGCGTCGAGTGCAAGCTCGCTGGTCGGCGCCCCCGAGGTCACGGCGACGTCAGGCTACGGTGACCGTGGTCGTATTGTCGCCGATGCGCACGCCCAATTCGGCGGCGAGCAGTCGGCGACCCGCTTCGATACGCTCACGCGTCTGCTGCTTGAGCATGCCGATGTCCGCCAGTGTCATGCCGGTGGTGTCGATCGGTTCGAGCAGCTGTGCGATCGCGCGGGCCGGCAGAAAGCGGAAGCTCCCCTTCGCCATGGCGTTGCGCGTACCCGTGACGGCGATCGGCAGAATCGGGGCGCCGGATTCGATGGCCAAGCGGAAGGCGCCGTCCTTGAACGGTAGCATTTCCCATGAGCGCGAGCGTGTGCCCTCGGGGAAGATCATCACCGAGACGTTCTTGGCGAGTCGATCACGGCACTGCACAATCGCATCGGCCGCGGAGTCGCGGTTGCCGCGCACGAGCTTGATGTCGCCGGCCATCTGCATCATCCAGCCCATGAGCGGAATCTTGAACATCGTGTCTTTGCTCAGCCATTTCATTTCCCACGGGAAGCAGCTGATCAAGAACACGTCGGCGTACGATTCGTGATTGGCCACGACCACGTACGGGCGTCGGGCGTCGGCGAGCGATCCTCGGGTGTGGAAGCGCCAGAGGCTGTTGAGTCGCAGCGCCGTGACGCCAACCAAGCGGAAGGCGCGACCGGCGGCATAGCGACCCGGATCGAATGGGGCCGTGACCGCATAAATCACGGCCACGACCGGCGTGCCGAGCATCACGGCGAGTCCGGTCACCGTCCAGGCCCACCAGTTCTGCAGCGTTCGTACCAACCGCATCGCCGCGCTCAGCTGGCGGGAGTGTCGAGCGGCGTGCTCGACGACGCGTCGTCGTCGGCAGAAATTCCGAGCGACCCGGTGTGTCGGACGGTGATGGTGGTCGGCATAAAGCAGTAAGGAGTAAGGAGTACGGAGTAGGGAGTACGGAGTATGGGGTACGGCGAAGCGCGCTATGCCGACGTCGTCGAATCGCTCTGCGCCGCGAAGCGCTTGAGGCGGGCAATCATGGCGGAGAGGCCGGACTCTCGCGCCCCGAGTCCGATGTCCTGCATGAGCAGTCGCACGAAATCTGACGGGAGCGCCAGCGTGACGGACGGTGGCTGATCGTTGACCGCCGCGAAGGTGATCGCCAGAACGGCGGCCACCGTGGGAGACTGGCGGGCGTTGACGTCGGCGTAAAAGTGGATCGTACCGTCGTCGCGATGTTCGGGAAAGATATCGACGCGCGTCTGGCATTCGGGCACGGTAAACGCGGTCCGATCGAGACCCGCGAACCGATCCGGGAGCGGTTCGAGCTTCTTGGACCACCCCAGGAGCGCTTGCATCTTGTCTTCCCGCTCCAGCAGGCGGAACTGCCGAAGGGTGCGCGCGAGAGACGCCGGCAGCGCCTCTTCTGAAGAAGTGGCGTCTGTAGGGGTTCGCGGGGTGGCGGGAGGCATGCTGGAATGCAATGTTGCCGAGGTCGGCCGGTCAAGCGTGTCCGGTTCGGTGCCTGTCTCTCTTCGTGAGTGATTCCGTGATCGTGCGTGCTTTCCCGCTGGTCGCGCTCGGGACGCTTCTGCTCCTTGGCGGTTGTTCACGGTCGTCGGCGCCCGAGCTGGCCGTTGGCACCCTCGAGATGGTCGAGGTGGACGTCGGCCCGCTGCAACCGGCCCGTGCCCTTCGGGTGTTGGTGCGGGAGGGGGACGAAGTTCATGCCGGCGACACGCTGGTGCTGTTCACCACACCGACGCTGGCCAGCTCCACCGCGCAAGCCGAGGCCCGGGCCGCCGCCGCGCAGGAAGCATCGCGCGAGCTGGCG
>Ga0114970_10003691_pt1 | contig 11179 bp, 9 predicted proteins | sample M_140205_XF_Meta_FD_87030 | JGI IMG/M metagenome (GOLD analysis project Ga0114970, IMG submission 87030) | Freshwater microbial communities from Lake Montjoie, Canada to study carbon cycling - M_140205_XF_MetaG | ecosystem: Environmental > Aquatic > Freshwater > Lake | place: Lake Montjoie... | reverse complement strand
ATCTAATTCTGGTTCTGGTTCTTCATCTAATTCATGATCCTCATCTATATCATCTTTTTCTGTTTCATCTTTCTCCGTTTCATCTTTTTCAGTTTCTAATTTTTCAGTATCTTCATTTTCAATTTCAGTTTCTTTTTGTAATTCATTTTCATCTAATTTTAAATTATTATATGGATAATTTTCTTTTTTCATAAAAATAATATTCGATTCCTCGGGTTCATTTGATTTAGTAAAAGTAACTTTTTTTGATGCTTTTGATTCTTTTTTAGCTGGTTTAGATTCTTTTTTAGCTGGTTTAGATTCTTTTTTAGGCATTATAATTATAATATTAATATTATTTACAGATATAATATATATTTTTCATTTTTTAAATTAAAAATTTATTGAGCAATCCAATCTGTAATACAAGTTGTACACACATATCTTGTAATAAATGATTTACTTTCACGAAAAATAATAGCTTCTCTATTAATTAAATTATTTGTATTTGTTAAATTATTTGTTTCACATTCTTTATTTGGACATATAAAATCTTTTGTTCTAGGTAATGTAGGATCCATAATCTTAAACTGTAAATCATATTGTTGAATACGTTGATTATTTTGATCTACATTAGTAGACAATATAATTGTCCCTGGTTCTATTTCAAATGATGAATGACAATTTTGACATATGAAATAAATATTAGTATCTTGAACATTTTTATTTTTTATTACATTATAGTGAATTAATAATTCATCTACTTTTTTAGTATTCTTTTTAAATTTACCCATTAATTTTGATTTCAATGTTTCCACATCTATTTTTAATTCTACATCATGATTCACTTCACTAGATATATTTTTTAGATAATTTAAATATTGATCCATTGTTTCAATTGTATATACTATTTTATCATCTGTTTGAATAGGTGTTTTTGATATATTTAAAACATAATTACAATGTTTACAAAATTTCATGATTGTTAGTTATTAATATATTTGTATATTTAAATTACAAATTATTCAATTTTTATATAAAAAATGAATAATTTATTTATTAGAATATAACAACATAAAGTAATTAAAAATGACAAATTATAATCATATTCTAAATATTACAAAAGCAATTCTACAATTTACTGCTATTAATAATACATATATTTATACTAATAATTATGCAAATCAAACAATTGATCAAGTATGTTTTTCAATGTATAATATGTTTAATACCACCGATATTGATCCAAAGTATAATTCGCTTATAAATACTTTATATACTTCTATTAATAATACATTAAATTGTAGTTTTTATCAAATTCCACATTTACATAATGTATCAATATCATTTAATTCTACCATTAGTGATAAATTAATAACTAGGTATTTACGTGGAAATAATTCATATTCGACAATTGAAACAGTATCACTTTTAGTATTTGGTATAATTATTAGTAAAATAATAAGTGTATATATGTCACCATATATAAATATAAAACAAAAATATGTTTAATTGATCTATATTATACATACATATATATAACAGACAATGTAATATTATCCATAATTCCGTAAATTTCACGACCTTTTTTAATGGCTTTTGCAAGTAAAGCTTCTGATGCTAAATCTGAATTACCAATCAAATCTATATGATGTACAATCTCTCTGATTTCATTATCAATAAGAGTATCCCATAAACCATCTGATGCAATAACAATTGCTCTCAAAACACCTACTGATGGTGGTAGAATTGTTTGAATAAATGGTTCTGAAATTAAACCACATTCTTTCATATAAAAATCAGCAATTGATCGTGTTAAAGCTATTTTTTTATTATTTGGTGAAACAACATATCCTGCCCATTCTTTACTAGTATTATGAATAACCCCTCCTAATGGATTTAATTTAAAATTATTTGTTCCTTTAATTGGAACATATATGTGTCTATCTGAGTTACTAAACATAAATTTAGTTTTAGGATATTGTTCATGAATTCGCAAGAATTCATCTTTATTTAATGTATCATGGTCTTGTGTAATATTACACCCAGATAATGTGTCTGAATCATACACACGAATTGTTGAATCACCTACATTTGCAACTTCAGATACACCAGTAATTATATTAATACGTAGAATAGTAGCTGTTGTACCACCTGTTTTTGAACCAAGTGACATCCAACATGCTTTTTCTATGTTTTTGAACAATTTTGAAAATGACATTGTCGGATTTAGAGAAAAAATATCTAATGCAGTTTGTGATGCAATATGACCACCAGTTCCATGACCATCAAACACTGCAATACATATTTGATTTTCATTAAATTTTTGTCCATATCTGTCTTGTTGATATGAATTACCACCATCATTAATATATATTTTTTGCGGAAAAGAAATTAAAGGTAGCGTTTGTTGCAACATCTAAACTTATAAATTAATTATATTATTAGAAACAATATACAATGGATTTTTCAATTTTTCTGAATTTCTAAAAAAAGGTGTCAGCGCGTTCTCAGCATGACCGCCAAATGGAGTCGCGCGTCTCAATGCATTCTTGGTCCTGGCAATACGAGCTGGGACGGAACATACTGAAACTGAACTTTGTTGAGCACGCAGAGCATGTTTGCTTGTACAACTCAGCTGTCTCGTACACTGGATCTGCAACGCGTTGGCGCTTGGTCGCAGGCTCAGCCACAGTCACAGGTGTAGGCGCAGCAGCCACAGTCACAGGTGCTGGCGCAGCAGCCACAATCACAGGCGCTGGCGCAACCGCGGGCGCAGCCATAAGCGCAGCCTCAGTCGCAAGCGCAGATGCTGTGCACGCAGATAGCGTGCGTAACGCGGTCAACCCAGCCATACGCGTGACATTTTCATCACGTGCACGTTGGTCATCCTCAATGAGCGAGTTTGCCCGCGCGGCAGACTGGCTCTCTGAAGCTGTCCTTTGAAGGATCTGATCGGGACGATAAATGGGAGTTGTCGGTGCCGATTGTGCGAGCATTTTTGAGTTTATTCTCTATTGTTCGCTATGCCTGTAGTATAATGGATATGATAGAGATTTGTTTTTTCAATTTTTTAATAATAAATAAAGTTTCTTTCATTGATTTCATCTTGCATATTTTGCCGACGAGCCAACTTAATTGTATTCTTTACAATCCAATAATATAAAAATATTTCTACAACATTTTTAGCAATAGATTGTAGTTCATCTGGTGTAGTAATATTCATATGATTTCTATGAATATTACGAACATATGACTTGATACTATATAGATTTTTCTTAACATTATTTGACAGCCTGTTACATTGACTTAATTGACCATTACGTGCACAGTCAATAGCAACATCTATATTATTCTTAGACCTATTCGCCATATCTGCAGAAGTCTTATTATAATATTTTACAATACAATTATCAATTTGATTAATAACATTAGTAATTTGCTTAATTCTAGTGTCATTTGTAGTTGTAACGTTTGTTTGATAAACCATCTTTATTATTATAAAAATTGAATACCAGTTAATATATAATAAATATTTCAATTTTTATTATATATAGATGTGGACAAAGAAAAATGGTATTTTATACTATTCTAATACAATTTCTATTCAAAAGACAATATCAATAGCTAGCTTTGACTTGGATAACACAATCATTACTACTAAAAGTAAGTTAAAATTTCCTAAAGACGAAAATGATTGGATATTTATAGATGATATGGTATCAAAAATAAATGCACTAAATGATTACTTAATTATTATATTTACAAATCAAAAAGGTCTTGAAGATAAATTAGGATTAGATAAATTCAAACAAAAAATTACAAATATTAAAAAATCATTTACTCAAGATATATGGGTATTTATTTCATTACAAGATGATCATTATCGGAAACCATTAACTGGTATGTGGGAATTATTAAATAACTTATTAGAAAATAAAATTCATAAAGAAAACAGTTTTTATGTAGGTGATGCTGCAGGTAGAAAAAATGATCATAGTGATAGTGATTTATATTTTGCTCATAATATTGGCATTAAATTTATTGTAGCTGATGATTTTACTAACAAAATGATAGAATATAAATATACAGATACATATATAAATTTAAAAAATTGGATTTCCTATAAAAAACCAATTATTCCAAAAAATTCATCTAAACTTGAATTAATATTATTAGTTGGATTACCAGGTTGTGGTAAGAGTACATTTGCTAAAAAATATTATGACTCTTACACTTACATTAACCAAGACACAGACAAAACAAAAGAGAAATCAAAAAAAAGATTATTAACTGCAATAGAGAAAAAACAAAATATAATTATTGATAATACAAATTTAGATTATCAAAAAAGACAGGATATAATAAAATTAGTAAATAATGAATATAGTATAAAAATAATTGTATTTAATATACCATTTAAAATATGTTATCATATGATGTACTATCGAGTTAACACACAACATATAGATCCAATTAGTATTATTGTCTATAGAACATTAATGAAAAAATATAATATATCAAAAGATGAAAATATACATATTGAAATTAAAGAAGAACATGATGAAAATATTGAAGTATACAATATAAATAAAATTTATATTAACAAAATAGACGGATTAAAAATAGTTAACTTTAGAATAACTATGAAATAAACCACCTACTAATTTAGCTACATTCTTAATATCTTTTTTAGTTGAATAATATTTTTTATATATAAATAAAAAAACTAGAAAAATAATTACACATACAAATACATAAATAAATATGTTAATTATAAATTGTGTTTTATTTGATTCTACTACCTGTATTTGTATTTGTTCTTTTTCTTTTAATAATTCTTGAAATTGTTGTTGTAATTCAGGTTTATCAGATATAGGTGAATATGTTGAGCCATTACATAATAAATATTTATTTGTAAATATATCTTTGTTCTTTGTATTAGATGTAATACGTGAAACAAAATTATATTGAATAAAAAATGGTAAAAAATCATATTTTTTTTTAATATCACCAATTATAACAATTTCCAATGTTAATTGTAAATCTAATAATATATTTTGTATTTCATTCATATATTTACATACATCTGTAGTACATTTTGTACTTGGATCATTTTTATCTTCTATACATGGAATTCCGATTTCTATTATTTTATTTATATTATTATTAATTATTATAGCATATCTATCTAAATTATTTGTATTAGCAGTTCTAATATCTTCATTATTAAATAATACTATTGAACTATAAATAGTACGAACATGATCTTGTAATCTTGTTAATATTGCATCTGGATTAGAATATACATATTTTCCAGATGAATCTACTAATAAATATTTATACATATTTGCATTAAGTCTAGGATCAGTTATAACTGGTATTTTTGTACTCATATAATATTATTATATATTAAAAATAATAATATTAATTTATTTTTTCTTTTTTAAATAAAAATATGCACCTACACCAATTAATACTAATATTAATAAAATTATAAATATAATTACCAAATATGATCCTGAAGAATTTGATGATTCATCAGCTGCTGACGACGATGCTGATTCTGATCCTGATCCTGATGATGATGATGATCCTGATCCTGATCCTTGAGATGATGCATTATCAGTAGGTACAGTAACATTTGCTAATTTTTCTGGAATACTATATTGACCATTTAATTCTATTAATCGTGTACTTATGCTCCATCCATTATTATCTATATTTGAAGCATCTAAAGTATTTGGTGAATTATATACGTGTAATAAACCTGGAATTTTTTTTGAAAAAAATACACTTGTTGTCATATTACCTACTAATCGTATATTTTTAATTGATATATTTGGATTACTTGAATCGCTGATACATGTAATTGAAAAATTCGTATTATTTAGATTTGCTGATCCAAATAATAATTCTAAATTAATAATATCAATTACATTATATTGATTAAATCTTAATAATATATTTATATCTTTTGTAATTGTTGATATTGTTTTTGAAAAATCAAGTTTTAATGTATATAAATGTATTTCATTTGATCCAGTTAATCCTTCTATTAATTTAAATTTATTATTTGTATTATAATTATTTGTAATTTTATTTGAATCATATATATTATAATTTTTTACTGGTGATATATTTGTAAATTGTTCATTCATTGAATTTGGTAATATAGATAGACCATTTGATATCATTGGTAAAACATTTGTAAATGATGCTGTTGCACTATTTGTTATTACAAATTCAATATTTTTATTATAATTAACATTATTTAAAATAAAACTTGCCGTATTTATTGATAATACTGGTGCAAAATTATTCAAAACACATGTATATATATTTGATAATCCTGTTGTTTGTGTTGTCAATGGATTATCAATAGTTAATGCTATATTTTTTAATGTATTTGTATTAGGTGTACCAACAACTTTAAATATTGGAAATGGTATTGATGCAATTAGATTATCTACAGCATTAATTGTATGGGCAGATATATCATTACTAATATTTAATGAAAGACTATTTGATTTAAATATATCATATGATGTCAATAATAAAGGTACTTGACCAGATGTTGTACCAATTTTATCATTTAAATTAAATGTAATTGTTTTTGAAAATCCATCAGTTGGTAATATTTGAAAAGTATCAATAATAATACCTCCTACTAATATTTGCATAGGAGCAGGATTTTCTAATGTATTCGACAATGTATATTTAATACTTACTAAATCACCATATTTTATAGGTGCGGTTGGTGCTGGATCTAAAACAATTGTTATTGTTGGTAATGTAGGTTTTTTAAATATAATATAATTTCCTGAATTTGTTTGTGTTCCAGATGGAATTGTACTATTAGATGTTGAATACCATTTTGATGTAGTAAAATCATATTGAATTAATGAAATTGCAGGAGATGTTGTTGGATCCATACTATATTTAAAATAATCTATAATTGTTGGATTAGTATTATTAGGGATCGACAATATTGTACTTGATTCTAATTTTTTATCTGATATCATTGCCCAATTATTAAAACTAGTACCAATTGTAGCTGTCATAATACTTATTTGAGGAGATTGTATTACTTTTGTATCTTTTTCTACTTTTGCATAAATAAATATATTTGTTGCTTTTGAAAATATTGGCATTATAAATGAATATGAATTACCAGTTGTAACTGATCCTAATTTTACTTCTACTGCTGTTGAACTGTTTTCTTTATAATAAATATTAACAGGTTGACCAATTAATGTAGGTTCAATAGATATAAAATTCCATTTTAATTCACATGTAACTGCTAATTTAGCAGGTATTGGTGTAGTACTATTTGTATTAAATGATACAACATTATTATTATTTTCATAATCTTTATACGATAAAGTAAATAAAGTAAATTTAGATACTAATGCACTAAAATCAGCGACTCCTTGATCAATTTTAGGCATATTTACATCATATATCATACTTACACCATCTGTATATGTAATTGGATTTGTATTGGTTTTTCTTGTTTCATTTAATCTAATTTCATAATTATATTTTATTTGTTGAAGAACTGTATTACCATCACCTCCTATACTTAAATATCCATCTGCATTAGAATCTGTATTAGTATTAATATTTGCTAAAACTGCACTAAAGAAATCAAGTCCTGCTATTGTTATTGGCGGTGCTGATTTATTTGCAGCATCTGTCAAAATTATTCGATAAGATAAATTAGAAATATAACTTTCTGAATTATCACAATTTAAATCAATACTAAATTGTATGTAAGGTCCTGTACTATTTATATATAATCGTATACTTGTAATTGACATTGAATATTCTCTTACAAGTACACTTTCTGTTTTACTATTTATTATTGGATTTGTTGATGGACTATCTATTCCTAATATATATTTATTGCCACGTATATTAGTAGGTGGAAACGGTCCATATATAAATGGAATAGGTACTAACATTGGAGATCTGCAAACTTTTGTAGTATCATCTCCTGAATTAGTAGTACATTGTTTAACATTAACTAGATATTTTTTTGTGCTATCTGCACTTGATATATATACAAATTTATAATTATATGATACAAAATTTAAATTATATACATCATTTTGAAAACTAGGATTTATAGTAATTAAATTTAATGTAGGAATTGTAAAACCATCATCGTATAATCTAGATAATGATACAGGATTACTTGATGATTTTGTGTATGTTCCAGCAATTGATACTGAATTATTACTTGTTGATGATACTGCACCTGCACCTGCACCTGAACCTGAACCTGAACCTGATGCTTGAGCTGAACCTGAACCTGAACCCGAACCTGAACCTGACGCTGATCCTGATCCTGTCGCTGATCCCATATTACACGCTAAATTAATACCAGCGACAGTTACATTACCACCAGTTTCACTTACATTTATATTATTATTAATTGTACATGTATAAGTATTATTAGTAATTGCATCACCTCGTGAATTACTTGCATAAATAAATTTTTTATCAGACATATTTGTCAACAATATATTTTCTTCACTAGGATCAAATTGAGTTTTATAACCTACACGATTCTTTTTTTGCGTTCTACTATTATATAATAATGGAAAATTACCTGAAGTAAATCCTGAAGATGTATCACCTACTGCTGCATCATATTGTAATCTATATCCATAATTTCGGTCTGTTTTATTTCTATTACTTGTTTCACATCTAGTATCTTGAAAATATTTCTGTGCTGACATATTTGGAACTGTTTTTACAACTAATGAATTGTTACATCTACAATCAGGTAAACTTTCTGTTACAAATCGAATATTATCAATTAATTCTGGTTTTTTCATTAGCTCTTTAAAAGATGCATCTGTATTTAGCTTTATTCCATCAACAAAATCATAATAATAATAATATTCACATAGTTCATTATAAAACGTATCACATTGTGGACTTACACCATTAATAGCACTTGCAGTTTGATTAGCTGATGCTGTAGCTATACCTGTATCATATTTTGATCCAATTGCAGTAGCATCAGACTTATCATAAAATCCAATAGTGTTTGTACCATCACTATTAATATTTTCAACAAATGTCATATTTGAAATTGCAGTTGATTCAAAATTTTTTTTCATTTTATCTAGTGTATTATTGGTAGTATTTGTCATTGGTTTTAAATATGTATTCAATTTTGACCATTTATTAATAGTAGCATTTGTATATGAATGTGTTAATAAATTACTTAATTTTGTTTCACATTCAGGAGATACGGGGTTACCATATACATTTTCTTTAACATAATTATTTAAATCATGAAATTTAGGATCTATAATATCTTCTGGAACTTTTAGATCTACTGGTTTTATCTCTTTTTTCAAGAATACTGTATATATTAAATGTGGTACACTCGCATATATTGATGCAGTAGAATTTTCTGGAGTTATTACATCTGACGATTTTTTTGAACCACCTATGTATAAATCTAATTTTGTTTTTTTAGGTGTTTTATTAATAGTTGAAATCTCAGAATTATTTAATGCAATTGCATCACTAAATGTAGATGATAATATATTATTAACTTTATTAGTGGATGTTCCTGTACCATTTAATAAAAAATTAATCATATACGATAGTTTATTATCTTCTGTATATCCAGGTATACTTTTAATATAATCAGTACCTGATTTCGATATCATTAAAGGATACATTAATACCTCTGAACAAGGAGTAGTAGCACCTCGAGTACATGTTCCATTTTTAATAATATAAAACCCAACACATTCTTTATTATTTAAATATGAATTTATTAATTCATCAGGTATATCTCCTAATGTTACAAAACAAGGTGAATTAAAATAAGCTATTGGCACACTATTATTTGGTAATAATTCTATTTTAGAACTTGAATCTACATATACATATGCGGTAGATGATATATTGGTAGTCATACTATTATCCAAATATGATCTTTTGCTATCTACAAACCAATATGGAATATTATCACATACATATGTACTTTTTGAATTTAATGTACCATATTTCAAACAATTATCCAATTCATCAGTTGTCATTACATCATAATTTGATTGCATTTTTGAAAACCAGTTACTTGGAAAATTTGTAATTACAGGATCATTGTAATTTGATTGGTCTGTTACATAAATATATTTATTCGATGCAACATCAAATTTTTCTCGTTTATCTTGAGGAAGATCAACACCAACCATTGTTACTGGAACTACATTCGATGCATTACACATACCTCTTTTAATATTAAACAATTTATCAGTTTTTCTCCATTTTTCACTATTTGGGGTATTAGCTGTTGGATCCAAATATAAACTATCCTTTGAATTACTATCTATATTATTTACATCAGCTGTTGTATAATTAAAATTATTAATATCTACATACTTATTACCATTTTTAGCTGCATCCATAGATTTAAAATTAATTTCAGACTTGTTATTTCGCAAATTATTCGATCCTTTTGGTTTATTATATAAATCCAATTCTAATAAAATATCATTAATCGTTGTATAAAATGTGTTTGTATCTGACTCTAATCTATTTTGACCAGTATGATCTGATAATACATTACCCATATATTTATAAAATATAATTATTTTATAAATTTACATATAAATAAATTACCTATAATAATTTTCAAGAATTCTTAAATTTATTAACATTAATATATCTTCAATATTATTAATATCTTTTTCACGTTGTGTTATTTTATGAATTGTTCTTTCATAAATATATTCTTTAATTGTATCTTTTATTTTATCATTTTTTCTCCATACATCCATAATTTTACTAACTAAACTAGCACCATTACAATTTGGATAATTATGTGCATGTTCAATTAATATTACTCGAATTAACGCACTTTTATATTCATTATATTCTTCGGTTTTTTCAAGTATATCATATTCATGTTTATTGCTTTTACTTTGTCTAATGTTTTTTTGATAAAAATATTTTTGATTTCTATCTAATATATTTTTCAAGTTTTCTTTTGCATTATCATATAAATTATCATTATTTAACCAAAAATATATCACAGGTAAATAATACATCTTTTGAAATATACTATTGTATTCATTCATTTTTACCTATATTATTTTCAATTTTTAACTATAATAATATATATAAATATGTTTATATTCAATAAATTATGATATAAATATTATATTTT
>Ga0114970_10003688_pt1 | contig 11184 bp, 7 predicted proteins | sample M_140205_XF_Meta_FD_87030 | JGI IMG/M metagenome (GOLD analysis project Ga0114970, IMG submission 87030) | Freshwater microbial communities from Lake Montjoie, Canada to study carbon cycling - M_140205_XF_MetaG | ecosystem: Environmental > Aquatic > Freshwater > Lake | place: Lake Montjoie... | reverse complement strand
GCCGAAGTACTCCAGCATGTCTTCGCACTCGCGTCGTGCGCCCGAACTCAATTGAGCGCGGTGGCGGCGGAGGGCTTCGCGGGCCATTGGTACACCCTTTGCGCCGTGCGTTGCGATCATGCCGCTTACGAGCAGGGTAAAGAATCGGTCGCGCTCAGAGTTCTTGAGTGTTCCGAGGTTTTCGGTCAGGGACTCCAGCGTGGTGCCATCGGGATCGAGAGCTCCATGGCGAATAACCTGGTCCACCACGGCCATCCGATCCATCAGGCCCATGTCCGGAGCCAGCGTACGGAACAACTGTCTTGCCTCAGGGGTATGTCGCTCAACGATGCGATGGAGCGCCCATCTTGCTGCTCCGGACGCCATCGGGTGGTCCAAAGCCACGAACTCCAGCAGGTGGGGGATTTCCTGCGCGGTGCCCAACTCGCCCAGAAGCGCAAGAGCATTTTCGAGGATACAGTCTTCTTCTTCAATCAGATCGCTCGCCCACGCCCGGAGAATAGCCACCAGCAGAGGGATCATGGCGGGCCCTGCGCTCAGGATGGTATCGACGTTGGTTGTCGACAGGTCTTCCTGACCGAGCATGTCGTCAAGAAGCCGGAGGTGGTGCAGGCGTTCGGTAACCTGGAGCGGCTCGCGCCCCCGTTGCGCTTTGGCAGCGGCAAGGAGGTCGGACCTGCCCTGGCCGTCTTCCAGTTCGAGTTTGGCATAGCCCAGTTCAGCCAGCGCAGCGCCAAGCGCGACCCGCTCCGGCTGGTCTTTCATTAAGCGGGCTAAGTCCATGTAAGGAAAAGAGGAGCACGGCTGCAATTCGAGGCTCTGCCAGAACAGGGCCTCGGCTCCGACAAGGTCACCCGCTTCCATGCGGAGCCGACCGAGCCACTGGATTGCGACGTAGTCTTCCGGGTCCAGAGAAAGGAGTTTGTGGCATACTTCGGGAGTTGGCGTCTCATCCTCTTTCAGGTCCTTGAGGAGATGATGTCGGGCTTTCACGATGTGTTCGGGAGTGAAGATCAAGGCTATGTCCTTCCTGCTTTCGGCGTAATGCCATCTTACCGGGGGGGGGGGCTTCGCTGGGTGCCCGAACCGGTAAGAAAGCTGATCTTGTGCCGTGTCGCAAGCGTTTTCTGGCCGGCGTGGCAGCGCGTTGACCTCCTGCTTCGCCACGTGAAGTGAAGTCGGTACGGTATGACGTTACGCGGGCCAGCTTTTCCCGGCTTTTGCGCGGGCAGTCACTAAAACAGCCGGGATCTTACTGGCAGACTTCGGGAAAGTTATCGTATAAGTTCTGTGCTGCCTTGTCAGATTTTGTAAACTGAAGGTTGCGAATACACCCAGCTTTGGTTCTGTTCTTTACCACCGCGGCGTGTGCTTTCCCACAGCAACGAAGTCCTGTGCCCAAACAGGCGTCTAACCTCGAACGAGCCGCCGAAGAGTTTAAAACTCTCACCCGGGATATGGGGCTGCGAACGGACTCTCCCTCCCGAGCCACGAGGACGGCAGGGGCCAAAAACGCGTGGCATGGCCGTGTCTATGAGAATTTTCGCAACAATGCGTTAGATGCGGTGCCTCACGAGGTCCGCCAGCGTGGCGGGCAGCGGGACATCCTGAGGCGCAATCAGTTCGGCTTCAACGTCGGAGGCCCGGTCGTTATCCCCAAACTTTACAACGGCGGGCGCAAGACGTTTTTTAATGTTTCTTACGAGGGTGTCCGCGAACATATCGGGCGATCTTACCTTCGGACAGTCGCCATTGCGCCGGAGCGAACCGGAGACTTTTCGAAGACCGTCGACAACTCCGGTAAGGAACTCAGGGTCTTCGATCCACTTTCCACGCGTCCCAACCCCAACTACAACGGCAGGCTTCCGGTCTCTGTCGATAACGTTGAAAACGCACGCGATCAGTTCCCGGGGAATCGTATTCCGGCCAGTCGCCTCGATCCGGTCGCGTTGCGCGCTGTGGCGCTCTATCCCACCCCGAATGCCAATGCCGGACCGTTCTACCGCAACAACTATTTCGTATTTGCGCCCGAGGTGAACGAAGCCAATGGCATGATTTTTAAGCTCGACCACGCTGCAGGCGAACGCCACCGGATCACCGGAACGGCATCCTGGACGAACGGTCTGGCGCAGGCACCCCGCTACTTCGATACCCTTGCGGATTCCGGCAGCAACGACCGTATTTACAGCGCTCGTCGTGCCACCGTCGACTGGACCTTCTCCCGCAACGCCTCCACCGTCAATACCCTTACCTTCGATACCCCGATCGACCGTTCCGTAAACAGCCGGCCCGGCCAGAAAGGGGCCCTCGCAGCCCTCGGGCTTCGGGGGCCGCTGAAGGATGCGTTCCCTCTGTTTCAGTTCAGCGAGTACCTCGGGATGGGGCGCTCGAATCCAGATACCCGAAGTTCCCATAATTACTACTACTTCACGGAGGGGCTGGCGCTTCGGCAGGGTAAACACCGCCTGCGGCTTACCGGCCAGTTTCGCCGCTTCCTTGTCAACGCCTATCTGCCCAACTACCCCGCCGGCTCCTTTCGTTTCGGGCCTTCACTAACCTCCTTGCCCGGTATCGTCAATACAGGCCACGGATTTGCCAGTTTCCTGCTTGGCTACGCCGAAGCTGCTCAGGCTACCTCCACCGATCACCCTTCCTACTGGCGAGGCACCTACACATCTGTGGGGCTTCGCGATAACTACGAATACAGGCGGGGACTGAGTTTCAGTGGCGGCGTCACCATGGAGATCTCGAATCCCCGGGCGGAAAAATATGATCGATTTTCAAGTGTCGATCTTACTGTAAAGAACCCTGTAAATAACCGCTTCGGAGCCCTGGTTTTCGCGAATCGGAACGGCGCGGCCCGCTCCTTTCAACCCACTACCATCCGCCCTGCTCTAAGCCTGGGCCTGGCCTGGAACCCAGGGGGCGATAACCGCAGCGTTGTTCGCCTGAACTACGGCCTCAGTGCCGGAACAATCCCCATCTACACCACACAATGGGGCACTCAGGGCATCAACGGCACCCCGAATTTTATCTCGCCCAACATTCAGTTACAGCCCGCCGTCGTGCTGGCCAACGGTCTCCCTCCTCTGGCGCAGGCGCTGCCGGACTATCGTCCCGAGGCGGCCAATCAAACTGTTGCCGACTATGTTGACCGCTCCGGAGCCTTGCCGCTGTATCAATCTGCCAGCTTTTCCCTCGAACGGGAGTTGCCGTCGCAGATCATCGTTGCGATCACGCTGGCTCATGCCCGGGGTCAACGGCTTTTCGTCAACTTCGCGAATCCCAACGCCATTCCCCTGGGCAATCTCGTCTACCGTGACCAACTCAATACCGAAGCGTTTCGGGCTACCCTGCGGCCCTACCCCCAGTACCAGCGCTTCGATCTTCACAGTTCCTCGCCGACCGGAGACTACAAGAGGAATGCCGCGGCGTTCCGAATTGAAAAACGCTCGTCGAGCGGCCTCACCCTGACCTCGACGTACGAGTTTTCGAAGCAAATGGACAACTATTCGGGGCCCTTCGGCATCCAGGACTACTACAATGTTCGCAACGAGTGGTCTTTGACTTCAAGCAACAACCCGCAGCGGTTTTCGCTGAGCTTTTCATGGGATCTGCCCATCGGATCGCGTAAGCCAATGCTGGCCTTAAAAGACTGGCGACGTTACCTGGTTGATGGCTGGTCCGTCAGCGGGATAACAGCGTTGCAGAGTGGTGAGCCCCTGGTACTGCGCCCGTTGTTCAACAACACAGGAGGCCTCATCGATGCTTTACGGGTGAATATTGTCAATGGCGTGGAACCTGCCGTAGCCGACCCTGCACCGCAACTGTGGTTCAACCCCGCTGCCTTTGCGCAGCCCGCAGACTTTACCCCAGGCAATGGCCCCCGTACCCATCCACAGCTCCTGACCCCCGGGAACCAGAACCACGATCTTTCAGTCACGAAACATATCTCGATCTCACAGGAAAGTGCGGTAGAATTCAGTGCCACCGGCTTCAATTTCACCAATACCGGGAATTGGACTGATCCCGATACCCTGATTGGGCCGGTCTCGGCACCGAACCTCAATGCGGGCAAGATCATCGGCTCGCGAGGCGGTCGCGTCATACAGTTAGGGATGAGGTTCAGCTTCTGATGCGTGCCCGTGGGGCCATTCTCGCCGCCTTCCTTCTCTCCGTGTTCATTCCGGCCACCTGTCTCCATGCGGCTGACGTGGGCACGGTTCCGCCTCTGGTGCTTCGCGTAGCCGCGCAGGAACAGGATCCACCGCTGGATAAGGCCGCGTTTCGTGCTGTTATTGAGAGTTCTCCCACCAGCGTTTCGAAGCCGCTGGGGCCGAACGATGACATGGTAGTTCTGTTGGTCCTGGACCTGACGGGCGACATCTCGCGGATCGACACCGCACGGGGTGTTCTTGCCGAGCGTCTCCAGGCACTACCGGCCAATACCTGGGTTGCGGTGGTCAAATCGCAGGATGTGCTCCAGGTTCTCGTCGATCCGACTCCCGATCGACAAAAGGTTTTGACCGCCATCCAGGAATATGGTGTCACCGGTAAAGCCGGCCTTCTGGATACCCTGGAGCCCGCTGTGAAGATGGCTGATTTGCTGCTGAGCCATTCCAGCGTTCGCGTCGCCGTGGTCTATCTTACCGACAGCAATGTCTACAATAGTCGCGAAGATTTTACCAATCCGGTCATTAACGCGAGTGATGCGGGGGATCTGAGTCGGCGCTTCCCGGATCAACTCATCAAAGAGAAAATGGGCAAGCTCTCCGATGCTCTGGCAGGCTTTCAGGCACCTCTTTTCTTTGTCCATCTGAACTACTACTCAGATCCCATCAATGAGGCCCTCCAGCGAGGTCTGTTGCAACTCGCTGAAGAGAGTGGCGGCACCGGAGCGTTCTGCCGCAGCGTGGGGGACATTCCCGACGCCCTTGAGAAGGTTCTGACTTCGGTTCAGCACTCGTGGAGCATTGGAGTGGAATTGCCGGCTGCTGCGGCGAAGAGCGCCACGGTCCATCTGTTCAATGGAGACAGGGAAGTTCCGTCTCATTCTCGTTTCTCACTGCGAAGGTGACGTCCAAATGCGAAGACTTCTACCCGTTCTCCTGACCCTGATTGCAGCCGTGTTTGCGGTGTTGTGGCAGAGAGCAGAACGCCGCACGGAAGCGGTATTGTTGCGGGTTGCCCAACTGGAGAGGGTCCGGGACAACGTCGCGGCGCCGGTTCCGGCTGCGGGTTCGGAAACTGCCGCCGCCAGCCTCCCGCCAGGTGAAAGAATTATCCGGGTTCCCGCCGGTGCCCCGCCCGCAGACCATGTTCGTGTGGTGGACAATAAGGCGCTCGACGACCTGAATGCGACTGTCGCTGAGCTTCGGCAACAACTTGCTGCGGCCTCCGAAGACGCCCGGAAGCAGAACACCCTGCTGGCCTCCGGAGCAGAAGAGCAGGCTCGTGTGGTTCTTCAGGTCGAGGAACTCAAAGAGACGGTCCGCCAGGGCAAAAGCACGGCCACCAGTCTTCGGGCGGAATTGCAAACCAGGACTGACCGGACGGCCTCCTCTGAGGCCTCACAGAAGGCGATGGCGGAACGTCTGGCAAAGGCTGAGGCGGCTGCAACGAAGATGACTTCGGTCGGCCGGGAGGTCGAAGATCTGCATCGTCGCCGGGAAGCGCAGATCGCGACTTTGCAGCGGCGCTACCGCGAGGTCAATGATGTCTATCGGGCGTTTCTTCTGAACGAACAGAATCGCGAGCGCGCCGGAACCGGCAACCAGGCGGGCGATATCTCCCGGGTGCAGAATTCCATTCAGCAGGCTGAAGACGATCTCCGGCAGATCCAGATTCTGAATGCCCGGATTGCAACCCTTATTCGCTAAGGGGCTCAGTGGCAGAAGTGCCGTGGTCTCAATTCGTGCTCCGCGACATCGCGTTGCCCCCGTCACTTCTGCCGAGGCTGCTCAGGGGGCGCAGCGGACGCAAAGGCCGCAGTGCCGGTCGCGTGTTGTATTCGCGCTGGTATGTCTGGTGCGTTTCGCCGGTCGGGAAATGTTCTGCGTTCGGATATGGGTAGGAGCTCATCCCATGGAACGGCAGGGGGGCCACATTGTTGCCGTGGGCCGTGTTGGCGTCATGGTCCTTGGCCCAGCCGTCAACTTTCAGCAAATAATCCCGGGTCCAGCCGGGCTTGAGTGCCGGTAGTCCGGAAGCGGGGAACTGGAGTGTCAGTTCGTCCCCGGAACCCATGATCACCATGCGGTCGTCAATAGTCCGAGTCAGGTCCAGAACATCGCCAAACCGGGTATAAAACCCGGGCGTTGGGTTCCAGAAAGGCATGGTGGCCGCGAGCCGATAGGAGTAGGTATCGGGTTGTTGCCGGGTCGCATCGATCTTCGCTGCAGAGAAGCCGCGGTAGTGGAGATTTGCGACATCCGGGACAATCGGGTGGCGCTGCAGGTTAGCGGGCGTGGTCGTTTCGGCGAGGAATATCTCATCCCAGTAGACGGCCAGGCTGGTGGTGATTCGCAATTTGCGGCTGCGGGAAGGGAACTGCAGGTCGACCGCGATAGTCTTTGGCTTCCCGGCGGGCATCCCCATATCGGGGTTGACCGTTTTCCACTGTCCGGCGGCATTCTGCATCTCGAGTTTCGGGAACGTGGGGCCAGCCTGAGTTTCCTGCGAGGCAGCGCGGAAGGTGCTGCCATCTGGCCAGTCGACCCAGCCATTGAGGAAAAGTGTTGCATGGCCATTCGCTGCCGCTCCCTGGAAATCCAGTTCCAGAGTATGCTGTTCCGCGATGCCATTCGGAGTCCGCCGGAAAGCTGCGGGGTAGCGCTGATCGTGATGCATCAACAGGGAGAGGACATTGTCGCGACCCACGGTTGCTGACGTGGGGTAGACACGCTGGCTGACTTCAAACAACCGGTCGACCGGGTACGGTGGTGACTTGAATTTCTCGTTGGTAAACACTTCGGTTCCCACCGGGTGGTCGATCACTTCGAGATGCAGTTGGTCGAGGTAGGAAACCTCAGCAAGTTCTTCCGTAATGCGGATTTCGTACTTGCCATTGCGCGGCTGCAATGAACGTCCCGGGATCAGGATGAACTCATCGTGATCCACCGGGAAGTAAGTACCCTCCCCATCACTGGCACCGAGGGGGGCAACGCCCAGAACATCGGTAATGAACTCGAATTCACGGCCATTCCAGGTCCAGATCATGGGGCACGACCCGGACAGTCGCTGGGCTTCTTCGATGCGATGGGTCTTGTTGGCGGCCAGACGAACCTCGCTCTGGAGTAAGCCGTTCATCCAGGTGATGCGGACAACATCCGCCTGGGTGTAACTGCCGATATCGAAGACGAGCGGGAAGCCCTCATAGAAGGCTTTGCGATAAAGCTGGCCGGCTTTGATCTCCACTTCCGCGTCCTGGCCGAGCTTCAGGCTCTTGACCCCGGCCAGTTGCACGCGCACCCAGTTGCGCCCCGACTTTGTGTCGTTGTGCATCATGTGGACACTGTTGCCGACGAGGCGGGCACGGTCCGGGCGCCCGTCGCCATCGAAGTCTGCTTCAACTTCTAACTCGGAACGGGCCTGGCCCTTGTAAGCCTCCGCAGTATATCGGCCACCAAGCTGGTCTCGGTACAGCACAGGTTCGCGACCCTTATAGAAGACTGCCAGATCAAACGCTTTTGTGTCGGGTTCCAGTCGAAGCTTCACGGCGCTCGTGGTGTGGGCTTTCACGAACGGGAAGGCTGCGGTCTGGTCCCCAAAGCCGGCGGTACCCTGATTGCGCATGAGTGCCGGGTTGTCGCCGAGCAGGACGAGGTCGAGATCGTAGTCGTGGTCGTAGTCCATCCAGACGGCCTTGTCGAAGGCTCGCTGGGGCAGGGAAGCGCTGACCTTCTCGAAGACTCCTGCTTTGTTGCGGAACAGGCTGGCACCCTGTGATGTGAGCACGCAGAGGTCCGGGAGGCCGTCATTATCGAAGTCTCCGGCGGCGATGTGCGTGATGCCTTTCAGGCCGGTGAGCGCCGCGTTGGCCGCAGGCGCTTCACTCTTCAGGTAGACGGTCGCGCCGGAGGCTGACCAAACGAGGAGATCGACCTGGCCCTTGCCTGTCGAGTCGAGGGCCAGCATACCGTCGGCGGTGCCGGGCAGGGTGCGATCGGAGTAAACAGGCTGGACAGCGGACGGTGCCGAAAGGGGCCGGATGGGGTCGTAGATTTCGGCGTAATTACACCAGTCCACATCTTCGGGCGTCGCGGAGGTTTCCTGTTGTTTCTTCAAATCCTGGAAGGTCTTCAGTTGAGCTGTGGCCTCGGCGGTGCGGCCTGCCTGGCGATACAGCGTGTACATCTGGAAGTGCGCTGCGGCCAGCAGCGGATTCAATTTCGAAGCCCGTTCAAAGCGGGCTATGGCGTCTGCTGTCCGGCCCTCCTGGCGATACAGGGCTCCCAGTTGGTAGTGAACGATCGGCTCTTCCGGGGTGAGCTTCAGCATCGTTTCAAACTGAGCAATGGCAGGGCCGCTGTTGCCTGCCTTGCGGTATTGCACTCCCAGGTTGAACCAGGTGTGCGGCAGCTGAGGGTCCAGCTTCTGGACGTCGAGCAGGAGTTTCACCGCCGGGTCCGGCGAACCGGCATGCAGCTGGGCGAGCGCGTAGTTCAGTTTCTCGCGAGTGGAGCGTGGTGACAGGTCGAGGGCTTTCTTGAACTCGGCTACCGCTTCTTTGGCCGTTGTCGGATTTTCATAGAAGGCTTTGCCCAGGCTGCGTGCCTGTTCCAGTCGCTCTTCCGTGGTGGGCGCGGTAGCGCTTGTGAGGAAGAGAACACTCAGTGATGCTCCTGCAACGAGGAGGAAACTTCTTGGTCGCATAGATGTATAGATGCCGAAACTCCCAGCATACGTCGCTGGTACTCAAATACGCAGGAGGGGCGGAACTGCGGGCAGGGTCCGGTATGGTGTGTCGGCTATATAGATGTTGCCTGCTCCGGGCGCAAACTGCCTGAGTTCATTTGGCATGCCCTCCACTGCTGTGGTTAGCAGGAGTTTGATCTGGCCATCGAGTTCCACGAATTCGGGGCAGGTCACTCGTGGCGAACCCGGGATGATCCATTCGGTCAGGATGGCTCCGTCGCTAATCCGAATCTCAAGGGCTTTGCCGTCCGCTACGGGTTCCGGGTTGTAGAAGGCCACCACCACGCTGTTGCCATCGGGCGAAGGGCGCAGGCCGTCGGGGAAGCCTGGCAGGCGTTCCGGGGCGATGACAGGGCGCTGCGACTGAACCTGCCGGAGTTCGGTATCCAGCTGGTACCGTGTGATGGCTTTCGGCGTGGAGTCGATATCGATCAGCGTTGTTCCGCTCAGGAATTTTCCGTTGGAACAGGTTTGGCCGCCGAGCAGGGTTCGCACCTCTTTAGTGGCAGCCTCAAAGAAGCACAGTTCGGCAACCGGCTGATTGAAGTCGAGGTGTTTGGTGCCGAAGACGACCCCGCCCGCCACCGCCAGACCGTCGTTGATAATACAGCGGGGCTCCATGGGAACAGGGATTCCGGGGCCGACCAGCGTGCCCTCGCGAATATCGAAATAGCGCAACTCGTTCTCCAAACCCACCAGCAAAAGGCCCGGGTCGGTAGTTTCCACGAAGAACCCAGGCCGACCGGGCAGGTGGTGGCTAATGTTCTGCAGGGTTGTCAGGTCGAGGAAATTGATACTGCCCGCGGTTGAGTCGGTCCCGTGCTGAATCGCCACCCAAGCCAGCTTATTGCGGTTACGCTGCAGGACCCTGGGGCCTTCCGGCAGGAATCGCAGTTCCTCGGTGGGCGGACAGAAAAACGGACAGGCAACGAACTGGACGGGCATTACTGAAAAGCATAGCGTGAACTTCCGGGCGGATCTGAAACTTTGTATTGCAAAGTTCTCCGTTGTCCAGTTATACTCTCAACAGATGGCCGTCGTCCGACCAATTCGCAAAGAACCAATGGGGCTGCACTCGCAGGCCATCGACAACCTGGAGTTCATTCGCAGCACGATGGAGCGGTCGGGGGCCTTCACGGCGGTTCCCGGAGTTGGCGGCATGCTGATGGGGGCCACGGCTTTGTTTGCGGCGTTTGCAGCACACCTGGCGAAAAGCCCAAAGGCCTGGCTGGCGATCTGGGTCGGCGAGGCTACGCTGGCGTTTGCCATTGGCCTGGCGTTCTCTTACAGGAAAGCCATGCTTGATGGCAACCCTCTGGTATCGCGCACCTTCCGGAGATTTGTGCTGGCGATGGCCCCCTCGGCATTTGTGGGGGCGTTGCTGACCGTGATGTTGTTTCGGGATGGACAGCAAGGGTTGTTGCCTGCCATGTGGCTTCTGCTCTACGGCCTCGGCGTGTCGTCGGCCGGAGCATTTTCGGTTCGGGCTGTACCTCTAATGGGCGTGGGCTTCCTGTTTTTGGGCGGCCTGGGCACGTTTGCTCCGGCATCCTGGGGCGACGGTTTGATGGCGGCCGGTTTCGGTGGTCTCCATCTTGGTTTTGGTTATTTGATCGCGAGGCATTTCGGTGGCTAAACGCGCACGTGTAACAGAAAATGCGGGAGAGGGCCTGCGGGCTCTGCCGGGCGGAGCAGGCACGGCGACAAAGGCCCTGGATCGCGTAATTCACGAGCGCCTGCGCCTGGGCATGGTCAGTGCGCTGGCGGTAAATGAAAGCCTGACCTTCCGGGATCTCAAAGAAATTCTGGATACGACCGACGGTAACCTGAGCGTCCACGCACGGAAGCTGGAAGAAGCAGGCTATGTATCCTTTACCAAACGCTTCGAGGGCCGTGTTCCCTGCACGGAGTATCGGTTGACTGACTCCGGGCGAGAAGTTCTGGAACAGTATCTGACGCACATGGAAGCCTTGATTCAGGCAACCCGGCAAAAGTAAAAAAAATTTACCTGTAAACTTTACAAGGCCAACTACTTTATGGATTCCAGAACCCTGCACGTAGCGATCATCATGGACGGCAATGGGAGGTGGGCAACCGATCTTGGACTGCCGCGCGCCCTGGGGCATCGGGCCGGTGCCGAGGCGCTTCGCCGCGTGGTGGAGGCTGCGCCGGATATGGGGGTGGAGACGCTGACAGCTTACGCGTTTTCAGCCGACAACTGGCAGCGTCCGCAGGAAGAGGTGAATGCCCTGATGGAACTGCTGGCAT
>Ga0114970_10003687_pt1 | contig 11186 bp, 6 predicted proteins | sample M_140205_XF_Meta_FD_87030 | JGI IMG/M metagenome (GOLD analysis project Ga0114970, IMG submission 87030) | Freshwater microbial communities from Lake Montjoie, Canada to study carbon cycling - M_140205_XF_MetaG | ecosystem: Environmental > Aquatic > Freshwater > Lake | place: Lake Montjoie... | reverse complement strand
TCAGTGCAGTGGTCAGTGCAGAACCCATTCTGAGCCCGCTCCTCCTCCGTTTAGGAGCTTGGATGGCTGATTATTACTGCTGCTCTCTCGAGCAAGCCATGAAGGCCGTTTTGCCCAATGTCATTCGCAAAGCAGAAGTGGGACACCAAGTGCGCCTCTTTGCCCGCTTAGCCCGAGAGATCACCGAAGACGAAAAAGTCGCCCTCGAAAAAAAGGCCCCCATTCAAGCCGCCACCATCGCGCTCCTCTCCACCGCCAATCAGCCCGTGGCTCTCGCAGAACTCAGCCAAAAATGCGCAGCCAATCACGCCGTAATCCAAGCACTGATCAAGAAAGGATTGATTCTCACCGTCAGCACCACTGTCGAACGCGACCCCCATCAAAGTGAAACTTTTCTCCCCGCAGGCAAGCTGGAGATGAATCCCGAACAACTCGCCGTCTTCGCTCGAGTTTGCGCAGCCATCGAACACTCCCCTCCCCAAAAAAGCCCAACAAGCCAGCCACTCGAACCTCTTCCGCCTGCTCCCAAACCCATTCTCCTCCACGGCGTGACGGGCAGCGGCAAAACAGAAATCTATCTCCAATCCATTCAACTAGTCCTCGATCGCGGCCAGACAGCGATCATGCTCGTCCCAGAAATCTCCCTCACCCCACAAACCGTCGAGCGGTTTAAATCCCGCTTCGCTTCCACCCAACACGAAGTCGCCGTCCTCCACTCCCATCTCAGCGAGGGCGAACGCCACGACGAATGGCACAAAATTCGTACCGGTCGCGCACGGATCATCATCGGAGCTCGCTCGGCGATCTTCGCCCCTTGCTCCAACCTTGGCCTCATCGTCGTCGACGAAGAACACGAAAATACCTACAAACAGGAAGAAACTCCCCGTTATCACGGACGCGATGTCGCCGTCCTTCGCGCCCGCATGGAAGGCTGCGCAATCCTTCTCGGAAGTGCCACACCATCCCTCGAGAGCTTCCATAATGCGGCCATCGGAAAGTATGAACTCCTCAAAATGACCATGCGAGTCGATGACAAAAAAATGCCCTTTATTCGCATCATGGATATGCGCATGGAGTCCAAGAAAAGCAGCTCGATTCTCAGCGAACGACTCGTAACCGCAATTCACGACCGCTTAGCAAAACGCGAACAGACGATTCTTTTCCTCAATCGCCGAGGCTTCTCCACCTCGCTGATCTGCGAGCAATGCGGCTACGTCTGCGAGTGCCCAAACTGTTCGGTTTCCCTGACTTTTCATCGGGCGGCGGGCCGCATCGTTTGCCACATTTGCGGACATCAAGCGGTGGCTCCATCAAAGTGCCCAGATTGCCGCGATCCCAAAATAAAATATAGTGGCACAGGCACAGAAAAGGTGGAAGATGCTGTCAGCAAATGCTTTCCCAAGGCGGTGATTAAACGCCTCGACGCTGATATCATGACGCGAAAAGATGCTTTCCGAGAAACCCTTGCCGCTTTTCGGGTCGGCAAAATTGATATCCTCGTCGGAACCCAAATGATCGCGAAGGGCCTCCACTTTCCCAATGTCACCCTCGTCGGAATTATTAATGCCGACCTCAGTCTGCATCTCCCCGATTTTCGAGCAGGTGAACGCACCTTCCAACTCCTCACCCAAGTCGCAGGAAGAGCAGGACGCGGCGATGTCGAAGGCGAGGTTTTCGTCCAAAGTTTCACCCCTTTCAGCCCGAGTATCCAGTTTGCTCGACACCACGACTTCGATGGATTTTGGGAACAGGAAATCGAATTCCGGAGGCAATGGGACTATCCCCCATTCACCCACCTTTTCTTAATCGTCATTCGGTCCGCCCACGAACAACGTGCAGAATTTTCCGCTCAAACCCTCCACCGCCGACTCAAAGAACAACTCCCACCGAACACCAATCTCAGTGAACCCGCGCCCGCTCCCCTAGAGAAATCCCATGGCAGCTTTCGATTCCATTTAATGCTCCGCAGCCCCACCGTCCTCCGTCTCTCGAGGCATCTTCGGGGCGTCTTGGAAAAACTCACCTTCCCCGACGACGTGATCGTGACCGTGGACGTCGACGCCTACCAACTGCTCTAACGCGAACCCACGTCGCCCCGCTTCGCGCAAAATTAGCGAGGGAGGGAGGATCGATACCACTCGACAAATTTAGGCAGACCTTCCGCAATTTTTGTTTGCGGATGATAACCAAGGAGCGACCGCGCTTTCCCAATATCCGCATAGGTCAACGGAACATCCCCGGGCTGATCGGGCATCCGCTGAATAATCGCCTTTTTCCCCAAAGCCGCTTCAATCCCCTCGATCAGTTCGCCCAAGGTCGTGGTCTGACTCTCCCCAAGGTTGAAGATCTCACAAAGCGCGCCGTCGTAAGTTAAACAAGCCGACATCCCTTGAAGGATATCGTCGATGTAAGTGTAGTCGCGTCGCGAAGATCCATCCCCGAACTGCTGAATCGGTTGGCCTTGATCGATCGCCCGCGTGAATGAATGAATGGCCAAATCAGGACGCTGGCGAGGCCCATACACCGTAAAAAAGCGGAGCGAAATCGTCCGCATTCCATAGAGATGCGTGTAGTTGGAGCAAAATTGCTCGGTCGCCATTTTCGTCGCCGCATACGGAGAGATCGTCTGGTTAATCAACATATCCTCCCGAAATGGGGCCGTCTTAATCACCCCGTAAACGCTTGAACTAGAAGCCGAAACCACCCGAGCGACCCCGTGAACTTTCGCCGCTTCAAGAATATGCCAAGTCCCCGTAATGTTGGTATCAATGTAAAGTTTCGGATCCCGAATCGACGGGCGAACGCCCGCACGCGCCCCAAGATGAACGATGGTTTCGGGACGCTCTAATCCCACAATCCGATCCACGGCGACGCCGTCACGCAAGTCGGCGATATGCACAGGCACATGGCCTCCAAAAGACGCCACATTCGCGCGCTTGATCGCGGGATCGTAAAAATCGTTAAAATCGTCGAGCACAGAAACCTCGTGACCTTCCCCAAGGAGTTTCCCCACAAAATGAGATCCAATAAAACCCGCCCCACCAGTAACAAGCACTTTCATCGGAGCACGCTAACGGATCAGAGAAAAACCGAGCAAGCGAAAGTTCCCCATTACCGCAGATTCACAGGCCACTCATCCCCGCCTGACCCACGCTTTTTTCGGGAAAGAATTTGTTTTTCAAGTGGCAGGCAAATCAGTTGACAGCAAGCAGCGGGAGTGAGAGAAAACAAAAAACTATTTTATTCTATGCCTGACGAACTTCCACCCTCTACCGCTCCCGAAGACGACGCTACCAAAGCCCAAACGATTCGTATCACCCTCCCTCCGAATCCCGACCTCGGATCCACGGTCAAACGCGAAACCGTCCGCATCGAAATTCCTGCCAAATCAGCCCCATCCTTTGATTCGGGAGCGAATGCCCCAAAAAAAGAGACGACCCGCATCTCCATTCCAGAAGCCACCCCAGAACCCGCCGCTCCCAGCCTCGCCAAGCCTTTCACTCCTCCCCCTCCACCACGGCCACCGTCCCAACCAGGATTGACCCCTCCCCAGTCTGGGATGCCCCTCCCCCCTCAGCGACCACCGAGCGGAGTGACATTGCCACCGAAACCCCCATCGCTCGCCCCGGCCCGTCCTACCGTGCCATTGAAGCCCGCACCCTCGGCCAGTGGGGCGCTCCCATCACCGCTCAAGCCCGGGGCACCGAAAAAGGAAACTGCCCGCATCTCGCTTCCAGCAGACGGCGCCACCAAACCCGCCCTCCCCAAGGCCACCGTCAAAATCCAGCAAACCCAACCGCTGATTAATCGGCCGTCGATTCCTTTACAGCCGACTCGCCCCTCCATCTCCGACGGGCAATCCAAGCCCTCAATGCCCATGCAACCTAGTGGTGGCGAGAGTGCGCCAGATCCTCTGGTCAATGGACTATCCATCGCCGCCCTCGTCTTGGCTCTCGGATCCTTGACCACGGTCATCCTTGCCTTTCTGTCATCAAGCCAACCATAAATCACTTTAACCAAGCATTTTCCAAGAACCCACCATGGCCAGCGTCAATGTTCTTAATGTCACCGACTCCACCTTCGAGGCCGAAGTCATCCAATCCAAACAACCCGTTCTCGTGGACTTCTGGGCTCCTTGGTGTGGCCCTTGCGTCCAGCTTGGACCAGTCATCGATCAAGTCGCCGATGCTACCGTAGGCCGCGCAAAAGTCGTCAAGATCAACATTGATGACAACCAAAAAGCCGCCGCCCTCTTTCGCATTAACTCCATTCCCGCCTTACTCCTATTTCACGGGGGCGAAATGAAAGAACAGCTCAATACCCGATCGAAAGCCGATCTCGTCGCAAAACTCGAATCTCTCGCCTAGCAGGCTCCGATTCAAAATCTGCCGCTCCCCAATCTCCCCATCCCTAGGAGATCAGCGGTCATGATCGTCCGGTTATCATTCCAAGCGTCAGGAATTAGTCCCAAAGTGGACACTCCGAGGATCGAAATTACTGGATGTTTTTTCCATGCTTCCAATCTTTCGGACTGCCGTCTCCGCCTCTCATTTGATACCCATGATCAAACATTTGTTCTCAACATTCTTCGCTTTAACCCTGATCGCGAATTCTGGCGCGGCCCCTGCATCCCCTGAAACGCCTTCCCCTGTCACCCCCACCACCTCGCCAGTCGCCTCGCCAGATCCCACTTGGGGAACCCAGAAACACGCCCGAACCTATGTCCTCGGAATCCCCGGTCCCCGAGGCCAGATCGTTGACCGCGACGGCAACCCCCTCGCGCAATCGCGGGTCAGCTATAATTTAGGACTAAGCTTTCCTACCCCCCTCACCATGAATGATGCGGAGGTCTGGACTTTTGCTCAACAACAGGTCCTCAGTGCAAAGGGGGTTCTCGGACGACCTCTCAGCCTGAACCACGACCAAGTTTTAAAGCACTACAAGAATCGGGGGATTGTTGAAATGCTGGTTGCTCAAGATCTTAGCACCGCAGAAATCGAGAACTTTAAACGCCTGAAACCGGCACATCTCACCCTCCAAGCCGTTTACCAGCGTTACTATCCCAATGCCGATCTCGCTGGCCATATTCTTGGATACGCGGGTCGCTCTGGCAGAATGCCCGATGGCCCGATTCAAAACAACGAACTCCTCTGGCCAGATGCCGTTGGACGCGAAGGTCTTGAACAATCCTTTGACTACCAACTCCGCGGAAAAAACGGGCAGTTCACCCTGTCATTTGATCCAAGTGGCAAAAAAAGTGGAGAAAAGGTCTCCATCAACCCGCAACCCGGTTACAATGTTGTCACCACCTTAGACAGTAAACTCCAGCGTCTCTGCGAGAATGCCCTGGAAAAAGGCGTCAAACGAGGAGCCATGGTGATTATGGATCCCAATAATGGCGATATCCTTGCGATGGCATCTTGGCCGACCATCGATCCCAACTGGTTCATTCCCACCATTTCTGAAAAAGCCTTCAAATCGCTCAACGACGACCCCAATATTCCGCTCATTCCCCGCGCCTATCGATCAACCTACCCACCGGGATCGGTATTTAAAGTCGCCGTCGGGTTGGCGGCATTGCAGGAGCACATTGTCTCCATTGAGGACGAGTTTTCCTGTCCGAGCTCTCTAGAAATCGGCAACCTCACCTTTCGCAACTGGAAAAAAACCGACTCCGGCTCGTTGAACTTCCGCCAAGCAATGACCCAGTCTTGCGATACTTGGTTCTATCAAGTCGGCATCAAGACCGGAGCGCTGAAAATGGCTGATTGGGCGACTAAGCTGGGATTTGGGAGTAAAACGGGGATTCCGCTCGCCGCCGAGGCCTCGGGACGGATTCCCACCGACGAATACATGATGAAAGCGCACAAACGCAAAATGGGGCACGGCGATTTGGCTAACTTCTCCATCGGACAAGGAGACGTGGAAGTGACTCCGCTACAGATGGCTCAGGCCATGGCCACGGTAGGCAATGGCGGAACGCTCTATAAAGCTCGGCTCGTTCTTCAGGTCCAAAGCATTGATGGACAAGTAGTAAACTCTTACCCAGTGAGAGCACGGGCTGAACTCGCCATTGATCCAAAAATCATCAAAGAAATGCGTAAGGCGTTGTCGGATGTCGTTTCGAGTAGCTCTGGAACAGCGGGAAAAGCATCGGTTCCCAACGTCCAAATGGCCGGCAAGACTGGCACCGCTCAATGGGGACCAAAAACCCACGAACGAACCTGCGCCTGGTTTGCCGGCTTTGCCCCCGCGGAGAAACCGAAGTATGCTTTCGTCGCTCTCTACGAAAGCGATGTCAGCAATAACTCCGTGCACGGCGGAACTGTCGCCGCCCCGATCATCGGTAGCGTGATGCGGGAAATTTTCAAAAACGAGGCCAAGCCGACGAAGTCCACGAAGAAAAAGAAGTCAGACGAAGACGCTCCCGTGGAAGTGCGCCGAGCCATCCCTGTTGATCCCGTAGAGCCAGTCCAAGAGCCAGGCTTGGATTAGCTAGCCCCCCATTGAATCCATCTGCCCGATATTCCCATCGGGTTGAATCTCAACGGGTTGAACTTCTAATCAGTCCCTTTTTAAGGGAGATCTGTGGAACCAATCAAAAAGCGGTCGCACTCACGGGCCGCACCACGACCCTCGTTAAACGCCCAGACGACGAGGCTTTGACCACGACGACAATCGCCAGCGGCAAAAACTCCCGGAACGCTCGTCTGATACTTTTCGTGCTCGGCTTTGACATTGCTCCGTGGATCACGCTCGACTCCGAGGGCATCAAGCAAGGGTTGCTCTGGCCCGAGAAAGCCCATCGCGAGAAGAACCAGCTGGGCAGGAATCACCCTTTCCGTACCGGGAACATTCTTAGGAATAAACTGCCCCTGATCGTTCCGTGACCACTCGACTTGAACCGTATGAACTGCTTTCACTTGCCCATGCTCATCCCCTTCAAACTTCGTCGCGGTAGTGAGATAGACCCGAGGATCAGCACCAAATTTCGCCGCCGCCTCCTCTTGGCCATAATCCATTTTGTAAACCTTCGGCCACTCGGGCCAAGGGTTATCCTTCGCCCGGTCCATCGGAGGCTTCGGCAAAATTTCCACCTGAACCAGCGACCGACACTGATGGCGCATTGAGGTCCCAACACAGTCCGTTCCGGTGTCGCCTCCACCAATGATCACGACGTCCAGACCCTCGGCGTTGATCTCGTGACCCTGCTGAGCGGGATCCAAAACTGACTTGGTGTTCGCGGTGAGAAAGTCCATGGCAAAGTGGATCCCACCCAAGGCGCGACCTTCAATCGGGAGATCCCGAGGCTTAGTCGCACCAGTGCAAATCACCGTGGCGTCAAAGTCGGCCAGCAAGTTTTCAGGAGAATAGTTTTTCCCAACTTCCGTCTGACAAAGAAACTCTACGCCCTCAGCCTCCAGAAGCTGAATTCGCCGCAGAACGACCTCCGTCTTATCCAGCTTCATGTTGGGGATTCCATACATCAACAATCCACCGGGGCGATCAGCACGCTCAAATACCGTGACCAAATGCCCCGCTTTATTTAGTTGGGCAGCCGCCGACAAACCAGCAGGTCCCGATCCGATGACCGCCACTTTTTTACCCGTCCGACGAGTCGGGGGCTCAGGCTTCACCCAGCCTTCCTCCCAGCCTTTATCAATGATCGAAACTTCAATATTTTTGATCGTCACTGGCGGAGCATTAATTCCCAGCACGCAAGCTCCCTCACAAGGTGCGGGACAAACCCGCCCCGTAAATTCAGGAAAATTGTTTGTCTTGTGCAAACGCTCCAGAGCCTCCTGCCAAAGACCGCGATAAATCAAATCATTCCACTCAGGAATCAGATTGTTGATCGGACATCCGCTGGCCATTCCACTAATGATCGTTCCAGAGTGACAAAAAGGGACTCCGCAATCCATGCAGCGCGCCCCTTGAGATTGGAGTTTTTCTTCGGGGAGATGCAGATGAAATTCTTGCCAATCTTCTGTCCGAGCTAACGGATCGCGATCTGCAGGAATTTCTCGGAGATATTCGATGAAGCCAGTTGGTTTTCCCATGTTCGTATTTGAATTTTTTGCCTCGTTCAGTTGCCTCGCCTAACCTCCCCCAATTCTCGCCACATCCCGAGCGTTGGCCTCAAAGGCGGCATTCATCGCGTCGTCGCCACTCAATCCATCAGCCTGCGCTTTGGAAAGAGCCTGGAGCACTCGCTTATAATCTTTGGGCATGACCTTCACAAATCGCGGGAGCATCTCCTCCCAATGGGCAAGAATCCGCATCGCCTTCTCACTCTTGGTGTAAGTGACATGACGGGAAATCAACTCGTGCAAGGCCAAAGCGTCGGCGGCCTCAACCTTTTCCAAACCAACCATTTGAGCGTTGCAACGCGTGGAAAAATCGCCCGCCTCATCAAGAACGTAGGCAACGCCTCCGCTCATTCCCGCAGCAAAATTTCTTCCCGTCACTCCCAACACCACTACCCGGCCTCCCGTCATATACTCACAACCATGATCACCTACTCCTTCGACCACGGTATCGACACCAGAGTTCCGGACCGCGAAGCGTTCGCCAGCCATCCCGCGAATGAACAATTCGCCACCAGTCGCCCCGTAAAGTGCGACATTCCCAATGATGATGTTGTCTTCCGCGGCAAAAGTCGCTGCCGAGCTCGGATAGATCATAATTCGACCACCGCTCAATCCCTTGCCCACGTAGTCGTTAGCGTCGCCTTCCAGCTCAATCGTCACTCCCTTAGGAACAAACGCCCCCAAGCTTTGCCCCGCACTTCCCGTAAATTGCAGGTGGACCGTTCCGTCAGGCAATCCTTCCGGGTGGCGCTTGGTGATTTCGTTTCCAAGGATCGTCCCAACGACTCGATTGGTGTTTTTGATTGGCAACTGGACAATCACCTTTTCTCCGCGCTCAATGGCTGGCCGACAAAGATCAAGAAGCGTGCTCAGATCAAGCGACTTCTCTAAACTATGATCCTGAGTATCCGTGCAGTAGCGCCCGACTTCTGGACCCGTGACCGGCGAGTAGAGCAACTTTGACAGGTCCACCCCTTTGGCTTTCCAATGATCCACCGCGTGCTGCGGTTCGAGCGCATCAGTGCGTCCAACCATTTCATTGATCGTGCGGAACCCCAACTGAGCCATGATTTCACGGACCTCTTCAGCGATGAACCGCATAAAGTTTACGGTGTGTTCGGGATCCCCAGTAAAGTTTTTCCGCAAAAGCGGATCTTGGGTAGCCACTCCCACAGGACAGGTGTTCAGATGGCAAACCCGCATCATGATACAACCGAGGGTGACCAGCGGTGCCGTCGCAAAACCAAACTCCTCTGCACCCAGCAAAGTGGCGATCACCACATCGCGACCCGTTTTCAACTGACCATCCGTCTCCACAGTGATCCGCGAGCGCAAGTTATTCAAAACCAGCGTTTGATGCGTCTCAGCAAGACCCAACTCCCAGGGCAGTCCCGCGTGCTTGATCGATGTCTGTGGCGAGGCCCCAGTGCCACCATCAAATCCCGCAATCAAGACAACGTCAGCGTGTGCCTTCGCCACGCCCGCCGCGATCGTTCCAACGCCCACTTCGCTGACCAGTTTCACACTGACTCGGGCGGCACGATTGGCATTCTTCAAATCGTGAATCAATTCAGAAAGATCTTCGATCGAGTAAATATCGTGATGCGGAGGTGGGGAGATCAAACCAACGCCAGGGGTGGAGTAGCGGACTTTCGCAATCCACGGATAGACCTTGGCTCCAGGAAGTTGCCCGCCTTCGCCAGGCTTAGCACCCTGCGCCATTTTGATCTGGAGCTCGGTCGCCTTGGTCAAATAAAGACTCGTTACCCCAAACCGACCAGAAGCCACTTGCTTGATCGCGCTATTCTTCGAGTCTCCACGATCATTTGTCCAAGTGTAGCGCTCGGGATCTTCACCACCCTCACCAGTGTTCGACTTTCCGCCAATTCGGTTCATCGCAATCGCAAGGGCTTCATGCGCCTCGCTGGAGATGGATCCGTAACTCATTGCCCCGGTTTTAAATCGACGCAAAATCGAATCCACGGAATCGACTTCCTCAATCGGCACCGGTTGTCGGGCCTTGAATTTCAACAATCCGCGAAGGGTGAAGTGATTTTTTTCCTGTTCGTTGACCAGCGCGGAATACTGTTTGAAAGTCGCAAAGTTTCCCGTCCGCACGGCTTTCTGTAAGGAATGAATGACCTGAGGACTGAAGAGATGCCCCTCCCCTTCCTTACGCCACTGATAATCGCCACCGACTTCGAGACTCCGACCGTCGACCTGACGATCTGGAAAAGCGTGACTGTGCCGACGAAGCACTTCAGTAGCGATTCCATCGATCCCCGATCCTTCAATCCGGGTGGCTGTTCCCGTGAAATACTGATCCACAACCGCCTGATTCAATCCCACGCATTCGAAGATTTGGGCTCCTCGGTAACTTTGAATAGTTGAGATGCCGATCTTCGATGCGACTTTGATAATTCCCTTGGTAGCGGCTTTCACAAAGTTTTTGCAGGCCGTTTTGTGATCCGTCTTCACCAGCAATCCTTGGCGGATCATGTCGTCGAGAGTTTCAAAGGCCAGATACGGATTGATCGCTCCACATCCATACCCGATCAGGGTGGAGAAATGGTGGACCTCACGAGGTTCACCGGACTCGAGAATCAAACCGACTTGCGTGCGCTGACCGACCCGAATCAAATGATGATGGAGACCACTCACAGCGAGGAGCGGCGGAATGGCGGCATGCATTTTGTCCACTCCCCGATCGCTGAGAATCAAGATGTTCGCCCCTTCAGAAATCGCGCGCTCCGCTTGCGCACAGACATCTGCCATCGCGAATTCCAACCCCGATGCGCCCTGATCGGGAGCAAACAGGGTGGCGATCGTGACCGCCTTAAATCCGACCTCATCGATGTGCTTGAGTTTGGCCAAATCCTCATTGGTCAAAATCGGGGACTTCAGCTCGATCAGGCGACAGCTCGCAGGCGTGGGATCAAGGAGGTTGCGCTCAGTCCCGATCGTCGTTTCCGCGGAGGTCACGATTTCTTCCCGAATGCAATCAATCGGCGGATTGGTTACCTGGGCGAAGAGCTGCTTAAAGTAGTCATAGAGAAGCTTCGACCGATTCGAAAGAATCGCCAAAGGAATATCCGT
>Ga0114970_10003686_pt1 | contig 11186 bp, 9 predicted proteins | sample M_140205_XF_Meta_FD_87030 | JGI IMG/M metagenome (GOLD analysis project Ga0114970, IMG submission 87030) | Freshwater microbial communities from Lake Montjoie, Canada to study carbon cycling - M_140205_XF_MetaG | ecosystem: Environmental > Aquatic > Freshwater > Lake | place: Lake Montjoie... | reverse complement strand
ACTGGATGGGGATGGGGGAGGCGGCAATACGGGGCACCGCGATCTTGCGGGCGGTTAATGCCGGCTCGACGGCGTAGACGAGTTCGATCTCTGGCGGGTAACTCGCAATATTGAGGCCTGATCCAAATCCGATTTCCAACACCGTGCCCGAAAGGCCGGCGGCGACGGCGTCGCGCCCCTCTTGCATAGCGGGCGTGCCGAGGGCCTTATCGATAAAGCGGGGAACGATGTGTGTGCTGTAGAAACCCATTTCGGTGACCGTAGCGGTTGAGGGCGTTGCGATTCTGTCCGCCCTATGGTGACCACAAGACAAGAGGGGGAACGATGCAACTTTGGACCGATGAAATCGAGGCCATGAGGCCTGAGGCACGCGCGGTTGTCGATGCCGGGATGGCGCTAGTGGCTGAAGCGTTTGCCAGCGATGGTGAACCACCGAAGGATCTACTCGGTCAGGTTCAGCAGATGCGCCGAACATTCGAGCGCACGTTTGCGCCGCTGCCTGAAGCAACTGTTCGTGACATCGCAGGTGTTTCATGTCGCACGTTTCTTCCTGACGGTCCGGCCTCGGCGGTCTACGTGCACTTCCATGGTGGCGGAATGGTTATCGGTGCACCGGAAATGGGCGATACCGGCAATTTGGATCTGTGCCGCCGATTCGGAATGGCTGTGGTCTCCGTTGGCTATCGCAAAGCCCCTGAGCATCCATTTCCTGCTGGTCCCGACGACGGGATCGCGGTTGCGAAATGGGTGATCGAAAACGGAATCGCCGAGTACGGCTCGAATCGCATCATTGTCGGCGGGGAATCTGCGGGTGGCTATATGGCAGCAGCCGTTGCGTTGCGGATGCGCGACGAACTCAATGCATCCGACAACCTCATTGGCGCCAACCTGGTGTTTGGGGTGCACGACTGGGGGCGTTCACCGAGTCAGCGTGGTTTACGCGTGCTCGACGGTCCCGACCTGCTCTCGCCAGAAGGTATGGCGATGTTCGGCGATTGCTATCTGCCCGGAATGAGTATTGAGGAGCGACGCTCGCCAAACGTGTCGCCCTTGTTTGCTGACTTACAAAACTTGTGTCCTGCATTCATGAGCGTGGGAACGGCAGACCACTTACTCGACGACACATTGATGCTGGCTCCTCGTTGGGCCGCTGCGGGCAACGAGGTTGAACTGTTTGTTGCGCCTGAGATGCCTCACGGATTCCAAGCATTTCCATGCGGGATTACTTCGGCGTGGGCAGCTGCTCTGTTCGATTGGTTCGCCCGCCTACTAGCAAATCAGCGGTAAGCAGATTGTTCGAGTTCGTGGCCGCTTTCGATGTGCCACGCTCTCGGTAAAGAGAGGGAGAAACGCGTGTCTGGGCCATTAGAAGGTGTGAAAGTCGTCGAACTTGGTATGTGGGTCGCAGGCCCTGCGTGCGCAGGAATTCTGGCTGACTGGGGTGCTGACGTCATCAAACTCGAGCCACCGGGCGGCGGTGATCCCGCGCGTACCTACCAAGCGCTTTTCGGAACGATGATGCCGGACAATCCGGTGTTCGAAATGGACAATCGTTCGAAGAAGTCTGTCGCTGTCGATCTTCGAACTCCCGAAGGTCAAGCGCTCGCTCATGAACTCCTCGCCGATGCCGATGTCTTCGTCACTAACCTGCGACGCTCCGCATTGGAACGGTGGGGTCTTGATCCCGAAGAGGTGATGGCGCGTAATCCGCGTCTCGTCTACCAACTCATCACCGGCTACGGAATGGAAGGGCCTGACGCAGCGCGACCGGCCTATGACATTGGCGGATTCTGGGCGCGTGCCGGAGTCGCGTCGTTGCTGCGCACTCCCGATGGCCCACTTCCGTTTCAACGCGGCGGAATGGGCGATCATCCCACTGGAAGTTCAGCGTCGGCTGCGGTCTGCGCTGCGCTCTTCAATCGAGAACGCACGGGTAAAGGTCAATTGGTCTCGACCTCACTTGTTCGACAAGGCGTTTACACAATCGGTTTCGATCTCTCGATCACACTCGGTTGGGGCGATCACATCGGGATCGGTGCTCGCGAAGCCATGGGTAATCCATCGATGAACAACTACACCTGTGGCGACGGGAAAATGATTTGGCTCATCGGTCAAGAAGCCCATCGCCATTGGCCACCACTGTGTCGAGTTGTCGGGCATCCCGAATGGCTGGAAGACGGTCCGTACGCAACGCCGCTTGGTCGTCGCGACAATGCGCGCGAACTCATCGCCGAACTCGACGCGATTTTCGCAACAAAGTCTCGTGACGAATGGGCGGAGATCTTTGACACCGAACCCGACATGTTCTGGGCCCCGGTAAATGAGATTGATGATGTGCTTATCGATGAACAAATCCACGCTGCCGGTGCCTTTGTCGAAGTTCCAGAAGCGAATGGATCGGCGATGCGTATCGCGAGTCCATCGGATTTCTATGGAACTCCTTGGCAGCCACGTTCGGGCGCACCCGAACTTGGTCAACACACTCGTGAAGTGTTGGCATCTATGGGTCGTTCAGAAGCGGAAATCGACGCGTTGTTTGAAGCGGGGACAGTGGCATGAGCGTCACCGGATATGACGTCCGATTGCGGCCGGCCCAGCCGGCGACACCCGCGGCTGATGCATTCACGATTCATCGTTCCGATATTGGAAACGGTCTTGAACTCGCTTATGTCCGTGAAGGCGTCGGCGGATACCCGCTCCTTCTGATCCACGGCTATCCGGAAACGAAGCGTATTTGGTGGCGCAATATCGAACCGCTCGTTGCTGCTGGGTTCGAAGTCATTGTTCCCGACCTTCGGGGACATGGCGATTCAGATCTCTCCGAATCCGATACGTACGATCTCGTCACCTACAGCCGCGATCTGTATGCGCTTGTTCATGATGTTCTCGGCCATGAACACATCGGTGTGATTGGCGGAGACGTCGGCGGAGTTGTCGCTGTCGACATGGTGCATCGATTCGAAGGTTTTGTTGACGCACTGTGTTTCTTCGACACGGTGCCGCCAATTGTGATCGACGCCTACGTTGCTGCCGGCATCGATATCGGTTCGATCAAAGCCATCGCCGATGGTCCCACCGGCGATTACCGCCGTCGCCAAGGCGGCGAGCCTGATGTGTTGGCCGCTGAATTGAATTCGCCGGCATTGCGTCGAGCGTGGGTAGCTGCGATGTACGGCCCCCGTTTGTGGGCCTCGCCAGGCACGTTCAGCGATACGGACATTGACTTCATGACCGAGCCTTGGGTCGATGAAGCTCGACTTCGAGCCGGTTGGGCGGTGTACCAACTTGGATACGGCCGCACCGCCGACGAGTTCCCAATCCTTGACCGCACGGTCGACGTGCCGACGCTTCTTTTTTATGGCGCCGATGATCAGGTCGTGGGCCCTGATTTCATTCACTGCTGCGAAGTCGCGTTTACAAACCGCGTTGGTCCACTGGTGCTTGCGGGAGCCGGACATTTCCTGCAGTGGGAGCGGGCAGACATTTTCAATCCCACAGTGTCGATGTTCTTTCACTCAATCGCATCGAAGGTGTGATCATGGTTACGTCAGAAACGCTTGACCCACAGACGCCAATAGTTATTGGTGCTGCGGAAATTGTGCACCGTGATGGAACTGACTTTGCGATGGCGTCTGCGACCGATCTCATGATCGAAGCCGTGCATGCTGCATTGGAAGCAACCGGTGCGGCCCAGTCGTTAGGTGCGTTGACGGGAGCGGTCTTCGTTCCTCATGGAACCTGGGCGGAAAGCGATCCCGGTCGAGCGATTGCTAGAACAGTTGGTGCTCCGAACGCCCTAAGTGTCAGAAGTGAACTTGGTGTTCTGCAGCAGTCCTTACTTGCCAGAGCAGCAACCGATGTTCGTTCAGGAGTTATTGACGTCGCCATTGTCGTTGGCGGCGAAAATCGGTGGTCGGGCGTAATCGCTGGAAAATCTGGAAGCACCGTTCCCGACGCGCCGGCAGCTGCGCGTTCATCGGAACCCGACGAAGTCATCGCGCCAAAAGAAATGGTGATTTCTCAGATCGAAATTGATCGCAACCTCACGACTGCTGCACATCAATACGCAATTATTGAATCTGCGCTTCGCCATCACCTTGGTCGTTCAAACCGAGCCCATCAGCGCGAACTCGGAAATCTTTGGGCACGGTTCGCTGAGATCGCCGCGCATGCACCCGCAGGCTGGGATGACCGGGCAATGTCGTCAGACGAGATTGCCTTTGAGTCTGAAACGAATCGGATGATTGCAGCGCCTTATCCGAAATGGCTTATTTCGCAGTGGAATGTCGATCAGGCTGCAGCACTGATCTTCACCACCGTAGGGACGGCGACGCGTCTCGGCCTCGACGAGTCGACTTGGGTGTTTCCGCTGGCGATGGTTGAGTCGAACGCAGTGATTCCGCTTCCCGAACGCGCCGATGTCTATCGCTGGCCTGCATCGCAGGTTGTCGCCAAAACTGCGCTCGAGTCATCCGCCGTCACTATCGACGAAATCGGACCTGTCGATCTGTACAGCTGTTTCCCAGCAGCAGTCGAAGTACAAGCTCGAGAGATCGGTTTTTCAAGCGATCGTGACCTCACGCTCACGGGCGGTATGACATTTGGCGGTGGTCCATTCAACAACTACGTGCTGCAAGGCGCAGCAGCGATGGTGCGTCGGTTGCAGGAACTTCCCGATGCAACGTTTGGGCTGACAAGTGCAGTGAGCGGACTGCTCACGAAACCAGCAGTCACGGTGTGGTCGAACCGCGAACCACGAGTTCCATTTGTGTCGCTCGATGTCAGCGAAGAAGCTGAACGAGCAACGGAACGGCGACTGGCGGACCCCGACCTCAGCGGGGCCGGGGTTGTCGTCGGCGCCACAGTCATTCCGGGTCGCGAAGGAGACCTCACGACAGTCGCCCTGGTTCAGGTCGACGACGTCCGCACAGTCGTGCAAAGCCACGATCATGGGGTTGGTCAAACGTTTATGGATTCGGACCCGGTTGGTCTCTCGGTCATCATCGGTGATCCCGGGGAATTCACGCTGGCCTAGACCCCGGGGCGTTGAGTGCGACCTCGTGGTTGCGATCGTGACAAACTGACGGTCCGTCAGATTCCCGGCGAGTGCCGGGCGACGCCCAGGAGGCCCCCATGGAAATCCCCCTCATTATCTCGGTCGATGATCATGTTGTAGAGCCCCCCGATCTATGGTCGTCGCGATTGCCTGAGAAGTACCGCGAACGAGGCCCGCGTGTCCTTCGCAAGAAAGTGAAGATGGGAATCATCGGGGGAGTGTTTTCCTTCGAAGTTAGTGAAGACGACGGCGTCGATTGCGACGTCTGGTACTACGACGATCTCGTCTATCCGTTCACTCGTCTTTCAGCCGCCGTCGGCGCTGAGGTTGTGCAGAACGAGCCGTGCACGTTCGATGACATCCTTCCGGGCTGTTACGACCAAACCGCGCGCCTTGCGGATATGGATGCCAATCATGTCGAGGCCTCAATTTGTTTCCCAAATATCCTTCCGCGATTTTGCGGCCAGACATTTTTGGAACGCGAAGACAAAGAACTCGCGATGGCCTGCATCACCGTTTACAACGACTGGATGATCGACGAATGGTGCGCGGGTGCGGGTTATGGCCGGCTCATTCCGATGACGATTGTTCCCCTTTGGGACGTCGAACTCGCCGCAAAAGAAATTCATCGTTGTGCCGCAAAGGGCAGCCACAGCATCACCTTCAGTGAAAGCCCCGTTCCGCTTGGTTTGCCTTCGGTTCATTCGGGTTATTGGGATCCAATGTTTGCGGCGTGTGTCGAGACCGACACCGTCGTCAACATGCACATCGGTTCGTCGTCAAAGATGCCTTCGACTGCTCCCGACGCTCCATTCATCATCTCTTCGGTATTGACCTTCCAAAACGCGATGGGCTCAGTGCTCGACTTTGTCTTTGGTGGCGTCTTTGAACGTTTCCCCGAACTGCGCGTTGCGTACTCGGAAGGACAAGCCGGGTGGCTTCCTTACATTCTTGAGCGCGCTGACAAATTGTGGGAGGAGCGCCTTCTCGACACAACAGGATTTGGTTCGAATCTGACCGTCCCGCCCTCGACCTACATGAAGCAGAACGTTTGGTACTGCGTGTTTGACGACGAGACGGCAATGGCAAATCGTGACGTCATCGGCATCGATCGACTGACGTTCGAAGTTGACTACCCACATGCTGACTCGACGTTCCCGCACACCAAAGAGGTGGCGGAACGAATGGCAGCCAAAGCCGGCTTTAACGACTTTGAAGCGCATCGCTTCTTCCGTGGAAACGCTATTGAGCTTTACAAGCTCGACAAGTACTACGGCATTACGAAATAGCGATTGATGGCTGATCTGCAGAGTGAACCCGGCCTGCTTTCGGGCCGGGTTGCACTGGTCTCCGGCGCGGGCCCCGGCCTCGGTCGGGTCGCGGCGATCGAACTTGCGCGTCACGGTGCCGATATTTCCCTCGGCGCTCGTAGTTCCGAAACGCTCGCGGCGGTTGCCACGGAGATCGAGGCGATGGGTAGGCGTGTTACGTGGCGCCCGACCGACATCACGTCGGCGGAGGACTGCCGCGCCCTTGTTGAACAGACGGTGACTGAGCTTGGTCGCCTCGACACGTTGGTGAACAACGCCTTCTTGGGGGGCAGCGGCAATCTGTTCGCTGACACGTACACCTCGAACGAAGACGACATTTGGCATCGATCGATGGATACGAATCTGTTTGGTTCACTCAACATGACGAGAGCGGCGATCGAACCCATGAAGCATCAGGGCGAAGGCAGCATCGTGATGGTCGGAACGATGGCGGTGCGTGAGGTGAAGCCGAATCAGGGTCCGTACGCGATTTCCAAAGCTGCCCTCTTGCAGGCAACCCGAACGCTCTCGACCGAACTCGGACGTGACGGAATCAGGGTCAACATGGTGCTGCCCGGTTACATTCGTGGCGCTGCTGTCAACGCTTGGATTCACCGTCAGGCCGAGGACCGGGGAGTATCAGTGGAGGAAGTCGAGGCCGATCTCGCCTCGACCACCGCGCTTGGTTCGATTCCCACCGAAGCAGAAATCTCGGGAACGATCGTGTGGCTGGCGAGTGATCTGGCTCGGCCGGTCACGGGCCAGGCCATCGACGTCAATGCCGGTCAGTGGATGTAGTTCGGCCTGAACGCCGCTACTAGCCTGCGATTCCTAGTGCGTTATCCAATGAGGGGGAAGCTATGTCAGACAAACGACTGCTCGATCGAGTTGCAGTAATTACCGGTGGGGGTGACGGGATCGGTCGAGGTATCGCTCGTCGCTTTGCGCAAGAAGGCGCCCGCGTTGTTGTCGCCGACATTAAAGGCGAAACCGGGCCGATAGTGGCTCAAGAACTTCAGGACGAGTTTGGTGTCGAAGCATTCTTCCTTCAGACAGATGCAACGAAAGAAGAAGACAACCGTCGCATGGTGCAGGAAGCGGTTTCGCGCTGGGGGACCGTCGACATCCTCGTGAATAATGCATGGGGCGGCGATCAGGCCGGACTCCAGCGTGTCGACAAGATGCCCGATGATGCCATGGACCACGCGTGGCACATGAACGTCATGGGTCCGTTATGGGCGATGAAGGAATCTTTCCCTCATATGCGAGCGCAAGGCAAAGGCCGCATCATCAACATTTGTTCGCTCAATGGCGTAAATGCGCATATGGGTAGCGTTCATTACAACTCGACAAAAGAAGCGCTGCGTTCGATCACTCGTACGGCCGCTCGCGAATGGGCAAACTTTGGTATCACCGCGAATGTGATCTGCCCTGCAGCAAAAACCACGGCGTTCCGAATGTTTGAACAGATGGCGCCGCAGGTTGCCGCAGAATCGGAAGCGGCAAACCCGATGGGGCATCTGGGCGATCCCGAAACGGAAATCGCTCCGGTTGCATTCTTCCTTGCGAGCGATGATTCCTCCTACATCACTGGCAACACGTTGTTCGCCGATGGCGGCAGCCACATCAACGGCGCTGTGTGGGTCCCTGACCTCAGCGACTGATCTACTCCTCATTTCTTCTGGTTGACGCAGGCGCGTCTCGAAAGGTGCAACATGAAAATCGGACTTGTATGGGGTTACTGGCCCGCTCAACCTCCCAAGGATTTCGTCGAGATCACTCAGGAAGCTGAGAAGGTTGGCTTTAATTCTGTGTGGACCGCGGAATCCTGGGGTTCAGATGCGTTCACGCCGCTTACGTGGCTTGCTGCACACACCTCCACGATCAAGCTCGGAACTGGGGTCGTGCAGTTGTCGGCCCGCACGCCAGTGGCCACTGCGATGGCCGCGATGACGCTTGATCATCTTTCGAACGGTCGCGTCATTCTTGGTCTTGGCGTGTCTGGTCCTCAGGTCGTCGAAGGCTGGTACGGCCGTCCTTCAAATAAACCTCTCGCTCGTACTCGTGAATACATCGACATCGTTCGTAAGGCATTGCTTCGTGAAGGACCGCTTGAGAACGACGGCGAGTTTTATCCGATGCCTTACCGCGGCGAAGGTTCGGTGGGGCTCGGTAAGCCTTTGAAGATCATGACGCACCCACTGCGTTCTGAGATTCCGATTTATCTCGGAGCCGAAGGGCCAAAGAACGTCACGCAAACCGCAGAGATTGCCGATGGTTGGCTTCCGCTCTACTACTCGCCATTCCGTCAGGACGTGTACGCCGACCAACTCGCAGCGGCCAAAGAAGGATTCGGCATTAGTTCGCTCGTGACCTTCAACGTGACTGACGATGTAGCGACAGGTCTTTGGCCGGTCAAGGCCACACTTGGGTTCTACATCGGCGGCATGGGGGCAAAGGGTCAGAATTACCACACGAAACTCATGGCTCGTATGGGATTCGAAGAAGAGGCCTACAAGATTCAAGATCTTTTCTTTGCCGGCAAGCGCGAAGAAGCGATCGCTGCTGTTCCAGATGACTTCGCCGATGAGATCTCTCTCGTTGGCCCTGCGTCGCGCATCAAGGAACGACTTGAGCACTGGCGCAACTCGCCCATTACGGAACTTCTGATTTCTGCGCGGAACCCAGAGGCGCTTCGTCAGGCTGCGGAACTCGTGAACGGTTGAATCTGAGTTTTACTGCGCTTCCCTGTTCTTGGTTTCCCCCTACCACCATTACTTGGAGTCTTGATGTCCTCGTACAACCTCGGCGATCTAATCGAACTCGTCGCTGCTGCAAACCCTGATCGTCTGGCAATTGTCGGTGGCGCAACTCGTTACACCTTTGGTGACTTCGACAAACGCACCAATCAGGTGGCCCAGATGTTGATCGGTTTGGGTTGTGAACCTGGCTCAAAGATCGCCGTGTACGCATGGAATCGAGTTGAGTGGGCCGAGTTGTTCTTCGGATCATTCAAGGCGCGAGTGGTTCCGATCAACGTGAACTATCGCTATGTCGCTCACGAACTCGAGTACTTGTTCGATAACTCAGATAGCGAAGTCGTTATCTTCGAGCGCGGATTTGCACCTGTTATCGACGAAATCCGTTCGAAGCTCACGAAGGTCCGCGCATTTGTTGTGATGGAAGATGGTTCCGACCATCCCACGCCATGGGCACAGTCCTACGACGAACTCGTCAACGCGCAATCCGACGCGACATTTGCGAATGGGCGAACTGGCGACGACTTGTACTTCCTCTACACCGGCGGAACAACCGGAATGCCCAAGGGCGTGATGTGGCGCCACGAAGACATCTTCTTCGCCGCTCTCAGCAGCGCGCTTGGCGCCCGAATCACTTCGCCTGAAGAAATCGGTGAGCGTTCGCTTCCAGCGGACTTTGCCCTGCCGAGCCTCATCATCGCCCCGCTAATGCACGGTGCCGCGCAATGGGGCATGTGCAACATGTTGTTCGCCGGCGGGCCTGTTGTGCTGTACACCGGTCATGGGTTTGATGCACACGAAATCTGGTCCATTGCTGAGCGCGAAAAATGCATAGGCCTCACGTTGGTGGGCGATGCGATGGGCCGTCCTCTCGCCGATGCTCTGGTCGATGGGAAACGTTCATGGGACCTTTCCGGAGTGTTCCGCATTGGTTCCGGTGGCGGTGTGTTCTCGCCAGCGGTTCAGCAAGCGCTTAAGGATGCGTTGCCCCACATCACGGTGATGGATAGTTACGGAGCATCCGAAACTGGCGCAGGCGGCATGTCAGTCGAAGGCGGCGCCCGACGGTTCCAGGTCTCCGACGGGCTCCAGGTGCTTGACGAGAACATGATTCCGATTCCGGCAGGCTCAGAGAGAATCGGTCAACTCGCCCGATCTGGTTACATCCCAATGGGTTATTACAAAGACGAAGAAAAGACCGCGAAGACCTTCCCGACCGATGCCACAGGCAAGCGTTGGTCGATTCCGGGCGACTCTGCGTCTGTCGATGCCGATGGAATAGTGACGCTGCTTGGGCGTGGCTCGCAGTGCATCAATACCGGCGGCGAAAAGGTCTACCCCGAAGAGGTTGAAGAAGCCTTGAAGGAACACCCCGAGGTCTACGACGCACTTGTGGTCGGACTTCCGGACGATCGCTGGGGCGAACGAGTCGTAGCTGTCGTGCAACCTCGTGAAGGTACGAATCCGACACTCGAGGAATTGTCCTCTCACTGTCGCAATTTCATTGCGGGCTACAAAGTGCCGAGAGCGATCACGTATGTTGATCAGGTGAAGCGGTCGCCCTCGGGTAAGGCCGACTATCGCTGGGCCAAGGAAGCCGCGACCGCTGGAGATGCAAAAGCATGAGTGTTGATCTGGGCCTGAGTCCCGACCAGGAATCCATCGCCGAACTGTTTAATGGGTTTTTCAGCAACGAAGCCCCGCCTGCGGTGGCTCGCGCTGCGGAACCGCTCGGGTTTGATCGCGAACTCTGGAACAAGGTGATCGAACTTGGCGCTCCCGGAATGGGATGCGCGGTTGAGAATGGTGGTGGCGGCGCATCACTCGGTGATCTCGTGGTTGTCGCCGAAACCGTCGGTCGCTCAATCGCTCCGATCCCGCTGATTGATCACCTCGCTGCCCTTAGCGTTCTCACCGACTCTGACCTTGTCGCCGGCGAAGCAATTGCGGCCGTCGCCGTTCGCCCGGCTGACGCCAATGGCATCTGGTCGTTGGTGCCTGCTGGCGCAGTTGCAGATGTTGTGGTTGGTGTCGACGGTGACGAAACTGTTGTTGTGCGTT
>Ga0114970_10003685_pt1 | contig 11188 bp, 9 predicted proteins | sample M_140205_XF_Meta_FD_87030 | JGI IMG/M metagenome (GOLD analysis project Ga0114970, IMG submission 87030) | Freshwater microbial communities from Lake Montjoie, Canada to study carbon cycling - M_140205_XF_MetaG | ecosystem: Environmental > Aquatic > Freshwater > Lake | place: Lake Montjoie... | reverse complement strand
GGAGTTAAAAACAGCAAAAGATAAATTGGATTTAGGACTAATTACCCAGGCTGAATATGATAAAGTCAAGGCTGAACTTGTTAAATATATCAAATAAAAATATGAAAAAAATAATACTTGCCTCAATCCTATGCTTTGCGGGTTCAATTTCCTTGAATGCACAGAGTGAATCAACGACCCAACACACAAAGCAAACTAATTCGACAAGTGAAAAACAAATCGTATCAAAATCGTATCCCAAAATGGATGTTTTGATTAAGGTTTCTCGCGTCATCAGTCCGAAGATGCATTCGAAAATTGTTAAAATTTCAAATTCCCCTATTGAAAATGCCGGAACTAGTTTAAAAAGAGCTGGTCAGATGCTTTATTGGGGAACAATTGCAACCGCAGTTGGTCAATTACTTGTAATCGCAGGAGAGCCTGTTTCTGGTGGTGTGTTGTCCTTTGGAGGCACGATGGTTGTGTTTTTCGCTTACCAAAACATAACCAAAGCGGGAAGACAATTGGAACAGTCGGCGAATAATTAAGTTAATACTGTTTTCCTATACGAAGGCCCAATTTATTGCGCTTTTTTTTTACAAAATCAATGACGGATTTTTTGTTGTATCAGTTTGTACAACGCAAAAATGGCAACAAATAGGGTCCATCCGGGAATCGGGAATAGAATGGCTAAAAGCCACTTTTCTCTTTTCGATAGTTGAGTTTCAGGGAGCAGACTTTTTAGTTTCAACATGTAAAACGATGATTGATTCGTTATTCAAAAATTCACTTTCAGTGTTTTCTTGCTAAGTGCCGGCTGTGAATTTTCATTTATTCTTTCGGTAATTTTTGACACGGAATTAATATTCGATTAACAATAGGGCTCTTACTTGCCGTGGATGGCTAAGAAAAAGAAAGTGTTAACCCCAGATCAAAAACGGAAGATTTTCATTTTAGATACCTCCGTTATCTTACACGATCACCAAGCAGTAAATCAATTTGAGGAACATGATGTTGCCATTCCCATTAGTGTGTTAGAAGAACTGGATTCTTTCAAGAAAGGCAACGATACAATCAATTTTGAGGCAAGGCAATTTATTCGTTTCGTAGATAAACTGTCGGAGGGCAACTCCCTCAATCAATGGATTCAATTGTCGCCAGAAAAGCCCAGTTGCTTCACCGTGGTGATGCAAGAATCTGGCACCGAGGAGCAAAATGCGGTGAAGATCTTTGGCGATAGAAAAGCAGATCACTTAATCCTGAATGCAGCCCTATACATCAAACAAGAGTATTCAGACAGGCCCGTGATTCTGGTTACCAAGGATGTCAACCTGCGACTCAAAGCGCGATCGTTGAACCTGCAGTCTGAAGATTATGAAACTGGAAAAATTCAAAATTTAGAGGGCTTGTATCGCGGTATTGCTCAGCTTGATTTAGAGGAATCTGATATGATCGATAAAATTCATCAAATGGAATCAGTTCATTATTCCGACGTGATGAAATCAGAGCCCTACAACAATCATTATTTTATCATCAAAAACCATCGCAGCAGTACTTTGGCCTATTTCAATCCGGAAACCAAAAATTTGGAAAGGGTAGAGAAGCGACATGCCTATGGGATCAAGCCCCGGAATGCCGAGCAAACTTTTGCTATGCATGCCTTATTTAACAACAACATCAAATTGGTGACCATTCAAGGAGTTGCAGGTACCGGTAAAACCCTCATTGCCCTGGCGGCGGCACTTGAACAAAGAAGCAATTTTCGACAGATTTACCTTGCGAGACCCATCGTTCCATTAAACAACAAAGACATCGGATTTCTTCCAGGCGATATCAAAGCGAAGATCAACCCCTACATGGAGCCGCTTTGGGATAATTTGAAGGTGATTCAGAATCAATACTCTGAAAATTCAAAAGAGTATCAAAAAGTCAAGGAACTCGTTGACAATGAAAAATTGATGGTGACGCCTTTGGCTTATATCAGGGGCAGAAGTTTGGCCAACATCATTTTTATCGTAGACGAGGCCCAAAACCTCACGCCGTTGGAAGTGAAAACAATTATTACCCGCGCAGGAGAAGGAACGAAAATTATTTTCACGGGTGACATCAATCAAATCGATACGCCCTATTTGGATTCGCAATCCAATGGGTTGTCGTTTATGATTGACCGATTAAAGGGCCAGCCCTTGTATGCGCACATCACCCTAGAAAAAGGAGAGCGCAGTGAATTGGCGAATTTGGCCAATGAATTGTTGTAATAATATCTCGGTATCTCACCAATTTTCAATGCGATTGACCCTAACGTTACGAGATGATGAAAAAACTGGTGAGCGTGAGTTGTTGAATATCATTAAAGGAGCTAGTTTGATCATTACTTCTTAATCAAACACACATATTTCAGTGTGAGCGTGCCACCCAGGCCATTGGGCATTGTTTGATAGATCAGGGTGTTGAACTTCTTCCCATCTACCTTCCCTGATTCCTTGGATATTTTGAATTCGCCGCCATTGTATTTGTAGACTTCGCCTTCGCGAGAAATCACTTTCCAAACAACGGGCTTATCTGCTGAGCCATCAACAGTTACGGTAACTGTAGAATCTGTAAAGATTAGAACACCTGGTTTTTCGCTCATCACAATGCCACCGTTGGCCAATGCGAAAAACGGAAAAGACTGGGCGCAAAGGACTTTCGACGCAAAAAGCAAAACGATTGTTAGTATTGATCTCATCCTACGAAATTATCACAAATCATCAAATGCTTTTACCTTTATTTACTGTCCTTACCTCATAGGAAAGCTATTATTAACGTGATTGCAATTTTCCGTAAAAGTTGGTACAGTGATTTGCGATATTCCGTAATGTGAGTTTCTTGAGAAGATGCATTTTTGTAAAATGCAAAAAAATATATTTCAATGGGTTAGCCTTTTTTTATTGGTAATTTCACTCTCCGCTTGCTCAATGGAGAAAAGGTTATATTCTTCAGGATTTCAAATCAATTGGAACTCACAATCAAAAGCACGATCGAATACCGAGAAGATAAAGCGCCAAAATCAACCATCAAATCGGAAGGTCAATAAAACAGCTTCCGAGATACAAAACGATGCGCCGAGCAACAATATCAACTCATTTGAAATTGAAAAAGCCGGTAATCCCGCGATGGTTAAATTAATGAACCCACCAAAAGTGGAAAGTGTTTCGCCGAATATAGCATCAAAACCTAAGAGCCACGAGCAAATTGCAATAGTAAGATCTACGCTGAAGTTGCTGAACAAGAATCGTGAAAAATACGTGATTTCTTTACCGGAATTATTGACCCGAGCGATAAAACATGATTCAAATCGAGACAGAAAATCCGCTGCAAATCACGATTATAGTAGAGTTGCAATTTGGGGTTTGGCTTGTTCTGCTTTGGGATTAATTCTTATGGTAATTACGACTTTCCCTTTTTTTATGGGTATCACAGGTTTCATTTTAAGTGTTATTGGTATCGCCGAAACATTGAGATCTAAAGATGGTTTGGGTTTTGCAATATCCGGCCTTGCTCTGTCCGTGTTGGTGCTGTATTTGTGGTTTTCCGTTTACAGTTACATATTCTGGCCACAACGTTGATTAAGCCAGTAATAATGCTTTGACTCACCCCCAACTATCCTCGCCAAATTTTCTGAAAACATTCTGAACATCCGGCGTATCGTACACAAACATCCGAATGCGAATCTCACCGCCGCTTTTCTGCACAATCTCCTGCGATGCGTGAATCGGAACCGCCTGCACCTGACTCGCCGCCCAACCCCGAAACCAGCGATACACATAAACCGGCTTCGCACTCCGCCCAAACTCCCGATACATCCCAATGCAATGCTTGTAATGGTTCTCGAAATCCGTTTTCTCCACCACCTGCTGCCAATCAAAAACCATCGGCTGAACCGTAATCTCGTCTAGCGCAATGTCAACCCGACGGTGAATTCGGTCAATAGGGAAGTGTTTGATGTTCTCCGCCTCCAACGACTTACCCACCTCAATGCCAACCAAGTAATATCGGTCCTCAAACGTCCGCACCTGTAAAGGGTCTGACTCTTGATCGCGTTTTTGCGAGTGCTCACAGGCATCCGGACATGGCCTTTTCGATACCGGCCCCTTGAATCGATGCTCGGTTTGACATACACCGCTCCTTTCCCCGATCCCGAATTCACATCACCGCCACAACCCGATAACACAATGAAAATTATTGCGAAAAATCTCACGGTATTTCGGTCTCTATTTTAACTCAGCGGCCAAGCCAACCGTGAAACTCAATGTGTGCATCCGTTGCGACAAAGTTTCAAAGTTTCTATTGCCACTGCTGGATAATGTTTCTCTGTTTACAAATAAGGGGAAGGCCCGTTGCATATCGACATTCGCCAATAATCTCATGTGTCGAAAGATTTTTACATCCATGCCCAATCCGAGTAGGGTGGAAAAGGTTGACGCTGAGCTACTTGATTCTTTGTACCAATAACTGCTGTTCCAACTCGACCTGAGCAACATTTCTGGCAATGTGGCAACGACCATGCCCATCATGAACCTTGGTACGATAGAAATTTTCTCATTGGGTTTAAAATCGTATTTGGCACCCCCAAACAGTCCACTCATCGAATAGGTGCCCCATTGAACGTCATACCCATTCCCAGGGTTCGCATAATTCATATCATTTATCAAGGCCATTTCATTCGCAAAATTGATGGATGAACGCGAAGAAATGCACCAACTGTACGGACCTCCGTGAATTTTTCGAGTCAAATTAAGTTCTAGTGCGACGCCTGGCATCGCATATCCTGCACCTTTTTCGAAATAATCAGTTGAACCAAACTTTCCCAACGGTAAAGAAGTGCCAATGCTGTAACTAATGTGTCCTTTTTCTATGCTGGAGTCCGAGGCGTTTGATTGATAATTTGCCGCTTTAGTATTCACTCCGATAAGTACTTGGGTCATTAAAAGGTAATATCGAATCTTTTTCATATTTGTAAATGTATAACCTGAATCTGAGCACGCAATCACAATCCTATGTAAAATTAACCTAACTGTGCAAATACTTCATGATGCTGTTGCTCACCGCATGCTTGAGCTGGAATCGCATTTTCACCAAATTGATGCCATCCGCAGATCTGATTTGCTCGTAACTGTCATCAATGGCAGTAATATCACCCATGTAGTAAAATTCGGTGCCCTCGTCGTCGTCCTTTTTGATGAATAAAGGAATACGCAGCGCTTTGTTGGTCTGAAATTGCACTATCTCCGGACTGCTCAGTGTTCTCTTGCGTTTGCTGAAATATTCCAAAACCCGATCACTCAACAATTTGTCCTCGTAATCGTGAAAATCCTGTTTATTGTAAGTGACGAAAATCGGACATTGAGTCTTGAGCTTGTCAAATACATATCCTCCCACGTTTTGCGCGAGAGGATTCTGCTCCCAGCCCAAAATTCTAAAAACATCCTTTCGTGAATATCTGCCATACAAGTGAAAACCATCACAATTTTCGCCGTCATAAAATAAACGATGTTTGTGAATACTCGCATTCACCGTGTCGTTCAGTAATAACCTGAATTCGGACGTCTTTAAGCTTTCCAATAAGTCGACATCTAACGATAATTTTCCACCCAATTCATCAAATTTTATCAGTTGGAAATCAAAGATTTCGCCGATGGCCTTTAAATTCCCGTCTTTGTTTTCCGTCGCAAATCGCAAGTTGAGGTTATGGATGTAAGTTCTAATGTTTTCAGAACCCGGAGAACTGCCAAAACCATTTTCTTCACTAAATATTGCACCCAAATCCGCAGAACGACCGACTTGACGAATCTCGAAATTATCAAGCAATGCCTTCAATAGCAATGCCTCTTCGATGCGTTTTCCGTTGAGTACCTCCATCGATAACGACTCCAAAATCTTCAACGAACGCTTCGATAACTTATCGCGCCAAACAGTAGGATTAATCTTGGCCAAAAACCCATAATACGACTTGTACTCAGCAACAAAAGAGTAGGGGTCCCTCGAGCCGTGTTCAATGAAATCCATCATCATGGGAGTGCGCCCCAACTGGAACATTAGCAACTCAAAATCCGTTTTTAAATCTTTGAACTTACTCAAATTGGCGTCATTCAACGACTTAAAAATTCTCTCTTTCGTAATCTCGTCAAAATTGATCGTGGATGCCCCCGGAATCAAGTCCGAGCCATTCACCAAACATCGCCGAATCCTGTCCTTGTTGAACGACGTATCGCCATACAAAGCAATCGGCACCAAAAAGTTGTTCTTGTAGTTTCCAATAAAATCCAACACCGTCAAATATTCCTTGTTCTCCGCCTTCCTTAAACCACGACCCAGCTGCTGCACAAATACGATGGCCGATTCCGTTGGACGAAGCATAAGTATCAAATTGATGCGTGGAATATCGATTCCCTCATTGAAAATATCCCGACAAACGAGAAAGTCAATTTTTTGAGTCAAGTCATCCGTTTCCAGTCTTTGAATTCCTGTGGCCCTGGCAGATTCCTTGTCTTCGCCAGTTAGCCCAATGGATGCATATCCGCGTTCGCTGAGTTTCGCTGCAATCGCATAACATTCCTCTACCTTGGAGCAAAAAATCAAGCCCCTTATTTCGTCCAATTCGGCGCCATAACGACCAATGGATTCAATGATTCTATCAATCCGCTCCTCCGATACCAATAAATTGAAATCGGCCTTTTCTTCGAGTGCATGTCCGTCTACCGTGAGGTCCGATATCCCGAAATAGTGAAAAGGCGCCAACAAATCTGCCTTTAGCGCAGTATGCAAACGGATTTCGTAGGCCACGTTGTGGTCGAATTTGGAATAAATGTCAAACCCATCTGTACGCTCCGGCGTGGCGGTCATTCCGAGCAGAAACTTCGGCTCAAAATAGTCGATGATGTGGTCATACATTTTCGCTCCAGCGTGGTGACTCTCATCAATTACGATATAATCAAAATGGTCCTTGGCAAACTTGAGGCGATGTGCTTCCTTGCTCAAGGTCTGCGCCGTAGCGAACATATAGCGCACGTGTTCATTTTTTTCAGTGCCAGTATAAACCCCAAAATCCTCGAGGTCGGCGTCGGTGACAATCTCTTGGAACGACAATAGAGCTTTTCGTGCGATGTTTTCACGATGTATCACGAACAACATTCGCTTTGGCGCAAACGAGCGGACGTCGAACGCAGCCAAATACGTTTTCCCTGTGCCCGTTGCTGAGATCACTAGCGCCTTCTTTTTACCCGCATTACGCATTTCGCTTAAGTTGATCAATGCCTGGTGTTGCATTGAATTGGGTTCTGGACGAATGGGATTATACTTAACCTGCGGATCTATTAGATTTTTGACTTGTTGAGCAATGTAATATTCCTCGTAAATCCGAATAAAATCCTCGGTAACGACTACTGAATGATCTAAATCGTATTGAAATTCCTCTCTCAGTTCCTTGAGCGTTGCGCCATGCTCCAAACTATGCAGTAAGATATTTAGCTCGCGATTTACAGCCAGGGCATTTTGCGTGAGATTTGAACTGCCCACGATGAAAGATTGGTAATCCCCGTGATCGAACAGATATCCTTTGGCGTGATGACTTTGTTTCTGAACGATGCGCAATTCGATGTTTTTGAACTGCAACAAGAGCTTCATCGCGCCAGGCTGACTAAAGGTGAGATAGTCTGAAATGACGATGGTTCCTCGGATGTTCTTGTCTTGAAGTTTCAGCAACGATTGCAGAATGGTCTTGACGCCGCTGCTGGTGATAAAGGCCACGTTGAACCAGAAACTTTGACAGTTTTCCAATTCGTCCAAAAGGGTGGATAGGACTTTTACTGATTTTTGTCCGGAATTGGTGAGGATTCGGGGTGTGAAATTGCCTCGATATTGACTGTTGTCGTCAATAAATCCATGTTGAAACCCTTCGGTTAATTTGGATTTCATGATAGTGTGATGAGTTTTTCAACGATGGGAACATCTGCGGCGGCCCAGTCGAGATGATTCATGTCTGTTGCGGCCTGCCAAGTATATTCCAGATGTTCGGTTAGGGTAGGGGTTGTTTGTTCAGATTTACACAAATAGGTGTGCATGGTGAGGTGGAAATCGGGGTAGGGGTGTTCCACGGTGATTAAAAACTGTAATGAGTGAATATCGAGGTGGAGTTCTTCTTGTATTTCGCGAATGAGTGCATTTTCTGGTGACTCATTGGCTTCAACTTTGCCGCCTGGGAATTCCCATTTTTTTGAGATGTACTCGTATTTATTGATCCCACGCTGAACACACAAGTATTTTTCATTGTGTTCGATGACCGCTGCAACCACTGTGATGTGTTTCATGAATGATTCAGCAAAATACAGATAGGAAATCGAAACTCCAGGGATGTTTGTATTATTAATGTTAATTAGAAATCCATTTTTCTTTGGAATGCCAATCTAAATTTTCGAGCAATGGATATTGAGATGTTATGCTGGGTAAAACGATCTCCTGTCCTTCAAACTGTTTAATGGAATAAGGTGAATCGTCTTCAGTGAGTTTGGGTGATACTTTTACTCGGTAATTAGAATCAATGGTTATCAATCCTCTATCGAATGCCCTGTGAAGATTGGGACAGAGAGAGATGCCATTCGTAATGGTGTCGTTTTTTGAAACTGAAAAAGGAACAATATGACAGGCATCAACCAATTGTGCATTAGAACTTGTTGCGATTCTCATTTTAGAAATGGCGCAGCTGTAATTATAGATTTTTGGGATCTCTCTTTTGAAAATACCGCATCGGATATACAATAGTTCTTGTCCCTGCTCATTGTTGTAGTTATTTTGAATATTAACAATTCGCGCTTTGTATGTATACTGATCATCATGCATTATTTGATGCTCAATTTCGTGGAGTTCTTGGTAGTCTAGGGTGACATTTGATAATTCTGAAAAATAGTTTGACAAAAGCAGCTTTGTTAAGGTTAGATTGGTTTGCCCATTCATTATCAAGTCCCATAGTTCCTTGTCGATTTCTGCATATTGTATGCTTTCATTCAATGATCCTAAGCTTTTAATGCTGTGAGAACTTGTTAATGGAACAAATGCGCCTGGTTTGGTTATTATTCTCCAGAACGGTTCGGACTGCATATGGAAAAAAGGCAGGGCGAAATTCATTTGGTGTTTTGTCGTTACCAATTTGCTCCATAGTTCCCTGAAATTCATGATGAGTTCAGGTGTAATATAAATCCTATTAGAAGTGATGACTTTTGATTCAACAGATTTCAATATGGCCAATAATAATATAGGCTTATGAGGAGCCCCACCGTGTTGATAGGCTCTTTTAAGTTTGCCGAATTGGCGACTATATTTTTCTAAAAAATCCATAATATTAAATCATCGAATCCCTCGAAACCAATTCCTCGTTTCTTCGTCCTCCGAGAAGATATAGCAACCCTTCATCCCGCGGGTCATCAGCGTGCGGTAGGTATTCTTCACGATCAAATCTAACTCTGCAGTGGCCTGCTTCGGGGCTTCCTTCATACGCTGCTTCCAGCCAAAAACGCTCTTGTCTGAACTCGCCCGCTTGCTAGGATCCGTGACCACCTTGCCATCGCGAATCAGTAAATCCGGACCAATGATCACACCGACATAGTCGATCTCCAAGCCCTGACAAGTGTGTATGCAGCCCACCTGATTGATCGAATCTTCCTTCATGATCCACAAACTGCTGTCCGATGCCAAGTTCCACTGCATCTGAAATCCCTCCGCCGGAAACTCAATGTCATAGGCCGATGCATCCGTTTTGCTGTTCCATTTCCAACAGTATCCAGCCACCAACCTCGCCTTGGTATTGGGTTCGCCGTTCTTCGCTTCAATCATCGCTCGGAGTGACGTTGCCGTATCGCACACCCCAAAATCGTAGCCAACATCGTTCAAGTCCGTATTCGCCGTTGTTCGGATATCGAGCACATGATCCAACCAAGCCAAATACCCATCGCTACCGCCGCATCGGAACTGACTCTCCAACGCCATTTCGTGCACTTCAGCGCCTTGCTTTTGGGCCCATTCGCGAATCGATGCCTTAGAACCGATGTCCTTGAGCGTTACGCGTTGGTTCTCATCGACAAAAAACACCGAGCACCATGCACTTTGGATGATTTCCAAGATTTGGTTTTCGCCCAGGTTGCTGAACAGTCCGCTTTTTTCGTTGAGTCGATGCGCTTCGTCTACGAGCAAACACGCAAACTGATTGGGTCGCTCGTTGTGATATTGCCCCGAACCCTTGAATAGGTTATCGATGCTAGATTTGGTGCGATAGCCTTTTAACTTTTCGGCGTACACGCTTCGGGGGGCACTGTTTTTACTCACGTAATGCACCAGTTTTTGGTTACCGGTTATTCGGGCGAGAAGGTTGATTGCCACCACGCTTTTTCCCGTACCGGGTCCGCCTTCCACAATAAATACTTGCTTCTTTCGCTCTGTAATCGCCCGGTCTACGAGCTGAAGCGCGGTTTCAAAAACAATCTTTTGGTCATCAATGAGCGTAAATTCCTGCTTGCCATTGAGCAGTCCCACCACAGAATCGGCCAGGGCCTTGCTCGGACGGATTTCGCCGTTGTCGATCATCTCCATGATGTTCTGCGTATCGCCATATTTCACAAACCGTTTGATGAAATCGGCCAGGGCTCGCACATCGCGCTTGAAGAAAATGGGCGCTTTGTTGATATGGGTTTGGTAGAAGGGCAGGGTGAGGGCGGTGCGGTCTTCGCAGTTGTGGAGGAAGGCGCAGGGCGACAGATGTATTTGGTTTTCCTCTACCGAGCGATTGAAGTTGGTGAGGAGGTCGGCGTAGGACCAAGCTTGGTAGGAGGGGTGGGATGTCTCGCGTTTACCGCCTCCCAGTTTTGTGATCACAACGGCGTCTTTGGAGGTGGCTTCGGCTTCGCTCCACTGCTTAAGCTCAATGATTACAGCGTTGGACTGCTTTTTCTCATCGAGGCCGGTGAGGATAAAATCTATGCGTTTGGATGTTTGTGGGATCTGGCATTCGATGGTGACCATGGCATCGCTAGGAATTCCTGCCACTTCGAGTACATTTTTCATGTACTGCATGGAGTTTTTCCAGCTATTGACTTCGCTTTCCGAGGTTCTGTGATGCAATTTCTGCTGAAACTGCTGGTGGATGATATAATCGATGTTGCTTTCGCGGACATCGGCCATG
>Ga0114970_10003684_pt1 | contig 11188 bp, 9 predicted proteins | sample M_140205_XF_Meta_FD_87030 | JGI IMG/M metagenome (GOLD analysis project Ga0114970, IMG submission 87030) | Freshwater microbial communities from Lake Montjoie, Canada to study carbon cycling - M_140205_XF_MetaG | ecosystem: Environmental > Aquatic > Freshwater > Lake | place: Lake Montjoie... | reverse complement strand
GGCACGATCGTCGGCCTCACGCGCGGCACCACCCGTGCGCATTTCGCCCGCGCGGCCCTCGAGGCCATGGCCTACGCCACCAAGGACGTGCTGGGGGACATGCGCACGCAGGGGGGTGTCCCGTTCGATCGGCTTCGCGTCGATGGCGGAGCCACCTCCAACGACTGGCTGATGCAGTTCCAGGCCGATGTGCTGGGTGTCCCGGTCGAGCGCCCCGACATCGTGGAAACCACCGCGCTGGGCGCCGCCGGCCTCGCCGGTTTGGCCGCAGGGCTCTGGGCCAACGGGGACGAATTTCTGGCCGGGCGTCAGTTCACACGGTTCACCCCAACTGGAGACGCGACGGCCACCGCTGGCTACGCCGGATGGCGGCGCGCCGTGCGCGGCGCGCTGAGCTGGGCCCGTGACACCGATCGGTGACAGCGAATCGGGCACACTGAACGGGGCGAGATCGTTCACCACATAGCTGACGCACGACCGTCCCACCGCTATCTTATACGAACACCATCCGGACGACGAGGACGGGTCCCGTGAAAGCTCGAAACAAATTTCTACTCGGCGGCGTGCTGGTGCTCGGCACCGCCGGGTATCTGATGGCCAGCTCGATCGACGAGACGGCTACCTACTACCTGACGCCTGGTGAACTCGCGAGCAAAGTCTCCGATAATCCGCGCTTCGTGAACACGGGCGTCAAGGTCGGCGCCCGCGTTGTCAGTGGCACCATCGTGCGTGATCCGTCGGGCCGGTCGCTCACCTTCAAAATGACCGACGGCGCCAAGACCTACAACGTGCAGTACCGCGGTATCGCACCGGATACGTTCACCGATGGGGTGGACGTCGTGGTCGAAGGCCGGCTCGACGCGAATGGCACCTTTCAGGCCACCACGTTGCTGGCCAAGTGCGCGTCGCGCTACGAGAACGCTCCCGAGAAGTACAAGGACACGCCCGGCTATAAGCCGGGCACGTCGGCAACCCCCCGCGCGTAACTGTCGCGCGCCTGCGCACAAGCGCGAGGCCCCATGATTCTCGTTGGTGAATTGTCGCTCTGGGTCGCCCTGTTGATGGCGGCCTGGACGACTACCGTATCGTTTTCCGGGGGCCTGCAGGGGCGCCCTGACCTCGTGAAGAGCGGTGAGCGGGCGCTGTACGCAACGTTCGGCTTTACGTTGCTCGCGTCCATTGGGCTGTGGACCGCCCTTTTCCTGCACGACTTCTCGATCAAGTTCGTTGCCTCGTATACGAGCTCGAACCTCCCGAAGATCTATACGTTCACGGCCTTCTGGGCCGGACAGTCCGGGTCGATGCTCTTCTGGGCATTGATTCTGACGACGTATTCGGCGATTGCGGTGTTCACGAACCGCAAATCGAATCGGGCGATGATGCCGTACGTTACCGGGACCTTGGGCATCATCTGCCTGTTCTTCCTGATGACGATGTGCTTCGGGGCCAACCCGTACGAGCGCCTCGACTGGATTCCGCCCGAAGGGCGCGGTATGAATCCGCAGTTGCAGAACCCGGGTATGGCGATCCATCCGCCGATGCTCTACTTGGGGCTTGTCGGCACGGCGATTCCGTTCGCCTTCGCCATCGGTGCGCTGGTCACCCGCAAGCTCGATACGCAGTGGCTCGGCGCTGTGCGCCGTTGGGCGTTGCTCTCCTGGTTCTTCCTCACCATCGGCATCATTCTCGGGATGTGGTGGGCGTACGTCGAACTTGGCTGGGCTGGCTATTGGGCGTGGGACGCCGTCGAGAATTCGTCGTTCCTGCCCTGGCTCACGATCACCGCGTTCCTGCACAGCATCATGATCCAGGAAAAGCGCGGCATGCTGCGCAAATGGAACGTGACGCTGGTGGCCATGTCGTTCCTGCTCACCATCCTTGGCACGTTCATTACGCGTAGCGGCATCATCGAAAGCGTGCACGCCTTCGCGCAGTCGCCGGTCGGTGACTGGTTCCTCTGGTTCCTCATCGTCGCGGCGGTCAGCACGGCGTATCTCGTGTCCACCCGCTTGAACGATCTGCAGGCGAACGCGGAACTCGAGAGCATGGTGAGCCGCGAGGCAGCGTTCCTGTACAACAATCTCGTGCTGGTCGGCATCTGCTTCGCGACGCTGTGGGGCGTGCTCTTCCCGATTCTCAGCGAGTGGGTAAAGGGCGACAAGATCACGGTCGGTCCGCCGTTCTTCAACGCGGTCAACGGCCCGCTTGGCCTGCTGCTGCTCGCGCTCACCGGCATCGGTCCACTCATCGCCTGGCGTCGCGCGTCCACGTCTAATCTCAAGCGCCAGTTCACCTGGCCCGTGATCGCTGGTGTGGCCACGTTCGCCGTGCTGTTCGCGATGGGCATGCGGCAGATGTACGCGCTGGTGTCGTACTTGCTGGCCGGCTTCGTCTTCGGCACGATCATCCAGGAATTCGTGAAAGGGATCGGCGCCCGCCGCCGCATGTATGGCGAAGGACTGTTCGGCGCCTCCATGCGCCTGATCGGTCGCAACCGTCGTCGCTACGGCGGCTACATCGTGCACTTCGGCGTGGCCATCCTCTTCTGCGCGTTCGCCGGCTTGATGTTCAAGAAGGATCTGACCGCCACGCTCAAGGCTGGTGAGTCGGTCAAGGCGAAGGATGCCTACGGCAGTGAGTGGGTATTCACCAGCCAGGGTATCTCCTCGTTCGAGCAGCTCAACCGTCGGGTCGTGGCCGCGTCCTTCAATGTGACGCGCGACGGCCAGAGCATGGGCATCCTGTCGAGCGAGAAGCGTCAGCACGTGAACGCCGCGGGCGAGCCGACGTTCGAGCCGTCCACCGAAGTCGGCATTCTCGAATCGCCGAAGCAGGACGTGTATCTCGTCTTCACCGGTGCGGTCGATCGCGAAACGGCGGCAATTCACATCAACTTCAACCCGCTCGTGTGGTGGGTCTGGTTTGGCGGCATCATCATGGCGTTCGGTGGGTTGATCGTGATGTGGCCGCAAGCCGTCCGGGCTGAGCGCGAAGGTGGCTACGTGGCCGAGTTGCCCTCGGAGTCGGCCATGACGTTGGTCGGGGCGGGCGCGTGATCGAATCACGCGAGTCGTCGCATGAGGCGGCGATTACGACTCGTCGGCTGTTCCTCACGCGCGCCGGCTCGGTGGCCGTGGTCGTTGCCGGATCCGTACTGATCTCTCGCACGGCGTGGGGGCAGGACGCCGCGACGCCGCAACCGGCAACCGCGCCCGGCGGCGAAGAGATGACCTCCGATTCGTACAAGCCCGTCGTGCGACCGGCCAAGGCGAATGCGGTCAAGCAGATGGATGAGAAGCAGCTCGAAGCCTTCGAGCGCAATCTGGCCTGTCCGTGTCCCTGCACGCTCGACATCTACACCTGTCGCACCACCGACTTCAATTGTGGCATCTCGCCGGCGGTGCATGGCGACATTCAACGGCTCGTTGACGGCGGCCACAACGCCGACGAGATCATGGCCGCGATGACGCAGACCTACGGCGATTTCATCCTCATGCAGCCGCGGAAGCAGGGCTTCAACCTGCTGGCGTGGTTCGCGCCGTTCGCGGCGATCGCGATCGGCGCGGTCGCGATCGGTGCCTTGCTGCGCGGCTGGCGTCGCAATGCCGATGTGGCGGCGGCGACGCGTGCCTCGGCGCCGGTCAAAATCGATCCGTCGATCGAGGCAACGCCCGATGAACTGGCGCGCCTTCAGGCCGCCCTGCGGGAGGAGCGCTGATGACGCTCGTGGCCGTGCCGGAAGGGGCCGTTCCACTGGTGCTGGGCACCGTGCTGGCCCTCGGCGCGCTCACGCTGGTGCTCTCGCCGCTGCTGAGCGGTGAGGCTGAAGTACGGGCTGAGGATGAGAAGAAGGTCGCCAAGGAAGCAGCGCGCATCAAGGCGGCCCGCGCCAAGCGTACGGGGCGCGCGGACGAGCAGTTGGACGGTGCGGTGGCCGCCCTGCGAGAAATTGAGTTCGATCGCGAGACCGGTAAGCTGTCGGACAGCGACTACGCCGAGCTCAAGACGCGCTACACGCGTGAAGCCTTGGCCGAGCTGCGTGCGGCCGACGCTCGCGACGCCGCTGCGGTGCCCGTTGTCGTCGCGGCGTTGAGCGCTGCCGACGCTGCCGATCCGGTAGAGGCGGCGATCCGTCGGGCGCGCGAAAAGCAGCGCTCCTGCGGCGCCTGCGGGCCACGCCCTGAGCCCGATGCGACGTATTGCTCGAGCTGCGGACGGTACCTGCCCGGGGCGTGCGCCAAGTGTGGCACCAGCGTGGATCTGGTCGGATCGAGATTCTGCAGCGGGTGCGGCGATCACCTCGCGGCCGCCTAAAGCACATCGGCGGTCTCAGCCCCTCGTAATGGCGCGCCGCTTGCCCTTCGGGGTGGGCGGCGCGTCCGCTTTGGCGGCGGATTGTACCGCGGCGGCTTCCCCGGCGGCCTCCAACAGCGGGAACGTGGCACAGCCAGCCGTCACAGGGCAGATCCCGCACCGTGGCACGCGCGCCGTGCACACCAGCGCGCCCAGTTCCATCAGCGCTTGATTGTGCGTCCACGTGGTTTTGCCGGTGCGGGGCAGCAACTGCTCGGCGATGAGCCACAGCTGCTTGAGGCCCGGTCCCGACTTCGGATGCAGGTGCGGCGCAAAAACCCGCTGCAACACGCGCGCCACGTTGGTGTCCACCAGCGCCGCGCGTTTTTCGTACGCAAAGGACGCCACCGCGCCGGCTGTATACGCGCCCACGCCCGGCAGTTCACGCAGGGCGATCGGCTCGCTCGGAATCACGCCGTCCTGTTCGGTGGTCACGTGCTTCGCGAGCGCATGGAGATTCCGCGCGCGCGCGTAGTAGCCCAACCCCTCCCACGCTTCCATGACCTTTTTCGGTCGAGCGTCGGCCAGGGAATAGAGATCGGGAAAGCGATCGAGAAATCGCCGGTAGAAGTCGAGCACCCGAGACACCTGCGTCTGCTGGAGCATCAGCTCCGATACCAGAATCCGGTATGGGTCACGCGTCTTACGCCACGGCAGATCACGCGAGTGCTTCTTGAACCACGCATGCAGTCGCCGGCGAAACGCCGTGGCGGCATCGGGCGCGACCGTCAGGTCGATCGGGGGTAGACGTCGTTTGGCCATCGCGCCAGAACCTAGCGGTTGGACCGCCGAAACCACAAAGCCAGCGGCTCGCGCGGGGCTAGGCCACGAACATGCGCCAGCTGTCGACATTTTGCCGACGCATCCGGCGGTCGGCTGCAGAATGCCCGCGATCTCAATCATGCTCGCAGGACGACCGAGCAACAGCCGGACGCAACTTCTTCGCGGTTGAGGGCGTTCCGGACGGGGGAAGCGTTTCGGCGCAGGCCCCGATTCGCACGATGGCGGGGTTGTCTTGCCCGTCCGGTCCTCGCACCTTCAGTAACTATGTCCGAACCGGTCCGTCCGTCCGATGCGCTCGTGGTGCGTGGTGCCCGTGAGCATAATCTCCGCAACATCAGCGTCACCATCCCGCGCGACAAGCTGACGGTTGTCACCGGCTTGTCCGGCTCGGGGAAATCGTCGCTCGCGTTCGATACGATCTACGCCGAAGGGCAGCGACGCTATGTCGAGTCGCTCTCCGCGTATGCGCGACAGTTCTTGGGACTGATGGAGAAGCCCGACGTCGACGCTATCGAGGGGCTGTCGCCCGCCATCTCGATCGAGCAGAAATCGGCTGGTCACAACCCGCGCTCCACCGTCGGGACCGTGACCGAGGTGTACGATTACTTGCGCCTGCTCTACGCGCGCACCGGCACGCCGCACTGCCCGAATTGCGGGCGCGCCGTGCAACGGCAGAGCCCCACGCAGATTGCCGAGATGGTGCTGGCCTGGCCCGACGGGACGCGCCTTGAGATCCGCGCGCCGCTGGTGCAGCAACGCAAAGGTGAGTTCAAGGACCTGTTCGAAAGTGCACGGAAGCAGGGCTTCGTGCGTGCGGTTGTCGATGGGGAACTGATCGAACTGGCTGATCCGCCAAAACTGAACCGGCGACTGAATCACTCCGTGTCCGTCGTGGTTGATCGACTCGTGGTGCGCACGGAAGATCGTGGTCGCATCACGGACTCCGTGGAAACGGCGCTGCGGTTGTCCGAAGGACTCGCTGAAGTCGTGCGCTACGACGGGTCCGAGCCGGTCACGGAGATGTTCTCGGAACGCTACGGCTGCCCGGCCTGTGGCATCTCCATGCCGGAACTCGAGCCACGTCACTTCTCCTTCAACTCGCCGTTCGGCGCGTGTGAGATGTGCAGCGGACTCGGCACCACGCGCACGGTCAGCGACGACCTGATTCTGGGGGATCCGAGTATCTCGATCCTCGAGGGCGTCGTGCTGCCGTGGGGCGAACCCGATGGCTACATGCGCAAGGTGATTCTCCCCGGCCTCGCCAAGCAGCTGGGCTTCGATCTCAACAAGCCGTGGGGGCAGATCCCGGCCAAGGTCCGTCAGCAACTACTGCATGGCGTTGGCGACGCGCCGCCGCGCGCACGCAAGGCCGTCAAGAAGGCGGTGAAGGGCGCTGCCGCCAAGACCGCCGCGAAGACTGCCGCGAAGGCCGCCGCCGAGAGCACGTGGGAAGGCATCGTCGCCCATGTGCAGCGGCGCTACGACGAGAGCAGCTCCGACGGTGTGCGTCTCGATCTGGAATCGTTCATGGTGGCCGGACCGTGCCCGGCCTGCGAAGGTCGCCGTCTGCGCCCCGAATCGTTGGCCGTTACCGTGCACGGCCTCAATATCGGCCAGGTCGTTGAGCGTAGCGTGGTCGATTCGCTGGCGTTCTTCGAAACCGTGCCCGTCCGCAGCGCCGGACATCCGGGGCTCGATCCCGGGATCGCCGGCCCGATTCTCAAGGAAGTGCGCGAACGGCTGCGCTTTCTGGTGGATGTCGGACTCGACTACCTCACGCTCAATCGCAGCGCCGAGTCGCTCTCCGGTGGCGAAGCACAGCGCATCCGGCTGGCCACGCAGATCGGTTCGCGCCTCGTCGGCGTGTTGTACATCCTCGATGAGCCCAGCATCGGATTGCACCAGCGCGACAACGGACGTTTGCTCTCCACGCTCAAGCAACTCCGTGATCTCGGTAACACGGTCATCGTCGTCGAGCACGACGAGGAAACCATCCGCGAGGCCGACTACCTCATCGATCTCGGTCCCGGCGCCGGCAAGCACGGCGGCGAAGTCATCGCGGCCGGTTCCGTTGAAGATGTGATCAATACCCCGGCCTCGATCACCGGGCAGTATCTGCGCGGCACGCGGCGCATCGACGTGCCGCTGCATCGTCGTCCGCGCGATGTGGCCCGTATGCTCACGGTGCAGGGTGCGCGCGAACACAACCTGCGCGATGTCACGGCCGAGTTCCCGCTTGGCCTGTTTGTCGCGGTCACCGGTGTGTCAGGTTCGGGCAAGTCCACGCTCGTCACCGACATTCTCCAGCGTACGCTGTCTCGCCATTTCTTCCGGGCGCGCGTACTGCCGGGCGCGCATACGCGGATCACCGGCCTCGAGCATCTCGACAAGATCATCGATATCGATCAGAGCCCGATCGGTCGCACACCACGCTCGAATCCCGCCACTTACACCGGCATCTTCACGCCGGTGCGCGAACTGTTCGCTGAGCTGCCGGAAGCGAAGATCCGCGGATATGGGCCCGGTCGCTTCTCGTTCAACGTGAAGGGCGGACGGTGCGAGAGCTGTCAGGGCGACGGACTCGTAAAGATCGAAATGCACTTTCTCCCCGACGTCTTCGTGCCCTGTGACGTATGCAAAGGCAAGCGCTTTAATCGTGAGACGATGGAAGTGCACTTCCGCGGCCGGAGCATCGCCGAGATCCTTGATCTCACCGTCGAAGAAGCCTGCACGGTGTTTGAGAATCAGCCGCGTATCCTGCAGAAGCTCGAGACGCTGCGCGATGTCGGGTTGGGCTATATCCACCTGGGGCAAAGCGCGACCACGCTGTCCGGTGGTGAAGCACAGCGCGTGAAGCTGGCCACGGAGCTGTCCAAGCGTGACACGGGGCGCACGTTGTACATCCTCGATGAGCCGACCACCGGTTTGCACTTCGAAGATGTGCGCGTGCTGCTGGGTGTGCTGCATAAGCTGGTCGAGCGTGGAAACACGGTGCTGGTCATCGAGCACAATCTCGACGTGATCAAGACCGCCGACTGGATCGTCGATCTGGGGCCGGAGGGCGGCGTGCGCGGCGGTACCATCGTCGCACAGGGAACTCCAGAAGAGGTCGCACGAGTGAAGGAGAGCCATACCGGCCGCTATCTGGCGCCGATGCTCGCCAGCCGGTAACTGGCGCCACGCCGGCTTTCTGTCGTCTGGCCCCAACGGCAGGTACATTCCGCGCATGGTCTCTCTTCTCGACATCATTGGCCCCGTCATGGTGGGACCAAGCAGCTCGCACACGGCCGGCGCCTGCCGTCTCGGCCTGCTCGCGCGCTGTCTGGTCGGCGGCACGCCGGAAAAGGCGCATATCGAATTGCACGGCTCGTTCGCCCGCACCGGTGAAGGGCACGGTACCGATAAGGCCATCGTGGGCGGGCTCATGGGATTTCGTCCCGACGACGAGCGTCTACGCACGGCGCTTGACATCATGGAACATGAAGGGCTCGACTATCAATTCGAGAAAACGTCGTTGGGCGACGACGCGCATCCCAACACGGTGCGCATCACGCTCGAGCGCGGGGATCGCAAGGCGCAGCTGGTGGGCGCGTCGCTCGGGGCCGGACGCGTCCTGGTCACCGAGATCGACGAGTATCCGGTGGAGATTCATGGCAGCCTCCACACGATCGTGCTCGTGGCCGAAGACGTGAAGGGCTCCGTGGCCCGCATTGCGGGTATTCTTGCCGATGCGAATTGCAACATTGCCACGCTGAAGCTCTCGCGAAAAGAACGCGGCGGTGACGCCTTCATGGTCATCGAAGTCGATGAGCAGCCGGACGAGTCCGTGCGCGATGCGATCCGCGCGCTCAGCTGGGTCACGTGGGCCTTCCGTCTCGACAAGGTAGGTGCCTGATGTATCGCGCTCTGGCCGATGCAATTCGCGACGCGGAAGCGCGCGGTGTCACGCTCTCGCAGGTCGCCCTCGAAGTGGAAGCGAAAGATCAAGGCCGCACGGTGGAGAGCATCCGCGAGGCCTTGCGCCGCGCGTTGGTGGTCATGCGAGCGGCGGTCGATCGCGGCATGGTTGGTGATCTCAAGTCGTCGTCGGGACTGGTTGGTGGTGACGCCGCGAAGCTGCGCACCGGGCCCGATGGTCCGCTCGCCAACACGCCATTCCGTGACGTGCTGGCGCGGGCCATCGCGGTGCAGGAAGTGAACGCGGCCATGGGCGTCATCGTCGCGGCTCCGACGGCGGGTGGGGCCGGTGTGTTGCCGGCGGTGCTCACCGGCATCGCGAAGGCCCGTGGCATCGACGACGAGCGGGTCATCGACGCGCTCGCGACGGCGGGATTGATCGGAGCCGTCGTGGCGGAACGGGCGTCGTTGTCGGGCGCCGAAGGGGGCTGTCAGGCCGAGACCGGCGCGGCGGCGGGTATGGCGGCGGGGGCAGCCGTGGAGATGCTGGGCGGTTCGCCGCGTCAGGTCGGACACGCCACGGCCCTCGCGCAGCAGGGGACGCTCGGGCTCGTGTGCGACCCGCTCGGCGGGCTGGTGGAACTACCCTGTGTGTTTCGCAATGCCACCGGTGCCGCGATCGCCATGGCCGCCATCGAGATGGCGATGGCCGGTATCGAGTTCGCCATTCCGGCGGACGAAGTCATCGATACGATGGGCGAGATCGGGAAGAACATGGACGTGCGCTATCGCGAGACTGCTGGTGGTGGCCTTGCGGCCACGCCGACGGGTCGTCGGCTCGCCAAGGAACGCCTCTACGAGATCAAGCGCGCCGGTGGGTGAACGCACGCACGTGGTGCTGCTGGTGCTGCTCTCGGGTGCGCTCGCATTCACGGGCGGCTGTAGCGGCCGCACGGCGGAGAACACGGCGTGGACGTCGAAGGACGAAGCTCGGACGGTGCCTGAGGCGCCGCCGCTCCACGAAATGGTACGGGCCGGCGCGTTCGGCGACCCGAGACTCACCGAAGCGTCTGGCGTCGTGGCGAGCACGACGGAGCCGGGTGTGCTCTGGTCGCAAAACGATAGCGGCCATGCGGCGATGCTCTTCGCCTACGATTCAACCGGTGCGCCGCGCGGCGCCGTTCAGGTGCGCGATGCCGACAACACCGACTGGGAAGCGATCGCGATCGGACCGTGCCCGCGCGGCGAATGTCTCTACATCGGCGATGTCGGCGACAACTTTGCCAGGCGGTCCTCCGTGCGGGTGTGGCGTATTCCAGCGCCGATCTCCACCGCGCGTGTGACCGAATCCGCCACGTTGCGCCGCATCGTGTACGCCGGCGGCGCGCGCGACGTCGAAGCGATGTGGGTCGCGCCCGACACGAGCGTGTGGTTCGCCACGAAGCGGCCGCAGGTCGACGCGAAGGGCAGGCCGCGGCCGTCGCGGCTCTATCGCGTGCCAGCGTCTGCATGGGCCAGCGGTTCCACCGCCACGGCCACCGCGGAGCTGATAGACTCGCTGCCGATCGTACCCCAGGCGTCCGTGTCACGCGACTGGGTCACCGACGCGTCGCTCTCGTCGGTCATGGCCGATGGCCGGCGGCGACTGGCGATTCTGACCTACGGGTCGGTGTATGTCTTCGATGCCGATCCGGTCACGGGAAAACCCGGCGCGCCCTTGGCGCACTGCACCGTTCCGTCGGCCCTGCAGCAAGCCGAGGGGATCAGCTGGCTTCCCGATGGGCGGCTCATGCTCGCCAACGAGGGGCGCGGGGCCAGCCTCTATCGGGGACGCTGTCCATAGTGGGACCGCGTCCGGTCTGCCGTTCACATGAGGCGAGGGCCATACTTCAGCGGTACCCTTCGACCCACCCGACGAAACCAATTGGCGGGCGCCGCCGTACAGACCGATATCCGAACCTCAAGGAATCGAACATGGTCACGCGAGAAGACATCGAGGCATTCCTCGATCGACTGAGTGCCGACGGCGCATCCCATCAGGAACTGGAGCCGGGGTTGTGGCTCGTGCGCCCCAGTGGCGCGCTGGAATTCGACGTGGTCGTTACGCACAACCCGCCGGTGGTGTTGCTGCGGGTCAAGGTGATGCCACTTCCGG